>Ga0194048_10000647_pt1 | contig 17011 bp, 17 predicted proteins | sample JunL225m_MetaG_FD_161685 | JGI IMG/M metagenome (GOLD analysis project Ga0194048, IMG submission 161685) | Anoxic zone freshwater microbial communities from boreal shield lake in IISD Experimental Lakes Area, Ontario, Canada - Jun2016-L222-5m | ecosystem: Environmental > Aquatic > Freshwater >...
CGCATTCAGTGCCGCGTTGAAGGCCGACCTTGGCAAGCCCGACGTTGAAGGCTTCATCACCGACATTGCATTTGTCACTTCCGAAGTGAAAGCAATGATCAAAAACTTAAAGAAGTGGAACAAACCCCAACGCGTACCAACGCCAATTGTCGCGATGCCCGCAAAGTCACAACTCATTCCCGAGCCGCTCGGAGTTGTGCTCGTTATTGCCCCTTGGAACTACCCCATTCAGCTCTTGCTTGTGCCGGCTGCCGGCGCAATCGCTGCTGGCAACACTGTGGTCATGAAACCATCAGAAGTATCAGCTGAAACATCTGCACTTCTTGCACAACTCGTCCCCAAGTATCTCGACACATCAGCTGTGGCACTTGTAGAAGGAAGCGTTCCCGAGACCACCGCACTTCTCGACCAGCACTTCAACCACATTTTCTATACGGGCAATGGCACGGTCGGTCGCATTGTTATGGCTGCTGCTGCGAAAAATCTCACACCGGTCACACTCGAACTTGGAGGGAAGAGCCCTGTCATTGTCGATTCATCGGCCAACATTAGAGTTGCAGCTCGACGCGTCGCATGGGGAAAGTTCATCAACGCTGGGCAAACCTGCGTTGCCCCCGACTATGTACTCGTTGACAAAACAGTGGAGCAACCTTTCCTTGAACAACTCAAAATCGCTCTCCAAGAGTTTTACGGCTCCGACCCCCACGCCAGCGACAGTTATGCACGCATCGTGAGCGACCGTCACTTCTCGCGGCTCTCTGGACTCATGAAAAGTGGTACTGCTGTTATCGGTGGCGAAACCAGTTCTTCCGACAAATACATCGCCCCCACGGTTCTCACCGATGTTGCTCTCGACTCTCCCATCATGCAAGAGGAAATTTTTGGCCCGTTGCTTCCCGTCATCAGCGTCAGCAGCAGCGACGAAGCCATTGGTTATGTCACTGCACATGATCATCCACTTGCGCTTTATGTTTTCGCAGAAAAGCAGACGGTCATTAACGAGGTGTTGTCGCGCACCACTGCTGGTGGCGTCACCGTGAATGGCACCATCATGCACCTCACGAGCCCACACCTTCCCTTTGGCGGCGTTGGTGAAAGTGGCATGGGTGGATACCACGGTATTTCGGGCGTACGTCTCTTCCAGCACATGAAGCCCGTCCTCAGCCGCGGCACAAAACTCGACCCATCTCTTGCCTACCCGCCTTACACCGCTCGTAAAGCGAAGATTTTCCGCAAGATCCTTTAATTCACAGCGCTCACGCTGAATGCATTGCCGGACTTCAATGCTTTTCGGTATGCTCATGAGGCAATAAATCGCTACACGCGGGTGTAGCTCAATGGCTAGAGTTCCAGCCTTCCAAGCTGGCTATGCGGGTTCGATTCCCGTCACCCGCTCCACATCACTAACTAGGTGAATCGCTCAACGAATACAGAGCGCGCCATTTCATAGATGTCTTCCGGGCCGTCTGTTTCGTCAATTTGCTGGCCTACTTGGGCAAAGCCAAAACTACGCACCAGGGCAACCGAGGGTTCATTTTCAGGACTCACCGTATACCTGAATACTTCAACCCCAGGCTGCGAACTGGCCCACTGCCACATGCCCAGTAAAGCCTCACGAGCGAAGCCGCGACGCCAATACTTTTCGTGCACCCCGAGCCCAATCTCAAGCATTCCACGATCATCTGGTGGGCCATGAAAACTTGCACTTCCAACAACATCGCCAGAAGCACGCTCTACCAAAAAACGTACAAACCACATATTCACTTCTGGGTTACTTACCACCTGAGGCACACGCCAAGCAAGAGGTGACTCTCCCTCAACAAGGATGCGATGAGGATTGTGAAACGACATATTTCGCACTATGTGCTCATCGCTGCGTGTCTCGTAAAGGCGAACCATTTCGCTTCCTGTGAGATGAAAAAGGTCGAGCCGATCACAAACGATGAGAGGCTGGCGACATTCCATGAACGACATGTTACGAATCCACTGAACTTGGTTTTTTGCCTTCGCTCAAAATTGTGTTAATAGATTCAACTACATGCGTCTCTGTCACGATGCTGCGACCCAGGCTTGCACGTAACCGCTCAAGGTGCTTCACGTCCTTTTTCCGAAGGTGTACGCCATCTTCAGCAAGCGCTGCCATTCGCCCAATAAACCGCTCATTTGAGCGCATTCGGCGTCGCTGCAGAGCATCGGCGGGGGTAACGAAACCGGCAAACATGTACAAGTTGGTGAGGAAATATAACAAAGCCAGCCACACCCCATACGCCGACAAAACGGCATCAGCAACGACAGCGAACTTAAACGACATCATTCCGTACATCCAAGGCAAACCGCCTCCATAAATTGACTCCGCTCGATGAGAGTGCGGAATATTCCCTTCAGGAAAGTATGGATAGATTCGTTCGTCTACTGCATCATCTGCAGCAAACTCTGAAAAAATGGCACGACTCAATGCCACCTTTGCACCAATATGCAATTCCTTTTTCGCAAAAAATTGCACCGGCAGACCGATGGTTGTTAACTCAGAATCCGGAAGTCGTGGGTTTGTTGAATATGTTCCCGAAGGAATCTTCTTCGTCGTCAACCAACCAGAGTCATGAGCGAGCGCCAGTGCATCTGGTACAGGCAATAAGACAGATTGCGGAGCGAGTGCTGCCTGTTCAATTGATTGACTCTGATAGTCATCAAAAATGCAGATAGCCCCACTTGTACTACGAAGATATTGATCAATTGCGTCGGGTTGTGACTTCGCAAAGGAATAGTGAGGTCGCGCTGAACCAGAATAATAAGTATTGAGAATATGCATGCAAACTTGAGTTGATGCTGACCCTTCCGGCAACATCACAACAGACTGCCCAGATATTGAGGTGATATCTGATCCGGCGGGAAGTCCTTTCGCAAAGAGCATCATTCCTCGCACCGACACCACTCCGTACGACTCAACCGAAGACAAGTCAACTCCCTTGAGATCTTGCGCAACGAAGCCAGCTTCAGTCTTCGTCTTCGGATCAACGATTTCTTTGATGATGTCACTCGAATTATCAGTATTTGAAATATTGAGGGTGAATCCATCTTTTTCCGTTTGTGTCGCAATTCTCTTCGAGGCTGTTTCAAAATAGGCTCCTTTGACGCCCGCCATTACCTCAATGGAGGTGTCGGGAATCTTGCTGATAACAACCCAAATTGCAAAAAGGAGACTAAACACCAGCGACAGCGGCAACAGATGACTAGTTAACCAGCGCAAATAGATTTTCAATTCACGCACGATTTTCATACCTCGAGACTAGTGGTATCTACTCAATGACTGAGATTGCTCCACTCGGGCACACCTGCACCGATTGACGAGCTTCTTTACGTTGCTGCTCGGTAGTCAGGTCACTCACTAGCACTTCGGGGTATTCGTCCTCCCCAAAAGAAAATAACCATGGATGGTTGTAGCAACACTCGCCCGCCATCATGCAGCGTTCTTTATCAATCACTACTTTCATGAAGGCCTACTTATCGAACTGAATCCATAGTTCGCGCGGCGACCGAAAACCACCGGAATCGATATTTGGCGAAGTGATTCCTTCATGTGTTGCGAATTTCGGACGTGGATTTTTCATCACTTCCATCATTCGAGTACAGGCAATAACTGCTTCTTGACGCGCCATTGCATAACCCATGCAAAAGTGCTGACCAACACCAAAACCTAGATGGCCCTGCTTTTCAGACTTGTAACGAGCAGAGCGGTTTTCGCGTCCCATGTGCAGGTCTTCTCGATGAATGTCAAATACATCAGGATTCTTGAAGACACGCTCATCTCGGTTGCCAGCACCCAGCGAAAGGATCACTTGAGCCCGCTCGGGAATGACGCGTCCATGCATCTCTACTTCACGCGTAGTGAAACGTGACTGAACGTGCACCACTGGGTCAAAACGCATCATTTCTGAGAACACGTTGTCCCACAGAGCTGGGTCTTTTTTCACGTCCTCAAACTGATCGGGACGCGTATAGAGCATGTGATACCACATATTGGCAATTGCTTTGTCGGTGGTATCGCCACCTGCAGCAAGGAGAAGAGCAATAAACCCTTTCACTTCGTCCATGTTCATGCGTACGCCGTCGAGCTCGGCCAAACACAACTTCGACAGCAGGTCGTCTTTTGGATGTGCGAGTCGCTCAGACACCAACGGCTCGAGGTACTGCCACATTTCGTTGCGTGCGGCAATGCCACGCGCGAGATGTTCACCACCAAAACCCAAGCCGGCAATGAGGGCCTGGTACCACACAACAAACTTTTCTTCATCAGCGCGTGGCAGACCCAGAATGTTCGAGATGACACGTATGGGGAATTGATTTGAGAACTGGCTGACCAGTTCGACTTCCCCTTCGCCCGAACAACGTTCAACAAGTTCCCCGGCAATTTGCTCGACGAATGGAATAAATGAAACGAGGCCCTGCCCAACAAATTGCCCGGCAACTACGTTGCGCAACCATCGGTGACGGTCGCTATTTCCGTATTCCAAGATGTTCGGTCCAAACACATGCGACGAGCCAAACACGTACGGGCCATCGGGCTGATACATCGCGCGGTCAAAGCTCTCATTGTCTTGAAAGGCTGCGTTGACATCGTCATAGCGACTGATGATCCATCGGTTGTGGAAACGATCTCGGAATAAAGGATGGTGATCGCGGAGCCGTTGATACAACGGAAACGGATTACTTTGAAACTCTGGAGAGTCAAACTCTCGTGGGTCGATTTCGTGTGCGAGTCCAGCCATAGCGAAACTTTACCCCAGTAAAAATAACGCTTTAACCACGCCGCAATGGCGCCATCACTTCTTCCACGAAGCGCAGAACTGGCTCGGTGCTTTGCGGGTGCCCGAAGTCCATGACGAAATGTTGCACACCCAATTCAGCCAAATGTGACAACTCATCAAATAACTGTTGCGACTCGGCAGCGGTACTGGGCAATGCGCGCTCTACGGTGAGCGACACTTCAACATCGCTCGTTTCCCGCCCGGCTTTCACTGCGGAAGCAAACACGATGTCTCGTTTTCTCAGCCACTTTTCATCGCTGCCAAATATGGGCGAATTCCACATATCGGCAATGCGGCCCGCGAGCGGCAAACCAATTTGCTCACCAAATGCACCAATGCACACCGGCGGAACCACTTCAGGCAACGGAGGCGCAGCAGCACGTTGAATACTGAAGTGTTTACCCGTAAAGCTTGGCGCTTCTTGCGTCCACATCAAGCGGCAAATGTGTACGAGCTCTTCGAGTTCTTGAAAGCGCACTGCAGGGCGAGGAAATTCGTAGCCATAAGCGCGGTACTCCTCTTCACGCCAACCTGCACCAATGCCCAAAATGAATCGATTGCCCGACAACACCTGCAAGGTGGCTGCCATTTTTGCGGTGAGCGCTGGGTTGCGATAACCCTGACCCAACACATGGTGACACAGCATCACATCGGGAAACTTCGCCGCCAACCACGTGAGCGTTGTCCACGCTTCCATAAATGGGTCGGTGTGCGTATCCATGCCATAGAAATGATCGGCAATCCACAGCGAATCAAAATGTGGCAACGCAGTAGGCAAGATGTTCTTTTCTTGAAAAACAACGATGGGTTGATGGTCGCTCCACCTGTTGCCAATGACAGGTGAAAGCCACCCGAAACGCAACCGTGATGTTGCCGATGAGTTCGTCACGGTTACGGCGCGATGATTGCGTATGGCGCAGTAATTTCAAAAGCAGCCACGACGTCGTATGACTGCCCTGCTTCTGTGTCGGTGCCACCTTGCCAACCGTGCCATGGGTATTCCACTGCACCGTTTTCGCGCAATATAGGGCGGCCAGTTTTTTTGTCCCACATAAAGAATGGTCCATGCTCGTCACCTTGTTGCAGTGGTGTGCGTACTCGGTCATCAGCACCTGGCTTTGATGTTTCAAACATGCCACCAGTACCGGTGCCGTTTTGCAATACCCAGTGCACTTCAGCAAACGCCGGACGCGTTGGTGCTGGGTCGTGGCCATGGTTATGCGTCGACAAGTCGACTCCCTTGCCTGCTGTCCACACGAACATGTAGGTGATTTCTTCGCCATCGTCATCGAGCAAGTGGAAACCAGGTGACAAATAGCAATCGAGACCATCGAAGAAAGGAATGACATCGTGATAGCGCTCTTCAAACGTGACCCATGACAATTCATTGGCATGTGGACCGCTGTAAGCAAGTTGGCTCATTGAAGTGACCTTGTTTGGCACTTGAGCAGTACCCGTGAAAATGGTGAACACTGCACCATCGGGGCCAGCCACTACTTCTGCCTCAGTCACCTTGGTGTTGCGCACCACTTTGTCTTCGGCATACGCCCCACGACTGATATTGACGAGGCGACCAGTGACCACCTTGATGTGAACAGCACCCGCAGAATGATTGAGAGCAAAACTTTGGCCGGCATCGAGACGAACGAACTGAATATTCCAGCCGCCAACACTCCATGTGTCGGAAACGACTGGCGCTGCGCCTTCGCCAATAAAAATGTTAATTCCTGTACGGGTTGTAGAAACCTCGTTGCGTGCAGTGTGCGTCATATGTGCCCCTTACCCCTATATGAATGATCTGTTGTAAGAGTACCTAACAGACATAATGAGACATGGACTCGGACGACAACATTCGCACCCCGCGCGGACTCTGTATCCCCGAACCAGCACTTTCCTGGACCTTTGCCCGTTCGGCTGGGGCGGGCGGCCAAAACGTCAACAAGACCTCGAGCAAGGCGTCTCTCACCATCTCCACGCCTCTCATCACAGGACCCCGAGCCGCACTTGCCCGTTTGTTGAGTGTTTACCCCGAGACCATTCGCGTCACTCAACAAACGAGCCGTAGCCAATGGCGCAACCGGCAACTCTGTATTGCACAGGCAACAGACATGATCGATACTGCAGCAGCTCCTCCTGCTCCACCGCGTCGCCCCTCACGCCCAACTAAGGGTTCTGTAGAGCGTCGCCTCACCAGCAAGAAACGTGAGAGTGAGAAAAAAGATCAGCGTCGCAAAGGTGGCTGGGAGTAGCAAGTACCGTAGACCCCATGCCGAGCGACTTTGTCTTAAAATCAATGAACAACATTCACCGCACCATCTTGAAAGTAAGCGGTGGACGCAAAGGATGGAACGCCGGCAACATGCCCGTATTGAAACTCACCACGGTGGGTCGCAAAAGTGGAGACAAGCGAGAAGTGATGCTCACTTCCCCACTGCAATTAGATTCCACAATGGTCATTGTTGCCTCGCGCGGTGGCGACGATCACCACCCTGCATGGTTTCTCAATTTGCGCGATGAACCTCTTGTTGAAGTCGCAACCCAAGATGAGGCCAAGCATCAGCGCAGGGCACGTATTGCCACTGCCGACGAGCGCAACGCAATGTGGCCACAAATTGTGGAGAAATACAAGAACTACGGTGGCTACCAGTCGCGTACACAACGAGAAATCCCACTGGTGCTTCTCGAAAAAATTGCGTAAGGCGTTTCATGACTTCCCCCTATAAAGCAGTGTGTTTTGACGTTGGCGGAGTGCTCACGCATTCCATGAGCACCGTGATGCCCCAAGCGGCTATCGATGCCGGCATCGACCTCGAGGCTCTCGGACCCATCTTCATGGAGATGTTCATTTCCGAAGGCGACAACGACAACCCCGGACATCAGCTGGAACGCGGCGAAATCACTATGGACCATTTTGTGAACCTGATGGGCGACATGGGAACCGAAATTCGCAAGGTATTGCACCCCGAATCAGAGCATTTCATCATGGCAAAGTTGAAGCCAGCGCAAGTAATGCACCACTTTGTTCAGGAAGTACGTGACGCCGGTTTTGCAACTGGAATCATTTCAAATGTTATTAGCGAGTGGTTGCCTTGGTGGGAAAAATTCACGCCCTCGCACGAGTTGTTCGATGTCGTTCTATATTCCTGCGACGTGGGCTTACGCAAACCCAATTCGTCTATTTACGTTTCTGCAGCACAACAACTGAATTACGCACCAGAAGAGATTGTCTACCTTGATGATTTTCTACCGATGGCAGAAGCAGCACGCAAAGTAGGCATGAAGGTTATTCACGTCACTGATCACGCCGTAGCAATTGCCGAAGCGCGTGAACTTTTAGGCCTGTAAAATTCAGCCTTTTCCGCGAATTTTGAGCGCCATGGTTTCGTGGTAACGGTGAATCTTGCATTCACGCTCCGACAAAATGTGCTCGGTGTATCCGCTTGATTTCTTGGTACGTGCAAGCTGGTCATAGATAGCAATGTCTTCGCCAACAACAACCTTGAGTCCGTCCCAATGCTTTTGCATTGTTGCGAAATACGCTGCATATGCAGGGTCATTCATGTCGCCTGGGTAAATGAGTTGCCAGCACAAAAAGCGAGTGTGGTCTACTCCCAGTGGGATGGGGTTGAACACTTGAATATGCTCGGGGTTGCAGTTGAATACCGTGTTCGGGAAAACCGTGTAGTGGCAAATTGCATTTTTATGGTGGTCATATGACTCATCCCACTTGTCCATATTTTCCGGACGAGGAACAAAGCACATGTAGTTGTCGCCAACGAAATGGAACGAAGCCTTACGGCATGCCTTCACGAACTCTGGTGGTGAGTGGTGCAGCTGAGCAACGTGGTAGATCTCGTTGAAGCCGTCGACAATTGCCTTGTAACTGACGGGAACATCCCACTCCACTACTTCGTACAAAATCATGTCTTCCATTTTGTATGCACCAAGGTCAGAAGAAATTTCTGGCCCAATGGACTCAATCAGTGAAGGTGCATCGTCGGGACCCAAGAGGTTGATCCATACCCAGCCACCCCATTCACCCACGGCTACTTGCTTGGCGCGAACATCTTTCAAGTGTTCGTCGGAGAAGTCTTCGCGCTCAGGAACACCAACAAGCTTCCCGGTGGTGTCGTACACCCAGCCGTGGTAAGGGCAGGTGAAGCGACGGGCGCCACAACCGGAGAGTTCGGTCACAATTGCTGGGCCGCGATGTTGACATACGTTGTGAAACGCAGCGAGTGAGCCATCGGGCTGGCGCGAGATGACAATGGTCTCACCATGACCTTCAAAGGAAATCCAATCACCAGAGGCAACAACTTGTTCCGTACGTCCGGCAAGGATCCAATGCTTAGCAAGCACATGCTCGCGCTCAAGCTCGTACTGCACAGGGTCGGTATAAGGGTTGCGGCTCATTGTTGTTGGGCCGTAGTCAGGCACATTGTCGATTTGTGGGCCAAGTCGCGCTGGCAAAGATCCTCGTGTAGGTACATGCACCATCTGGAAACTCCTCTTGGTTGATACTCGCGTTACGTTGGTGCCTGCTGCACCCTGTAGCAAGTCTGACAGGTTTTCAGCATTTAATACGGATCAGAAATTGGCTCACATACAGGAAATGAACATTGCCGTGCAAATCCGCACGCATGGCGCTATCCTGTACCCCGTCGCAGTTGTTCTGCGGTTCCATGGGTGCATTCCGGCGTCCGTGGCCTAGTCCCTCGGAGACCCCCCATGGCGTCGAACGCCTCTATTTCCTTTGCCCAACTTGGGCTTCATTCAGCATTAGTCGAATACCTCAACCACGCAGGCATTACGACCCCGTTCCCTATTCAGGTAGCCACTATCCCCGACGCAATTGCCGGCCGTGACGTACTTGGCCGTGGTCGTACCGGTTCTGGAAAGACCCTTTCCTTCGCCTTGCCACTCCTTACCCGTTTGGCTGAGAGCAACCGTCGCCGTCAGCCCAACAAGCCTCGTGCCCTCATTTTGGTGCCTACTCGCGAACTTGCGAACCAGGTCAATGAGGTCATCATGCCCCTGGCCAAGACCCTCGGCATGTTCACTACCACCATTTACGGTGGTGTTGGCTACGGCGGACAACTCACCGCACTGCGCAAAGGCGTCGACATTGTTGTTGCCTGCCCAGGCCGCTTGGTTGACCACTTGAATTCACGCAACATCAACTTCTCTGAAGTAGAAGTAACCGTTCTCGACGAAGCCGACCACATGGCTGAACTTGGGTTCTTGCAGCATGTTGAAGAAATTCTTCGCCAGACTCCTGAAGATTCACAGCGCTTGTTGTTCTCGGCAACTCTCGACCGCGGAATCGACCGTTTGGTGCGCAACTACTTGCACAACCCAGTAACTCACGAAGTCGACTCAGAGCAGTCACCTGTTGACGCAATGGCTCACCACGTGTTGCACATTCGTAACGACGACCGTTTTGGAGTACTCAAGAGCCTGTGTGCAGCGCCTGGAAAGACACTCGTCTTTACTCGCACCAAGCACGGCGCTGCTCGCCTTGCAGAACAACTCATGAAAGCTGGTGTTCCGAGCGTTGAATTGCACGGCAACTTGTCGCAGGCTGCTCGCGCACGCAACTTGTCTGCATTCTCATCTGGTCGCGCCGACACTCTGGTAGCAACCGACATTGCCGCTCGCGGTATTCACGTTGACGACATTGCTTTGGTGATTCACGCAGATCCACCAGAAGAGCACAAGGCTTACCTGCACCGTTCGGGTCGTACCGCACGTGCCGGCGCAACTGGCACTGTTGTTACCCTCATGACCGACAACCAACGTCGCAATGTGCGTGCACTCACCAAGAGCGCAGGCATTGAGCCAACCACAACTCGTGTAACTCCAGAAGACGACTTCCTTGCCGAGCTTGCTCCTGGCGAGCGCGTATTCCGCGAATCAAGCAGCATCGTGTTGCATGAAGAGCGTCTCGACTCATCACGTGGCGGCGGACGCCGTGACGGTGGTGGCGGCGGTCGTCGTGATGGTGGTTCACGTGGTGGACGCCGTGACGGCGGTTCACGCGGTGGAGATCGTGATCGTGCTCCTCGTTATTCCGATCGTTCAGATGCACCACGCGCAGACCGTAATGACGGCCCACGCCCAGAGCGTTCAGAGCGCAATGATGGACCTCGCCCAGAGCGCACCTTTACTCCTCGTAGTTCTGGCCCACGTGAAGGCGCTCCTCGCGAAGGTGGATTCCGCGACCGCGGACCTCGCACTTCAGAGCGTTCATCAGCACCGCGTGAAGGTGGATTCCGCGACCGTGGACCGCGTGAAGGCGCACCACGCGAAGGTGGATTCCGCGACCGTGGCCCACGCACAGCCGGCCCACGCGATGGAGCACCTCGTGAAGGTGGATTCCGTGACCGTGGCCCACGCACAGCAGGCCCACGCAATGGAGCACCACGCTCTTCAGCCGGCGGCTACCGCGGTGCACGCGATGGCGCTGCCCCTCGTTCAGGAGCACCACGCACAGGCGGACCACGTGAAGGTGGTTTCCGCGGTGCACGTGACGGTGAGTCGGGTCGTCCGGCAGCAGCTGGCCGCAAGCCTTACGGTGCTTCAGCGGGCAAAAAGCGCTACTAAAACTGGCGCAACAAAAAGCCCGGGAAGCAAGCTTCCTACGCGAATTGGTTTCACTTCCATAAACCGAAGTGCAATACCCAAAATCATGATTCCGCCTGTTGCACTCATTTCGTGCACCATACGATCAGTCAGAATTGCATCAAGGCCTGAGGCACCTAGTGTCATCAGGCCTTGATATATACCCACAATGATTGCGCTAATGGCCACGCCCCAACCCATGGTTGCTGCAAAGAGAATAGATACGAGTCCGTCGAGTGCCGCTTTCACAATGAGGATTTGTGCTCCCCTGCCGAGACCATCATCTATAGATCCCAATATGGACATGGGTCCAATAGAGAACAACAGCGTTGCCGTTACAAACCCTTCAACGAAGCGTGGGTGCAAAGTTGTTAGCGAAGTTCGCGACAACCAACCTGTTTGAGTTTTCACTTCCACTTTGCGTCGTACCCAATTGCCCAACGTCTCAAAGCGCTCTTCGATGCGTAATGACTCACCGATAATTCCGCCCAGCACAACACTGACGAGCGGAAAAACAATGTTGTCTGTTTTCGCTGCGGTAGCGATACCAAGAACCAATGTGGTCATACCCACAGCTTGCTCAACGGTGAGACGCATACGCTCCGATATGTAGCGCCCCACTATGAGCCCGAGCAAGGTCCCTCCAACAATGGTAAAGACGTTGGTAAGAGTTCCTATTCCACGCATCGCAACAGCCTACGTCTGGTCATGGCCCTCTCCTAAGTGATCTAAGTTGGAGGCGCGCCGATGAGAGTCGACTCCGATAGGCCAAGGGGGAATATGAAGGTTTTAGTACGAGTCACGTGTGCAGCAGCATTGGTAATGAGCTTTGCCGGCTGCGCGGAAGACCCAAACGACACCTTGGGTGCAAGCTCGAGTTCAAGCGATACGGCCGCAGACGGATCCACACTCGTTGTTGCCAGTGTGCGGGAATGGAAAGTCATAGCCAATCGCTTGGCTCTTTCTGCAGGTCCCACCACATTTCTTGTTTCCAACATGGGCACTATCAAGCATGAATTTCTGGTGACAAAAACAAACTATGCAGACGGCCAAATTCCTATTGATTCAAAAACAAAAAGATTTTCAGAGGAAGGCAAAGGGATAGAAGTAGTGAAGGAGATCTCGGAATGGGATCCAAAAATGACGCAGTCCCTGACTCTCAATTTAGTGCCCGGTAATTACCAGCTGCTCTGCAATATTGAGGGTCATTACGGCAACGGTATGCACACTGCATTCAGCGTGAAATAGAACTACCGATTTAGACGCTGCACGAGGCGATCTAATGGAATACGAAAATCATCAAGCAGAGTAAAGCCCGCTTGCGCGAGCGCTTTATTTTCCAATACTGAGTTCGCAGGTCGCGGCGCTGGCCGTGGTGGCTGCAGGTCTGCTGTGAGTACAGGCAGTACACGTGCGGGGTCGAGCCCAGCCGCACGCAGCACCTCTTGTGCGAAACCATGCCAGCTCACAGCACCTTGGTTCGTGACGTGAAAGATTCCCTGCTGTTCGTGTTCCACCAGGGTGGCAATCATCCCTGCAGCATCGTCGGCGAATGTGGGGTTTCCTATTTGATCATTGACAAAGGTGAGTTCTGGCTGAGCAGCCGCAATACGCAAAATGGTCTTCACCATGTTTGCGCCGTGAAAGCCACACACCCACGAGATACGCACGATGAGATCGATAGGGCGCAATGCCTGCTCGCCTGCCAGCTTTGACGCGCCATACACCGATTGTGGGTTCACTGCATCTGTTTCCACATATGGAGACTTTTTGTTTCCGTCAAACACATAGTCGGTGCTCACATAGGCAACACGCGCACCCACTTTTTCAGCAGCACTCACCAGGGAGGCTGTTGCAGTTCCGTTCACGGCAAATGCCTTTTCCGCATCTGACTCACAGGCATCAACCGCGGTCCATGCTGCTGCGTGAACAATAAAGTTTGGCTTCACGGCAGCAACACACTCTGCCACTGCTGTTGGCTGCGAAATATCGAGTCTGGCATGCGTGGCAACCACCACTTCATGACCACCGCTTTCAAAAACCGAAACGAGTTCAGTGCCCAATTGACCAGCTGCGCCAGTAACAAGAACTTTCATATGGAAATTACTTCTTGCCCTTTAACGGCTCCCACCACCAACGGTTATCGCGATACCACTGCACTGTTTCTGCAAGTGCTTCATCGAGAGTTCGTTCTTTTTTCCAACCCAGCTTGGTGATTTTGTCGATGTTGACAGAATAGCGACGGTCATGACCTTTACGATCTTCTACGTACTGCACCATTTCTTCACCCACACCGAAAGCTTCGAGCAATTTGTTCACCAACACTCGGTTTGGTGTTTCATTGCCGGCACCGATGTTGTAGATCTCGCCGAGTGTTCCTTTGGTGAGCACCAAATACACACCAGAGCAATGGTCATCGACAAAGAGCCAATCGCGCTCATTCAAGCCATCGCCATACAGTGGAATTTTCTTACCATCGAGCAAGTTGGTGGTGAACAGCGGAATCGCTTTTTCTGGGTATTGGTAGGGCCCAAAGTTATTTGTGCAACGCGTAACCACAACAGGCGTTCCATGCGTGTGGTAGTACGCAAGTGCGATGAGGTCTGACCCAGCCTTCGATGCCGAATATGGCGAACGGGGTTCAAGTGGATCGGTTTCAAGCGATGAACCCACTTCAACCGAGCCATAGACCTCGTCGGTGCCAATGTGCAGCACTCTGCTCACGTCGAACTTGCGAGCCGCATCGATAACGGTGTTGGTGCCAAAGCAGTTGGTATGAATGAAGTCTTCAGAACCATCAATAGATCTATCAACATGACTCTCGGCTGCAAAGTGCACCACGGCATCGTGGCCTTTCATAGCATCGGCCACTGCTACTGCATCGCAGATATTTCCCTTGATGAACTTGTAGCGCGAGTTGTTTTCAACATCGCGCATGGTTGATAAATTTCCCGCATAAGTGAGCGCATCGAACACCGTGACTTCATCGTCGGTGTTGTTCAAGATGTAGCGCACGTAATTGGAGCCAATAAAACCTGCTCCGCCGGTAATGAACTGCTTCATGTTTCTACCTACCTAAAAAGTGAATTAAGGGCGCAACGCCATGTGCGGCTGCCACTGTGGTGAAATATCGCGGCGCAAAGGGTTTTGCTGATCGCGGTTCGACAAGATGGGGTTGGTGACTCCCCAATCGGCACCAACGTCGGGATCGTTCCACGCCACACCCAGTTCATCGGCGGGGTTGTAATAACCATCAACAAGATACGTAATGGTCATCTTCGACAGCGCCGAGAAACCATGTGCCACGCCTGGCGGAATGAAAATACCGCGGTGGTCGTGTGTACCATCGGCTCGCTCGCCAAGGTCGATGACCTGTGTTTTGCCATCGGTGGGTGAACCCTGCCTCAGGTCGTGCAGCACCACGCGGCATTTGCCAAACGGCACGTACCAATAGTCGGCTTGATGCAAGTGATAGTGCAAACCAACGAGGCAGCCAGCTTGGCGATCGCCACGGTTCGCCTGAATCATTTCGCGACCCTGCGGAAACCACTCACGCCGATACGTCTCGATGAAAAAGCCACGCTCATCGCCGTGCATAGCAGGCTCCACAATGTGCACGCCAGCAATGACGTCGGAAGGGGTAATGATTGCCACGTTGTTCCTTTCGAGAACTATTCGACTTCGACCGTGCTGTCGTCGCCCAACATGAGGCGAAGCGCAGACGGACGCTGATGCGACTTCTTGACCACCACATTACGACCCACAAGAGAGTCGGACATGCGATTGATGTCGGCAATAGAACTGCCATCGAGCAACACTGAGTGTTCAATTTCAGAATTGGACACGGTGCACTTGTTTCCTACCGAGGTGTAGGGGCCAATGTAGCTATTGCGCACTATGGAATCGGAGCCAATGACAACTGGGCCACGAATACGGGAGTTTTCCACAACGGCGCCTTTTTCAATAACGACACGACCTTCAATTTGTGAACTGGCATCGACACTGCCCTCGTTCTTCGATTGCAACACTTCAAGCACGAGACGGTTGCATTCCAGAAGAGGGTCTTTCTTGCCGGTGTCGATCCACCAGCCCTTCAGCACTTCATGAGTCACACGGTGCTTGTTGTCGACCAGCCATTGGATGGCATCGGTAATTTCCAATTCGCCGCGAGGTGATGGCTTGATGCTGCGCACAGCAAGGTTGACCGTCTTATCGAAAAGATAAACGCCAACGAGTGCCAAGTTAGAAGGCGGGTTCGATGGCTTTTCTACCAAGCGCACCACTTCGCCCGAAGCGTCGACTTCTGCCACGCCGAATTGACGCGGGTCTTCCACTTCACACAACAGAATTTGTGCACTCGGTGCATCGGCACCGCCAGCTGCTCGCGCATTTTCAAAACGCTGAACAAATTTTGAGAGACCTTGTTGCAACATGTTGTCGCCGAGGTACATGACGAAGTCGTCGTCGCCAAGAAAGTCTTGAGCAATGAGTACACAGTGAGCAAGACCCAACGGTGCATCTTGTGGGATGTAAGTGACCTTCACCCCAAATTGCGAGCCATCGCCGACGGCGGCGCGGATTTCGGCCCCGGTGTCGCCGGTAATGATGCCTATTTCAGAAATTCCCGCTTCTGCCATGGCTTCAATGCCATAGAAAAGGATGGGTTTATTGGCAATGGGCACCAATTGCTTGGCGCTGGTGTGGGTAATTGGCCGCAATCGCGTGCCAGCACCACCGGAAAGAATGAGGCCCTTCATTGGTAGACAGCCTAGGCGATCTACCATCTAGAGATGGCTTCCCCGTACCCGCGTTTTCTACACCCATTTGCCAAACCCACCCGCACCGATTTCATTGAAATTGCCCGCGGTGACGGGGCCCGCATTTACGACACCGCAGGAAACGAATACATCGATGGCATGGCGAGCCTGTGGTACTGCGCCATTGGTCACGGTCGTGCGGAAATGGCTGCTGCGATCTCGGCTCAGGTGTCTACCATCGAGGCCTACTCGTCTTTCGACCCCTTCACCACAAAAGTGGCTGAGGAACTTTGCGAACGCATTGCTTCGCTCTCTCCCATTGTTGACTCCAGAGTATTTCTCTGCAACAGCGGTTCCGAAAGTGTTGACTCGGCAATGAAACTTGCTCGTCTCGCGCATGTTCAAGCCGGACACCCTGAACGCACGCTCATTATTTCTCGTGGTCGCGGGTACCACGGCACCAACTATGGCGGCACCAGCGCACAGGGAATTCCACCCAACCGTGAAGGGTACGGAACACTTCTTGCCGATGTTGTACAAGTTGACCCCGACGACATTGAAGCAATGTCGCTCCTCATGTCGCAAAATGCTCATCGTCTTGCCGCAGTCATTACCGAACCACTGCAAGGTGCTGGTGGAGTGTTCCCGCCAAAGGAGGGCTACCTGCAACAACTACGCAAACTGTGCGACCAGCATGGTGCCTATCTCATTTTCGACGAAGTCATTACCGGCTTTGGGCGCTTAGGTACTTGGTTTGGCGCTCAGTACTACGGAGTGACACCCGATCTTCTTACGTTTGCTAAAGCTGTGACGTCTGGCTATCAACCA
>Ga0194048_10000650_pt1 | contig 16981 bp, 24 predicted proteins | sample JunL225m_MetaG_FD_161685 | JGI IMG/M metagenome (GOLD analysis project Ga0194048, IMG submission 161685) | Anoxic zone freshwater microbial communities from boreal shield lake in IISD Experimental Lakes Area, Ontario, Canada - Jun2016-L222-5m | ecosystem: Environmental > Aquatic > Freshwater >...
GCAGAATACCTTTTTTATACACCTGGACTTGGAACTCCAAAAACGAATGTAGGAATCGCTATTTATAGTAATGGATATTTTCCAGTTCAACCTCCATATTCTCTTAGTTTTTTGGTTATTCCTGGTACTGCTTATACTGGATATCAAGTTGTAACAAATTATAGTACGTATAGTCCATTTAACAGGGCTAGTGGGATGAATATTTTAGCAGATCCTAATTCTGGCAGTGCTATTCTTGTTAGCCCTAATTCTGGTGCTATTTTTTATGAAAAACAAAATTTTAATGGAAGCTATGTGGCATCAACTAGTTTTCTAATTCATAAAGATGGACTTACTATTGGAAATTTATCTATAAAGTTTGGTGATTATAGTAAATATGAAAATTGTGTGTATATAGGCTGGTATAAAAGCGGAACTTCTTACAGAGTACGTGTAGAACTAAATACCTCAAATAATGGTTTAAACAATACAAATCCCGATGTTATATTTGAATTCCAATGGAATATTGGCAGTTATTATACTGCAAGTGCAATAACCATGGCTTTTGTAAAAAATAGCAGAGGTGCAACTGGAACAGTAACATCTGCAGGCGGAATTGGTGGCAGTGGAAAAGTTATATTATATTATCTAGTAAATAATAACAGCGCAGCAGGTTTACTTTCATCAGGAAATCTTTCAAATAGCAGTGCGTCAAACTATACTAATTATAACGCAACTGCGCGATGTAAGTATTTTGAATTTAATACTACTACTAGTACCGCGATAACATGGCCATAAGATTTAAATTGACTAAGATTAAGTAACACTGTACATTATAAAGAACTAGGAGTCTTATAGTGAACATTGACTTAAACAAATATACTGAATTTGTAGCTGCTGTAACAAGTGAAGAGTCGTCTGATCTTACTACATTTATGAATAGGTTAGATCGCTTAGATGCTAACTTTGAAGTTAATGCACCTACTGGTATTTCAATGCATGGTCCTCAGATAAATGTGCCATTACTGATTACAAGTGGTATTGGTCTTAGTAGTGAGTGCGGCGAATATAATGAAATCATTAAGAAGATGCTGTTCCAAGGTAAGCCACTTACTGAAGAGAATGTGTTTCACATGAAGCGTGAACTCGGTGATATTATGTGGTACTGGGCTAATGCATGTCGTGCATTGGAACTTGATCCAAACGATGTCATTGCTGAGAACGTTCGTAAGCTTGAAGCACGTTATCCCGGCGGCAAGTTTGATGCGTTCTATAGTGAAAATAGGAAGGCAGGAGATCTGTAATGGATCATCCTCTTTTAGGCAGTTTACGTGATATTGACCTTAATGAACTAGTAGAAAAGATATCTGAGCTTAGTCAAAAATATAATCAATCTATTCGTTTTGGCAATGAACACATGGCAAGACAAATAAGAATGGTATTGAATAACTACCAAGGCGAATATCAGCGACGTATGACTGAAGCTGCTGAAAAAGCAAGAACTGAAACAATTCTCAAAGATAAGGTAAAAGTAAAAAAATGACAGATCTTAGTTACGATTGCACATGGGATACTATTATTGTTCTGGATGATTGGCTTGGTCCAAACAAGTACGAATGTAAGATTTATTTTGATATCGAAACTGATGACGGTGATCAACAGAATATTGCATTTGAACGCTGCAAAATATTTCTGGAGACAATATTTCATCATGGTGTATTCATTAATATCAACAATCCTTTGATGTCAACATTGCAAAAGAAAACTAAACAAAAAATTATTACCTTGCCCACTGAGCCATTGGATGTTATAGTTGCTGCTGTTATCTTTAGTAAGCTAAATGCAATCTGCGAAGGCAGAATTAATATAGTAAAGGTTAAGATTAAGAGTACGCAGGGTGATAATATTTGGATTCATTTTGATGAGGACTTTGCTAATGATTTTGGAAGCCTTGAATGTGATTTCTATAAATCAATTAAAGACGAACAGCCATGGTGGCAGCGATCAGATCCATCGTCAGGTGATTGGTTTGAAATTAATAAAAAAGAACTAAAGTTCCATAAACAAAAGTCAACTTGGGATAAGTCTTTACTATGGTCTTCTGAAAAAGTTGTCAACGAAAAGAAAGAATCAAGATGGAAACCTCAGGTAATTGATGGTGGAAAAGAAACAAAACATTGATGACTATAGCAGATCATTGGTTAGTGAACGGGATCTGTGTGAACAATTGTATCGTAATCCTAAATTTGATTATAGTGCAGCTGAATTAAAGTCAGCTGCACAGTACAATATGGCTTTAGATAGCTTATATCTAAATTTTCCAAAACTGAAACAACTTGAAGAAATTGCTGTTGATCCATTGGAATGGCATCAGGCAAATCAAAATACTTGGTTTATGCCTGACGAATATAAGCATATGGACATTGCGAAATGGCTCTTGGATCTGTGTAGAAATGAAACTGAACTCCAGCGCACTGGCACAGAATTACTAATGTACGCAGATCGTGACATGTTAGATTTGTTACGTTATCTCAAATATTTTGTTGATACTTTAAGGTCAAACAATATCGTATGGGGTGTGGGCAGAGGTAGTAGTGTGGCCAGTTTTGTGCTTTATTTGATTGGCGTTCACAAGATCAACAGCATAACCTATAATTTAGACATTGAAGAATTTATACGTTAAATATAGAAAAGGATATTACTATGTCAAATATGTACAAAACTGCAAGAGGCGCATCAATAGACTTTAACTCACTAAGACTTAACAATGAACATGTTATTGCTGTGGGCAATGCTGGTGTTAATGCCAGAGGTGATGCTGTTAAGAATGGAAAAGTTGTAAAGACCAGAGAAGAAATTATGCAGGAAACTTACAACATTCAAGGGTCTACAATTGCTAAGGACTCTAAGATGCGTCGTGGATCAAAAGATATTGAACCAGATACATTTGTACCTAGAGCAAGCACGCCAGTAATTACAGAGCCTACTCCTGTTGTAGTTGAAGAAGTAGCACCTGTTCTAGCAGATGTAGTGACACAGTCTGTTGAAGAAGTAGTTAACATTGAACAGCCAACATTGGAAAATAAGCCACGCGGTGGATTAGCTGATGCAATTAATCGTAATAAAGATATTTCCGACTTAACTGATAAATTAGATTTGAAAAGAAAGAGAATATAATGGCGTTTACAGCACGAATTCATATTAAAGCTGATTGGAAGAAGATTACACCAACTCATAGTAACATACTAGTTACGGATATGGAATTTGGCGAGCGTGTAACAGCAAAAGGAATCATACTGCCTGGAGATGATCAAGAAGAACGTGGTATTCGACCAAGATGGTGTCGTGTTCTTGCTGTTGGACCAAAAAACAAAGATGTTGAATCCGGTGAATGGATCTATGTTTCACATGGTCGTTGGACACGTGGAATTGATTTAACCAATGATGATGGAGAAAGCATAACAATTCGTCTTGTTGATCCAAAAGATGTTCTGCTTGCTGCAAAAGAGTTACCAGGTGATGACTATGTTGCTCCCGTGTATCATAAACGTAATTAATTGACATTTCTTAAATTTTACTGTATCCTAATGCTAGAGGTTGAAAATGGCAATTAATAAGTTATGGACTGAAGCGTATCGTCCTAAAAGCGTTACTGATTATGTTTGGAGAGATGAAGCTCAACGTCTGCAGGTAATGCAGTGGGTTTCATCTAAATCCATTCCACATTTGCTACTAAGTGGTAGCCCGGGTGTTGGTAAAACTACACTGGCTAAAGTATTGATAAGTGAGCTTGATATTGATGAGTATGATATACTAGAGATCAATGCCAGTAGAGAAAATAGTGTTGATACAATTAGAGATAAGATCACTGGCTTTGTTCAAACAATGCCATTCGGTGAGTTTAAAATTGTATTACTTGACGAAGCAGATTATATTACCCCTAACGGTCAAGCAGCACTTCGTGGAGTTATGGAGACCTATGCAAGCACTGCAAGGTTCATCTTAACCTGTAATTACCCCAATAAGATTATCCCAGCACTACACAGTCGTTGTCAGGGATTTCATATGGAAAAGCTGGATAGAATTGAGTTTACTGCAAGGGTAGCTACTATTCTAGTCAATGAGAATATGATCTTTGACCTTGATGTATTAGACAGCTATGTTACTGCAACATACCCAGATCTGCGTAAATGTATTAATAGCTTGCAAATGGCTTGCATTGATAATGAACTACAGAGTCCAACTAATGACAGTAATGGAGCAGCAGACTACAAAATTAAAGCTGTTGAGTTGTTTAAACTGGGTCAAGTTAGAGAAGCCAGGAAGTTAATCTGTAATCAAATACGCAGTGATGAAGCTGATGATTTGTTCCGTTGGATGTATGATAATCTAGAGTTGTGGGGTTCAACAGATGAAGAACAAGACAAAGCAATTATCATTATACGCAATGGTTTAATCAACCACAGTATGGTAGCAGATGTTGAGATTAACCTTGCGGCGACATTAATTGAACTTACGGATATTACAAATGTCTAAAATGTATATGGTTGTTAAGCACATTAAAGTGCTTAGGGATCCAAAGCATCCTAAATTAGGATTCATGGACAATGAATCTTTTCACATCACTAAGAATCCTAAGAAGAAGGATTACGAAGAAGCAAGCATTATACTTGATGTTGCAAATCAAAAGATTGTTAAGAACAGATTTAGTGAGCGCAGTTTTGATGATTTATTTAAGTACATGAGTACTCATTATTCAGAGTACATCAATAAGTGGATAAATGCACAAGAAAGCCCTTAAAAAGAAAATTGAGGATGTAGTAACATTTAGAGAGTATTTTATCTCTAACTTTCCTGCACCTCGTAAAATTAAATTTACAGAAAAAGAAAAGCGTCTCCTTAGACCCATTGCTGAAGTACTATGCTTGCTAGATGGCAATGCCTTCTTTGGCATTAGTACAGATGAATGGGGTGAGGATATATGGTATGAAAGCTACTTGCCAGAGGCATATGTAGTATATAAAGCCAATGGCGGCGACAAAGGGTGGGCTAGTGAACTTAGCTGGATTAAAGAAGCTAATCACGAGAACGAAAGTGTTAAAGATGCCTATCAAGGATGGCAACTAATTAAAATGTTAGCAAGAAAAAAGGTGTAGGGCGCCCTACAAACTAATTATTCACCGTAGATATTAAGTATTTCCTCAACAGCAGGATGTCGTTCAATATCTTTGTTACCAAATTGTACTGAACTTACATATTTGCTATTTTCAAAAGCTAGTAGAAGTTTATTAAAGTCTAATAATCCGTTCTCACCTTCCTTTCTATCAGTCTGACGAACGTCTCCAGTTACTAGTATACGGCTATCTTCGCCGATACGAGTAAGTAGCATTTTCATTTGATTAGGTGTTGCATTCTGCATTTCATCTGCAATCACATAGCAGTTTTTGAATGTTCGACCACGCATAAATGCCAAGGGGCATATTTCAATCGTTCCTACTTCTAGCATTGATTGAGTGTCACGAGTAGTATAATATTCATGCAACACGTCGAAGAGCGGTTTAGTCCATGGTTCCATCTTCTGTTGAAGTGTTCCAGGTAGGAAACCGTGCTTCTCATCCTCTACACCTACTGCTGGACGAGTAAGTATTATCTTTGTTATCTGGCGCTCTTTAAGTGCTTTGATAGCTGCCATCATGGCCAGCAAGGTTTTGCCTGTTCCGGCGGGGCCAGTTGCAATGACAATACTTTTACGAGAATCTAGTAGTAGACTTAGATAATGTTCTTGATTTAAGTTTCGAGGAATAATTTCAACTCGATTCTTTTTTGTGGGTTCTTTAAGGTAGCTTTCAATTTGAGTGACGTTGTTTGTGAATCTTTCTTTCTGCTTACGCTTCTGCATGTAATTGTTTACTCCCCGAGCATTGTTGAAAGTTTTGCTCAAAATTATTTACTCTTGTTGAGTCATAATTAACATAACATGTATATTTCTAATTGAATGGCATAACTATGTAAATCATTTAAAAGTATTTGTCCCATGTCTATATAAATATTATACGATGGATATTGTAGACAACATTAAAAACATTAAGAAAATTTACATGAGCGATTCCAGTCTTGGAATGCTATTGGATTTTGAACGTGTACTCGACAGCATGGATATGTATGCTTTCCCAAATTGGACCTATGGCGAATTAGTTGAAGGTCCAACTATTAGCAAGTATTGGGTAAAGTGCAAGTTCATGTGGCCTTATAACCTAATGCCAGATCCTAATGGTGCAAAGAGATTAATCCCATATGGGGCAAAGATCACTTATCAAAAAGATACAGTGCGTGTGCCCATCAAGATTAACACACCCGGCGATTATCGTGAAGGTAGTAAAAAAGGTAAGCTTGTTGATGCCAAAGTATGGTATGTTGACATCATGCTGCCAAAGAATCTAATGAGTGAAATTAAGCAAGGATCTGTTGAAATCGCCGGTGAGGATATTGATCTAAGCGATCTACAGAGTGCTTACGAAAAGGATCTAGATCAAAAGTCAAATATGGCTGATGATTCGTCAGCAGTTGGTCAAATGCCTGATCTGTCACAGGGTCAAGAAGCTGGCGCAATGCCCGGAATGCAACAACCTGGAGCTCCTAATGCACCAATTGCTTAATGAGGGCTTGCGATCTAAGGACTTAGAATTTTTAGTTGGCAATAAGATCCATTTTGACGAATACGAAAGCAAGATGGGCGATTCGGATGATGTTGTAACCGTAAGCTTTAAAATTAAGCAGAGAATGCCAGCTGAAGACCTAACTAATTTCATTGAAAACGGATATGATTGGGTGCTTGATGCTGACGTAAGTAGTGGTGAAATTGAAGACGATGAATTTTTAGTGTTTGTTGAAATGCCACGTCGCGGACATATATTTGAGCGTATGCTTGAATTACTAGATGACCTGCAACATTTAACTGATATTAAACTTAATGAATGGCAGTTTAAGTGGTATAAAGAAACTGAATATCATCCTTTAGATGAAGTCAACATTTCAGATATTGTACCTGACAGTCCAAGAAAATATAGAGAAGCAGTAGAACAGTTCCAACCAATTGAAGACGAAAAGAAAAGTCTTAGTGATGAATTAAGTCAAATTAAAAAGCTTAGTGGGATCGAATAATGTTTGGTGGTGGTATGTGGAAAATAGTAGCATTGGTGCTGGCAATTGCAGCAGCAGTTGGCTATTTTAAGTATACACAGGATAAACTAGCCGAACTTAATCAGCAGATTGCAACTAAAGATTTTGCATTACAGACTGCCAATGCAACTATTGCACAACAACAAGAAGACTTAAAACGTCAAGGTGAAATACTACAAAAGACAAGTAAAGATTTTGAAGAAGCTCGTGCCGCTGTCAGTGAACTTGAAGATAAGTTCCGTAAAGATGGCAGAGATTTAGATAAGTTTGCCACAGCAAAGCCTGGAGAAGTTCAAACTAGAGCAAATGCAGCAACTAAGAAAGTATTCCGTTGCATTGAACAGCAAGTCAATAAAGGAAAACAGGATGAGGGTTGCTAATTTACTAACCGCTATTGTTCTTTCATTAATGTTAGCAGGATGTGCTGGAACTCCTGCACCAACTACTGCAATAGTACAAGTAGAAAAACCTGCAATGATGCTTCCTAGTGTTGACCAAGTACGTCTTAAAGATGTAGAGTGGCATGTTATAACAAGAGACGCTAAACCAGAATCCCCCGGGCATATTGATAGTGTATGGAAGAAAGCAACTAAGGATAGCTTGTTTGCAGTTACCAGCAATGGTTATGAAAATATGAGCTTAAATGTAGGTGAGTTGACTAAAGTAATTAAACAGCTTCAATCGCAAATTGAAGCATACAAAGAATATTATCAAGCAGAAAAGAAACCTAAGGAAGAGCCAAATGGCAAAAAGTAAGACACCCTTAATAGAAGATCCGGACCTGTTGGCTCCAAAATTATCACGTGATGAGATTCAAAATGATGAGCCTACTAAGTCACAGTTGAAAAAAGATATTGTAAATATTGATCCAATTCCAATGGCTCCGCCAATGCCAACACCGTTACCGGATCCCGGCACTATGTCTTCACTTATGCCAATGCCTGGAGCTATGCCATCTCCATCGCCGATGCCAATGCCTGGTGCTATGCCATCTCCATCGCCGATGCCAATGCCTGGTGCTATGCCAAGTCCAGCTCCTGCTGCTCAAAACAATTCAATTTCAAATTTTGAAATGCCAGAAGTTTCAGAAGCTGCAATGAAAGAGTCAGAGCACTGGGTTAAAGCATATTGGCGTCCTGCAATGGGCTGGCTGTACATGCTTATTTGCTTGTGTGACTTTGTTGTTTTCCCAGCTGTTGCAATGTTCCTTCCGGTATTCTTTAAGGGTATTGGTGTCCAATTGGCATATTCTGCGTGGGTCAGTTTAACTCTTAGTAATGGTGGATTAATTCATATGGCATTTGGTGCAATCCTAGGTGTTGCTGCATATGGAAGAACTCAAGAAAAAGTAGCTGCGAAAAACTAAGACATAATTAATTGTATGAATTACTATGATACACTTGGACTACAAATGGGGGCAACCCCGGATGAAATTAAAGCGTCTTATCGCAAATTAGCAAAACAACATCACCCCGATTCAGGGGGTGATGTTAGTAAGTTTCAAGAAGTAAGCAATGCTTATGAAACTTTAAGTGATCCAAATAAACGTGCTCAATATGATTTTCAAGTAAATCAACCTCAAGGGCAGCCTGGATTTACATTTAATTTTAGTCACGGCGATCCAATGGCTGATATACATAATCATTTTAGTCAAATGTTTGGTTTCAATTTCACTAATGCACAACAAGTACCTCGTAATAGAAATATAAGAGTGCAGCTTGATTTAGAATTCTTAGAAACATTAAATCCTTGCCAAAAGACAATAGATTTTAATATAACTAATGGCAGAGAAACTATTACATTGGATATTCCAGCTGGTATACAAGATCAATCAGTCTTTAATGTAGCTGGAAGAGGTGACAATGGCAATCAACAGGTTCCAAGAGGAAACTTAGAAGTTATTATTCGTGTTAAGGCACATCCTAATTTTTCAAGACTTGATGATCATGTCATCACTGAAGTTACAATCGATTGCTTCCAAGCTATATTAGGACACGAATTGGATCTGGCAACACCTCGCGGTAAAAATATCAAGATACCTATCCCACCTGGAACACAGCATGGTTTCCAACTTGGTATCACCGATGAAGGATTTATGCGACAGAATAGAACAATGGGAAAATTAATAGTTAAGATAAATGTGTTAATTCCAACAGCGTTAACGAGTAGTCAGATAAATCTAGTACAAATGATAAGAGACACAAGACCAGTAAATACTTAAGTTGTTATAAATTGACAAAACTTATAATAATGCTATATTTGTGAGTGATGAAACAGATTTACAGTTCAAATGGCGATATCGAAAGAATTATTAAGGCTGCTCGCGAGTATGCTATAGAAGCCAATCATGAATACTTTATGGTTGAGCATTTACTTCTGAGTTTATTACACGAAAAAAACTTCAACACCCTGCTATTAGATCTTGGTGTTGAACTTGATCTAATGATCATTGATTTAGAAGATTACCTTTCAAAAATTACATATTTCTTAGATGAAAATGCATCTGATGGTCCTAAGAAAACAGCAAGTTTAGAGCGTGTTTTCCATCGTGCATACACACAAGTAATCTTTAGTGGAAGACAACAGCTTAATCTAATTGATTTGTATCTCAGTATTACCAATGAGAGTCATAGTCAAGCTGCATTCTTCTTACAGAAGTATGGTGTCAACAAAGAAGTAGTAGTTAAAATTTGGACTAGCAAAGGTCGACAAAAGTCTGGTTCCAATAAAAACTATGCTGAAAAGACACTTGAACAATATTGTACTAATATGATGACACTTGCTGGCGAAGGCAAGATTGATCCTGTTATTGGTCGTGAATCAGAATTACACGAATTGGTACAAATTTTAGCTAGAAAAAATAAGAGTAACATATTACTTGTTGGTGATGCAGGTGTTGGTAAAACAGCAATTGCTGAAGGATTGGTACTTGCTCTAGTAGATGAAACAGTTCCAAAGTTCTTAAATGGTTGGAAAGTTTATAGTCTTAATATTGGACAATTACTAGCAGGGACAAAGTATCGCGGCGAGTTTGAAGAAAGATTGCAGGATATCTTAAATGCTGCTACGGAAATGAAGAAGGTAATCCTTTTCATTGATGAAGCTCATCAAATGAAGGGAGCTGGTTCAGGTAGTAATAGTGCAGTGGACTTAGCTAACATGATTAAACCAGCACTTGCACGTGGTGAGATTAAGGTTATTGCTAGTACTACTTGGGAAGAATATACACAGCATTTTGAAAAAGATCGTGCGCTGATGCGACGTTTCAATCGTTTAGCTGTTAATGAGCCCAGTCCTGCAATTACTGTGGAAATTTTAACTGGACTACGTGATAATTACGAAGGCTTTCATGATGTTGAGATAACTGATGCAGCTATCCAAGCAGCAGTTGATTTATCAGTAAGATTTCAAAATGATAAAAAGTTGCCAGATAAGGCCATCGATCTTATTGACAGCGCAGCAGCATTGAAACGTAGTACAGATGCAGAAGATCGAACAGTTGACGTTGAGCAGATCCAAAGAGAGATTACCCGCATTACTGGTATTCCAATGTCTCAACTTGATGAGACAAAAAGTAATATTGATTATGCAACTGTAGAAAATGATATTAAACTTAAAGTGTTTGGACAGGATGATGCTATCGGTCAGATTCTTGACAGAGTTTGGGTTAACCGTGCAGGACTTAAGAGTAACAATCGTCCTGTTGGTACATTCCTCCTACTTGGTCCAACTGGAACAGGTAAGACAGAACTTGCTAAAACAGTTAGTAGTCGACTGGCAATGAAGTTTATCCGCTTTGATATGAGCGAATATGGTGAACGTCATAGTATTAGCCGATTGATAGGTGCACCTCCAGGCTATGTTGGCTATGAGGATGCTAACTTGGCTGGCGGTCTGCTAATAAGTGAGGTTTCTAAAAATCCTCACGCTGTTATCCTTTTCGATGAAGTAGAAAAAGCACATCCCGAGGTAGTTCAAATTCTACTACAGATTATGGACGAGGGCTTCGTTACAGGTAGTAATGGCAAGATAGCAGACTGCCGCCAAGCGATCATTTTACTTACAAGCAATCTAGGTTCTGTGGATAGCGAACGTAATAACATTGGCTTTGGTAGTCTAACACGCACTGGTGAAGATGATAAAGCTGTTAAGGAGTTCTTCCGTCCTGAGTTTAGAAACCGTCTTGATGCTGTTATTAAGTTTAGCAAGCTTGGTAAAGAAACTATTAAGAAGGTTGCTTCTAAATTTATTGCTGAGATGCAAACGCAGCTGGAAGAAAGATCAATTACTGTAGAACTAGATGAAACTGCATGGGATTATCTAGTGGACAATGGTTATGACGCAGCAATGGGTGCAAGACCAATGGCACGACTGATACATGAGAAAATTAAAGTACCACTAGCCAAAAAAATACTGTTTGACAAAGTAGAAGACGGTGTTATAATAAAGGTAAGCGCCGTTGGCGACGAGGTGGAGCTATCAGTTGAACGACACGAATCACTACTTACAGCAGTTTAAGTCATTTGGTCTCGAACAATGGCGTATTAGATGTGTTGACCAAACTTGGTATACGCAGAAGTTTGAGTGGAAAATTGAGTTTAACTTTAGTACGAATCCAGAACACAGAAGATATGGTGTTGATCATCGTTGGGTACAAATATTACGTGAATGCGAAGTTCTTAATTTTGAATTTCGCAAACGTCGTGAAGTTTGGGCTTCTATCTATACCAGCGATGCAGGTCTATTAGAGCACATTATATCCAGAGAAGAATATAGAACTGCCATTATAAGTTTGGAATATACTAACAGCTCTTACTTAGAACAGCGTAGTAGTCAAACTCAACTTGAAGCTATTACTGATATCAAATTTGTTAAAACCGTTCCCGAGCACTGTTATCATATATTTCTCGGTAATTTTCAATGGAGAGAAGATCATATTAAGAGATCGTTAACAGAATATCTTGTTGCAAACAGCAATGAATTTTTGTTTAAAGGGTACTGCCAAGACCTTATTACAAGATGTAGGAAAAATCCTGATGATCTAAACCGTTATAGCAACTACCAAGGGGTGTATGATAGCTTTAACTTCTTTGCTAAAAGTACAGACGATATTCTACTGTTACATATGATTGCACCTGGTAAAATTAAGAAGATTGTAAAACTTATGGAGAGAGCACAGTGAAAATTCAACTTGCACAAGCATTGATCGAACGTGGCATCCTTAATAATAATTCAAGGGTGTATGCACGTTGCCCAGTATTGGGAATGGGAAATGCCCCAACAGAAGCAGTACTTGCACTAACAGTAGACAAAATTATCTCAGAAGATGGCACACTAAAGCTTCATTGTGTACATACATCCGGACGTCGATATAGTATCCCCTGTGAAGAAGTTAACAATATTGATGGTATGGCTCCGGAACGACTTGCGGCAGCATATGATATTAAGGTTGCAGGTGTTAAAGGTGCTGGTAAGAAACGTGGAAGAAAGCCAAAAGCATTGCAAGAAGTATGATAAATACTTTTGGAGCTAACGATGGCGAAACTAAATTCAGATACAATTGAAATTAAAGTAAGTGAACTTATTAAAGATGATGAAACTGCAAAAGAAATTTTGGATGCAGAAATTGTAACTCAACTGATTGAAATTATCGAACAGTTAGTAGGTGACCGTAGACTAGTAGAGGTAAACATTAAATGAAGAAGCCAAGAAAGACACCTAAACTAAGCACAGCAACTAAAATTAAAAGAACTGCCAAGAAAATTATAAAGAGAAAGTAATGAGCATTGTCCCAACAGTAGTAATCAGCAACACAGCACACGGTGCGGCAAACGGCGAATATAATGGTACCGATCTTACTTGGTATAGCAAGCCTTTAAAAGGTGATGGTTACTACGGGTACACTGATGGTCTTCATACTGTTAGTTACAAACTAACCGGATTTACCGGTGTACTAGGATTTCAAGCAAGTTTAGCAACTACCCCAACAGAAGCAGATTGGTTTGATATTGCAGATAGTCAAATTGGCGATTCTGTAATGCCATTTACTACATCAACATTTGTTAATTTTAGTGGAAACTTTGTCTGGGTAAGAGCAGCAATTACCAATTTTACAGCAGGTACTATCAATAGAGTACTATATAATTAATATCAACTAGTAGAGAGAATCAATTAATGTCAGAAACGCCAACAACGGAAAATACGCATGGATTACCTGCGGAAGTATTAGCCTATCTTAGAACAACTCATGTACATTTTTGCTTACCAATGTATAATGGTATTTGTAACGAAGCTACTTTTATATCAATGATTAAGTTTGGTATTATTGCTAGTAAGTTAGGAGTTAACTACAGCATTGACACTATGGTTAATGAATCACTAATTACACGTGGAAGAAATAACCTAGTTTCAAAATTTCTATTCAATAAAACAGCCACACATTTAATGTTTATCGACGTTGATCTTGGATTTGATGCTGAATCAATTCTACGATTACTCTGCGCTAATCAGGACCTAGTAGGTGGTGTTTATCCAATGAAGCGAATTCCAATTCGCTATGTTATTAACACAGTTCCTAATCCTGTAGTACTTGGCGACTTAGTAGAAGTTAGCACATTGGGTACTGGGTTCATGTTAATTAAACGAACTGTAATTGAGCAAATGATTGCTGCTCATCCAGAACTTAAGTATCGTGACAATATTGGAATTGGTCCTCAGTATGAACCATTTATGTATGGTTTGTTTGACACAATGATTGACCCCGATGGTAATTATTTGTCTGAAGATTGGACATTCTGTTACCTATGGCGCTTAATGGGTGGGAAGGTATTTGCTGATACTGGTATTAAGCTAGATCATACAGGATACCACAAGTATGCAGGCGATTTAGATGAGTTGAAGCGTGTGCTAACAAATCAAGCAAGCAACGGTGGACCAGCTCCATCTACTGCTGCACCTCCTAAGATATCATTGAATCTAGACGACACAGATGATATTGAAATTATCACTAAAGACTCAGTTACGGCGTGAAGTTTGAAGACGTTGAAATAAAAATATCATTATCAAGCGAGTGGTGGCGAGATCCACCACGTTGCGAAATATACATAGATTCTACAGCAATCGACAGACTATATGTTTCCCCTAAAAGAACAAATTTTGAAAAAAGAGATATTGTTTTTAGGGGAAACTTAACTCGTGGTACTCATACATTAACAATACGCTTTCTTAATAAGAAAGATGACGATGATCAATTTGATGAGAATGGGATTGGAACTCTTTTCCAACACTTACATATTGAAGAAATTACCATTAACAGAATTAATGTAAATATAGAAAAAAGTAGAAATAGATGTTTGTTAAAAACAGAACAAACTAAAATACCATACCCCTGCAGGATATTAACTACAAATTGTGATTGGTTATTGATTTTCTCAGTTCCAACATATTTGTGGTTAATGGAACATAGTTAAAATAATAAATATAACATGCGAGCACAAGAATTTCTCACTGAAGAATATGACCCCACTAAGGCAAGAGTACCTCATCCTGAAGATCGAATATTTGATGAAGGATCAGTGGGTGCTCAAAAAGCCATTGCAACACTACAGCAAATGGCATCCAACCCTGAAACAATTAGTGTAAAGCCAGATGGTAAACCTGCTATAGTTTGGGGCAGGGATGAACGTGGGTTTACAATGTGTGACAAACATATGTTTGCCAAAGGAATTCTTCCACGCAGCCCTAAAGAAATTGCTGATGTTTATGCACAGCGTAAGGGCGGCGGCAGAGAGGAATTGTCAGAAATGATAGCACAGCTTTGGCCACAGTTTGAAGCTAGTTTACCCAATAGCTTTAAGGGTTATTTGTTTGGCGATCTATTATACAGCCAAAGACCACCTGTAGAAAATGGTAGTTTTGTATTCAAACCAAATACAGTTGTTTACACTGTTGAAACTAACAGTGAACTTGGACAACGAATAGCTAAGAGTAATTCAGGCATTGTTGTACATACATTCTTTAATAAAGCACCTGCTCCTGGTCCAGATGGAAAGATTGTTGCTCCGCCTGGACGACATATTTCAACACCCAAGGGTACTAATCCAAATGGTCCACTTGTGGTTGTAACTGATCAATTTACAACTCCTCCCAGAGTTAGAATTCCACCAGAATTAAAAAGCTTGTCTGGCTTTATTAACAGTAATGGTGCGTTAATCGATAAGGTTGTTGGACAAGATGCACTTTCAGCATTGAAGATTAGAGACTTGCCACAGTTGTTTATGAAGTATACCAATGGTAAAGTACGTCAGCGTAGTTTTGATAGTTTTGGTAGTGACTTCTTACAATGGCTAGACAGCGAAGCAAGAGTAAGTGACGGCAAGAAGCAGAATATCAAAACACATCTACAGGCTAATGCAGGTGGATTTAAAGTTATGTGCCAAGCATTTATTGGTATTATGCGTGTGAAGAATCATATTGTGGGATTACTTGATGCACACCCTGCTCAGATGCAAGCACATATTAATGGTGAACCTGGACAAGAAGGCTACATGGTACATGGAAAAGAGAATCCAACTAAGGTAGTTAACCGTGAAAAGTTCAGTGCAGCTAACTTTGAGCACTAATAAATATACTGGGAATTAGGCAATATCATGCGTTTAGATGAACTTGAAGAAGAGGAAGTTAAAAAGGTAGTCTTTACATTTGGACGCTTGAATCCTCCGCATTTTGGTCATCACGCTTTAATTCAAACATTGCAGAAAGCAGCACAAAAACAAAACTGTGATTGGTTCTTGTTTGTAAGCAGTAAGACTGGTGATAAGAAGAATCCACTTACATATGAGCAGAAAGTTTGGTGGATACAAGCATTGTTTCCGGAAACTAAAGGTCATTTAATAATTGATCAAAAAATTAAGACTCCATTGGTTGCTGCAACTTGGTTGTATAATCAAGGGTATCGTGCTGCAACATTTGTTGCTGGTGAAGATGATATGTCCAGTTACGGAGAAATGATTAAGAGTAGTAATGCACATGGTCAAGCAAATCCAAATGCACTAAAATCAGGTAAAGGCTTTATCTTTAATCCATTAGACTTTGCCATTAGCCCACGTCTAGCCAGTGCTACCAATGCTCGTAGAAATGTAGCAGATGGTGATCCAGAAGCATTTGTTCGTAGTATATTAGGTCCAAAGATTAATCCACAGTTAGCTGAACTTGTTCAAAATCAACTGTATCCAACATTGCGTAAAGCCATGGGATTGAGTGAAAGTATTAAAGAAAGTTGGAATGTTTTTCCAACGGTAAGGGAAATTGCCCAGAAACATATGAGTACACCCGATGAAGTTCATCGTCAAATTAACAGAGGTGTTAAGGTTGAATTTGAAAAGAATCAGGACATTGAAACTGCAACTGATATTGCAATGGCTAATCTTACTAAGAATTTTGAACACTATAAGAGTATGGCTAAGATTGAAGACGTAAATTCAAAAAAAAAGTTAGGCGAAGTTGCTGATCAACCATATCGTTTCATTAATCCAGTAAGCACTGCAACTACTCAAAAATCCATGTTCCAAACTGATAGTGGCACAACCATCCAAGTTTTTATACAAGTTGATACAGTGAACGGCGTTGCTGACATTGGGTTCTTTGATGCCACTGACAAAGAAAATCCCACAATTGGCGTAACTGGCAAGGGCGATGCCTTCCGTGTGTTTGCCACTGTAGGTTCTATTGTCAAGCAGTTTGTTGCTAAACGTAAGCCACCTTATATAAGTTTCAGTGGAAAATCATCAGACGCAGGACGTATCAAGTTATATGATATGATCGC
>Ga0194048_10000652_pt1 | contig 16961 bp, 8 predicted proteins | sample JunL225m_MetaG_FD_161685 | JGI IMG/M metagenome (GOLD analysis project Ga0194048, IMG submission 161685) | Anoxic zone freshwater microbial communities from boreal shield lake in IISD Experimental Lakes Area, Ontario, Canada - Jun2016-L222-5m | ecosystem: Environmental > Aquatic > Freshwater >...
ATTTAGCTGGAATCTATTAGCAAAAGATCCAGAAGAATCTAGAATAATAACTTCAATAGTAAACGAATTTAAGTGGCATATGCTTCCTGATATAGCAACAAATTCATCAGGTACACTTTTAAATTATCCTAGTATGGTTCAGGTTTCATTTTATTCTAATGATGATTTTCTATATCGTTTCAAACCATGTGCAATTACAGATTTTTCAATTAACTATGCTCCTGCTTCTACACCTTCTTTCTTTAAGGGAAGTCAGAATGTACCTACAGAAGTTAAGATAAGTCTTAAACTCATGGAAATTGAATATTGGACAAAACTGGATTTTCAAAAGGATATGGTTGCTGGTGTATCGTTGATGCCAAGAAAATAAGGTTCAATAATGTCTGAAAGTTATTTCTCTAAATTTCCACTAATTGATTATAATGGTTCTCTCTCAGTTAATATAACTGAAAGAGTAGTAGTGCGTGATTTTCCAGCTAAAAATAATTTTTTGTACTATCCATATGATATTGATAATAATGAGAGACCAGATCAGTTAGCCGATCGTTTATTAAATGACCAGTATATGAGTTGGATAGTATATCTATCCAATGGAATAACTGATCCGTATTACGACTGGTATATGGCGGATGATATTTTCAATGATTATCTACAAAAGAAATATGGAAACATTGATAAAATTACTGCAAAAATTATTTACTATAGAAATAACTGGTATAATGATCAGAGCATAATAGATATATCAACTTATAATAGTCTGCAAGATATAACTAAACAAAATGCATTTGGAAACACATATCTAGATACGGCCAAGCGATATTATGAACCAGTTTTAACCGGATTTAATATTACTGGATATAAGAGAAAAAGACTAGACAATATAATTAAAACTAATAAAATAGTCAAATATAATATACTTGGAAATGCTTTATATGTGAATAATGAGATAGTTACTGTACGGTTTGGTTATAATAGTAGTTCAAATTCTACTATTGGTAGTGGACAAGTATTAACATCTAACACGACATCTGTTACTATTCAACACACTAGTGGTTACGTTGATACAGTACCAGATGGATATACTATTAGTTTTTCAAATAGTTATATCTATGGAACTGAAAGTTTTACTAATAACTTCATAACTAGTAAATTATCACTGGCAAATAATATTACAGATGCAGATTCAATATATTGGAGTCCAGTTACAATATATGAAGATGAATTAGAAAGAAATCTAAAGAATAAAACTATTAGATTAATTAATTCATCTGTAGCCGGAGATATATCTACACAGATGTCAGACACACTGGCCGCTTTGCTTTAATCATGGCATTAAACTCATACCAACCAGGCGATTTTATTATAAACAGCATGACACTGGCTGGCAGAACTGTTTCTTCTGGTTTCATATCATGCTCAATATATGAAAGTATATTTATGCCATGTATTGTTGCTGAAATTAATGTAAGAGATAGTGATGATGCGCTGTTTTCAGCTCTTAAGCTTTCTGGCGGCGAACCATTTGATATTATGTTTCAGACTCCTGGTGGTAATAAAGTATCATATAAGTTTCTTATAAACAAGCCAATGAATCTTGAGCCTAGTGCGCAGTATAAATCTAAAACCATGACTCTTCTTTGTACTTCTGAAGAAGCTTTTTATGCTTCTGGTGGTGTTGATACTTATGGCTATATGCAGAAGAGTTATAAAGGAAAACTTATATCTAACAATATACAAGATGTTTTAAAAAACTACTTAAAAACTAAGAAAAAGATTAATATTGAAGAAACCAAGGGAATTCAAGACATAATAGCACAAAACGAAAAGGTGTGGCCATTTATAGATAGAATTCGTAACAGAGCAGTGTCATCCAAGAATCAGTCCTCAAGTTATGTATTTTTTGAGAATCAGACTGGATTTAATTTTATAACTATTGAAAGCATGTTTAAAGGCACTGTTGTAAAGAACTTCGTACAAGATAGTACAGTTGGTTCAGATAGTACTAAACTTACTGACAACAATATATTTAGCTATGAGTTGCCATATAACTTTAATGCGATTGATAGAATAGATGGAGGAACAATGAAATCTCGTTTCAATTCCTTTAATTTTGAAACTAATGAATATATATCTAAGTCTATTGATTTTCCAGCTAAAAATGATAAATATGGCGCTCCAAATGAGTGGAATAAACCATCGTTTATATCTAAATTTGGAAAATATCCTGGTAGTACTTCTACTATTCCATACGATAATAGAACGCCAATAACTAATATACCAGAATCAACTCCCAATAGATTAGCATATTCTAGTATGCTCATGCAAAATATGCTAAGATTAAGAGTATTTGGAGATACAAAACTCAAGGCCGGTGATATGATTAACGTTAATATTCAGCAGCAAAGTGCTTTAAGCGGTAATCCTAAAAAAGATAATATATCTGGTAATTTCATAATTTCTTCTCTTCGTCATATGATCAATCCTGAAGGCGAAAGACCGCGTTATTCATGCGTTCTTGAATGCTTGAATTAAAAGGATAACATATAATGTTAGATAGAACTGCAGACTATGGTGGATCAAGATGGCGCGGACGCGTAGTAAGCGTTATGGACCCAAAGCAGCAAGGACGTCTTCAGATTCGAGTATTTGGTCTTCACGATAATGAGTCTCTAATACCAAATAATGAACTGCCATGGGCAGTACCAAGAAGTCAGTGGGGAGCTTCTCTGCTTGGTGTTGGTAGTTCACCAGTTGGTGCAGTTGTTGGAACCATTGTCGATGGTTATTTTGCTGATTCTGAAAAAACTATTTTAGTAGCAACAGGCACTTTGCAGTCCGCTGGTACAACTAAAACTGGGCAAATTGTTGATGGTTCATATGCTATAGATCAAAAAAATAATGATATGACGCATGCCGCGCGTGGTCAAGATTTAAATGCTGTTTTTGGATTAAAAAATCTTATAGCTATATCTCAAGTCGGAGCGGTATTTCCAGCAGTATCAGCTGGTGTGGGTTATCTTACATCTTATTCACCTGGAATATTAAATCTATTAAGTCAGGCTGATCCTAATAATTTATCAGGCGCCATGGTAAATTCTGTGACAGGATTTGCAAAAAATACTGTTATGAATAAGTTATCTAGTTTTGCTCAAACTTACCCGGGCGGAATGACAGCAGTTACTAGTGTGCTTGGACTGGTTTCAGCTGGGCAGTTAGCGGTTACAACTCTTCCTGCACAGCTTCAAAGTTTAGTGATGCAGTATCCTGGTGGAGTATCTTCTTTACTTAGTTTAGCAACATCTTTGTCTAGTGTTAATTCATTTTTATCTCTTAATGTTGGATCTACAATAAATCAAGCCATAAGCACGGTTTCTTCATTTGGAAGCGCTTTTACTAGCAGCATTAATCAAATAGCTAGTACGCTGGTATCTGTAAATAAAAGCAGAGAATTTGCTATTGAAGCTGCTGATCCAGATCCGCCTCTTCAGGCAGATCCTCCTGCTACTACGTCATCTAAAGCATCGACTAAACCTTCTTCTAATACAACAATTGCCAGTTCTAATCCTTATCTGACAGCACAATCTCAAGCACAATTTAATGAAGCAAATGCTGCACCAGCTGATCCTTTAGCAAGCGAAGTAAATAGTACTCAGACAGATACAGTAGTAGATAATACTGATATAATGTTACAACTGAATACTAGACCACCAGTCGTTTTAGCTGATCCATTTGCTTCTAGAGTATAAAATGGAAATTTCAACATACGATCTAATTACAGGCCAACTATCTGGAACAGAAACTCTTGATAGTTCTTCTGCTGCTGATAGTCGTCTTCCACCTTCTACTGCTGCTCCAAAGTATCCATATAATAATGCTACTATAACTCGTGCTGGGCACGAAATGCATTGGGATGATACTCCTGGAAGAGAGCGAATTAGACTAGCACATAAAACGGGTACTTATTTTGAAATATCAGAAGATGGAAGAAAAGTAGAATTAGTTCAGACAAATGATTATAAGTACATTAAGGGTGGTCTTACTCTTACTATAGACAAAAATGGCGATATTAAAGTTGGTGGTAATATACGTCTAGTTGTCGGTGGAGATGCTCATATAGAAGTGAATGGCAATGTTACTACATCTATAGGTGGAGATCTGATAGCAGCAGTCAATAAAAACGCAGAAATACATGCTGGATCAGATGTCACATTAACTGCTGGTGGTAATATGATAGCAACAGCTAGTAAAAATATCTATGCTTCTACTGGACAAGATTTAACTGCTATAGTAGCTGGAAATATGACGGCAGTTGTAAATGGTGATTCATGCGAACTAGTAGCTGGAAATAAAACTGTAGAAGTTTCAGGTTCTTATACTGTATCAGCAGGCTCTATAAATATGACAGCAACTAATGAATTCAATATCTCTGGTGATAAAGTATTTACACATGCTACTACTTGGAATGCATGGGATACATTTGGTATTGGATATGTCTATAGTAATAATCATATATACACATATACGAATGGTGTCCCAACTACACCTAATTCACCACGGTCTCCTAAAGTTCCTACACCCTAGGTATAAATAAACAATTATGGCAAGAATAGATTACCAGACATCGGCTTTAAAGAAACAAGAATATTTTAGTGACTTTCTGTCATCATTTGATAAGAGTCCTCTTTCTAATGATATCGCTAGAGTAACTAATGAAAATTCAGTAAAGCATTCTGTACGAAATTTAATTCTAACTAATATCGGTGAAAGGCTCTTCAATCCGAATCTAGGTGGTAATGTTAATAAAATGCTATTTGAACCATATAGTGGATTTACAGCAGATAACCTTAAAAAAGATATAATAAATACTCTGAGTCAAAATGAATTACGTGCTCAGGAAATTTCGGTCAATATAATTGCTAATGAAGACCAAAATAGATTTACTGTAAATATATTTTTCTATATCATAAATAATCCTAATCAATTGTCACTGGAACTAATTCTGCAGCGAGTAAGATAAGATGGCAACCGGAAATTCATCAATCAGTTTAGCTTCACTAGACTTCGATACATTAAAGGCTAATCTTAAGAATTTTCTGCGTTCTCAGTCTGCATTCAAAGACTATGATTATGATGGTTCAAATATGAATGTTCTATTAGACGTTATGTCATATAATACCTTCATGAATGCATTTTATTTGAATATGACTGCTTCTGAAATGTTTCTTGACTCAGCTCAGCTTAGATCTTCTGTAGTATCGCATGCAAAGATGCTTAACTATACTCCACGATCTGTTAGATCTTCTAAGAGTGTTATTGATCTTACGATACCAACCTCAAATGCATCAACTTTTACTATTCCAAAAGGTACATCATTTACTGGCAAGAATACATCTGGAAACTACACTTTCACAGTAGATAAAACATTAACTTTATTGTCTGGAAATAACACATTTACGGCTAAGAATCTTAATATATACGAGGGATCATATTCTCAAGATACATTTGTAGTTGATTACAATAATGATAGTCAGAAATTCACACTTTTAGATGCAGCGATTGATACAAATAGTTTAGTAGTAGTTGTATCAGAAAATGATGGACAATACACAAGTGAATATATTCAAGTTAAAAGTTTATATGATCTAGATGCATATTCAGAAGTATATTTTCTACAATCCGATATAGATGGTAGATATCAGATACTATTTGGTGACGGTATTTTTGGAAGAAAGCCACTGAATGGCGCGGTTATAACCGCAGAATACAGAACGTCTGCTGGAATGCTTGCTAATGGAATCGATACATTTACAATAGAAGTTGATCTAAGTGGTTTAAATAATACTAGAATACAAAGCGGTCAGACAACTACTACAGTAGAAATTTCAGCTAGTGGCGCAGCTGCAGAAAGTACAGAATCTATCAGATATAATGCACCGAGATATTTTCAGACTCAAGAGCGTGTTGTAACAACACAAGATTATATCAATCTAATTCTTGCTAATTTTCCTGATATTGAAAGTGTTAATGCATATGGTGGCGAAACTATTTCTGGCTTAGGTGATGTCGAGTACGGGAAAGTATATGTATCATGTTCTACATATGCTGGAACTACTATTACAGAATCTAGAAAGAAAGATCTTATAATATTTCTACAACCAAGAGCATCTCTTGGAATTACTCCAGTCATTATTGATCCAGAATTTGTATATATTACACTTCTCTGTAAAGTACACGTAGATTATAATCAGACAGGCTTTACACCATATCAGATGCAAACACTAGTAACTGATACTATTTCTGCATTCAACAGTGATAATTTAATGGTTTTTGGTAATAATTTCCGAATGTCTAATTTAACTTCAGCAATTGATTATGCCGATGTTAGTATTTTAAGTAATGAAACATCTGTGTATATGTATAAAAAATTCATTGAATTGAGCGAAACAAATGCCATATCACTCAAAGTTGACTTTCATCTAAATTCATTAACACCAGCAACTATCATTAGCAATGAATTTAAATCAGGTGGAAAGACATACATATATACTGACTATATTGATGGCATAAATAATAGTACTGGGAAATTATTCAGACTAGAAAAAACTACTACATCAAGTATAGCTAACTACATTACTGCCGGTTCTGTAGATTATTATAATGGTGTAATAAATATCAATTCATATGTATATGATGCTGTACCGACTGGTGGTCTTAGAATTTTTGCTGTGCCAGTAGATAAAGATATCTATAGTAGTCGTAATAATATTCTAGCGATAGATACTGCTTCTGGTGTTTCTATTAGTATTGTAAGCGGATAATGTCTATAGAAAAATACATTTCACCATTCATTCAGTCTCATTTTCCTGAATTCTATAAGGAATACGGGCCAAATTTTATTGCGTTTACACGTGCATATTATGAATGGTTAGAGTCTGCTGGTAATCCCCTAGAACAATCCAGAAGCATTTATGAATATGCCGATGTTGATAGTACTCTAGATACATTTGTTAAGTACTTTAAAAATAAGTATATGCTCTCTATACCAGAGAGCATTGCTGCTGATAAACGCCTTTTATCTAAGCATATATTAGATCTATATAGATCAAAGGGATCTCTTAGATCATATGAACTTCTATTCAGAATTCTATTTAATGAAGATATTCAGGTATATATACCCGGCAATGATCTATTTAGACTCTCAAACAACCAGTATATTAAACCAGTATATATTGAAGTTTCTAGTAGTCAATATTTAAGTGATATAGTCGGAAAGATTATATATGATACTTCTCTCGGTGCATCAGCTGTAGTAGAAAATTATTTATCTAAAATTGTTAATAATGAAACTTTTAATTTGTTAACGCTTTCGTCAGTATCTGGATCGTTTAAATACGGTAATGGAATTATTTGTAATGATCTATATATCAATAGTGACAATAATAAGATAAGCTATTATGAATATAATCAGTTAACTGAAGTAGAAAAAACAGATTATAGTCTAGCAATTACAGTTGATAATTGTCCAATAATTATTGGCTCACTTTCTTCAATTGGTATTATCAATGGCGGTTCTGGATTTTCGGTCGGTGAATTATTAGATGTAGTCGGTGATGGAGCTGGCGGCGTTGCCCGTGTAGCAGCAATTAGAGATGAAAATGGAAAAGTTACATTTAATTTAGTAAATGGTGGTTCTGGCTTTTCACTAAATGCTGCTATTACTGTTATCGGCGGTGGTGGTTCGGGCGCATCTTTTAAGATAGGTAATATTGTAGATAAAGAAGTTTTTCATATAAATACAGATATTATCGGTAACTCTAATACTACTACAATGGATAATATAGCAGTTGGATGTAATGTTGCTATAACTAATTCAACTGGTTCTTGGAATATTAATGATATAGTTAGAAGTACTACCGGTGTTAATATAGCACTGCTTGATATTACTACTATTTTAGATAATAGTCTTTCTAATGGAGAAAGTATATCTAATTCCAGTCTCGGCATTGCAAATTTAACAGTTCATAGAGCCGATGGTAATTTGATTTATGTTAATGGATCTGGTGTAACAAATCCAAGTCTTATATCCGGAACAGTTTTAATCAGTAATACAACAAGTTCAGTTATTAGAGTTAATACAGTATTACCGGTTCAAAATGCATATGGCAATGGAACTGTTACTAGCTATACTGGCGGCGTTCTTACTATAGTTGGTGCAAATTTTGGTTATTTTGTTCCAGGATCAAGTATAACTAATACTATTAATGGAGCAACTGCAAAAGTTAGTTCTTTTGTCAGAAACACAAATTGGCCATCATTTCCAACTGCCACTATTGCAAATAAAAATTTAGACATACCAATTGGCATTACTTTAAATTCATATGATATGGAAGTTGGAACTATATCGTATCTATCACAGATTAATCCTGGTTCAGGATATTCATCCGATCCAATAGTAACAGTACAAGAACCAGTAATTTATGATTTGAGAATAATAGATCAAAATGGATATAAAGGTTATAATGCTATAGTTACTGCTGATACTGGCAGTGCAGTTGGTATTGCAACTGCTGTAGATATCTATGATTCTGGTTTGGCGTATTCACCTGATTCATATGTAAGTCTCAGTTCATCTAATACAGAAAATCAAACTATTGTTTCAGGAACTGCTGTAGTAGACACACAGGGAAAGGGTATTGGTTTCTTTAGTAATAAAAGTGGATTTCTATCAGATACTCAACATGTAATTGATAGTCAATACTGGCAAACTCAGTCATATGATATCATAGCAACTAGAATGCTTGATAGTTATGAAAAATTTGTAAGGGATCTTGTGCATCCAGCCGGTATAGCTCTCTATGGTTCATTTAAAATTATGAATGAAACTGATAATGATATTGCAACTACGCAGAGCTTTAATATTGGTAGCATTGGATATGATCTGGCATCTAGATGGGCTGCAGCTGCTGTTGCACGTGGTAGTAATACAGTAACTGCTTCTAGATTAATTACTATAGCCACACTCTTTGAAAATCTGCTGGTAAATGATACTCTATACAGTATCGACGATCTATGGTTATTTGCAGCAGAAAATGAAATTCAAGCTACTACATCTCTAAAACAATTACTACCAGCAACAGCAGTTAATTCACCGACATTTACAATCAATCGCGGCTATCAAACAACAACATCTAGTTACATCGATACCAACTTTATACCAACCATTCGTGGAAGAGCATTTAGCACAAATAGTGTGCACATGTCGATATATAATCGTTCTAATAGTTCAGTAACACAGTATGATATGGGTTCACAAGATGGTGTTAATGCTAATAGACAGATGTACTATAGAACTAATTCATCTAATACAATCTTAGGCTATTTAAACACGAGTTCCTTTACTGCTTCTCTGAGTGCTTCATCTAATACAAATCTTGGATTAACTGCAATTAATCGTAGTAATAACACGGTTGGTATATATAAACGCGGTATTTCACTTTCTGTGACTGGTCCTTCAACATATTATACTATGGCACCACCACCCTATAGTATCACGGTCGGTAAACTTAATTCATATGATGTAGGAGGAGACATCCGTCCAGGTAATATAGCATTTGCATCTGTTGGAGGCGCACTTACTGCTGCACAACATACTACTCTTAATAGTGCCATTGAATCATATATGATTACGGTTGGAGCATATGTATAATGATCCAGAATTTTCAACTGAATTAGAATTATTACCATAAATAGATTAATAGAAATATCCGGAAAAATCAATGGCTATTCTGACGGTAAATCAAACAATCGATAATATCGACAGCTTCATTAATAATATTAAGAAGCTAAGTAAATCATACTATATGTTTGTTGGTAAGCCAGACCCTTGGACTGATGATAATATTGTCCCAGTTGCAAATGCATCAGTAGAACAAGCTGAGCTTTCTCTCTATAGAGACTTAATATACGGTAAGCTTATAGCCAATACAGACGTTTCATATATGATTCGTCGAAAAGAATGGACCAATAATACTATTTATGCACAGTATTCTAAGAATGATCCAGATTTAATTGATAAAGATTTCTTTGTATTAACTGATCTAGGCGAAGTATATAAATGCATTTACAATAATGCAAATACAGTTTCAACTATTAAACCATCACTGAATACACCATATGGCACATTCAAGACGTCTGATGGTTATATCTGGAAATATATGTATACAGTTGGGATTAATGCCAATAATAAATTTTCTACTAGTTCATATGTGCCAGTAACTGTAAATGCTAATGTAGAAGCAGCCGCGGTTGCTGGAACTATTGATTACATTAATATTACATCTCCAGGTACAAATTATCAAATATATAATGAAGGCTTTTTAAAGAATACGTTAGCAGGTGGATATCAGGTCGTTCTTCCAAATACAGCATCTCAGATTAATGGTCTTTATGTCGGATCATCGATATATCTAAAAGCTGGAGCTGGAGCTGGACAAATTAGAAGTGTAACTGAATATTCTGGTTTAACTAAACTTTTATCAGTAAATCCACCTTTTACTGTTTATGTAAATTTAAATCTAGCGAATGTACAGGGCAATATTGATGTTGGCAATAGAGTAACACAGAATTCTACATATGTATCATATTTATATAGTACTGGCAGTTTTGATATTGGCAATAACGTTATTCAGACAGATACCGGCGCGACTGGTACTATTGCTGTTGCTAATTCATCAAATTTTATACTTACCAAAAATAATTCTACAAGTGATTTTAGTTTAAATTATCCATTCTATAATTCTGCAGTTGCAGGTACTACTAAAACTGGTAATGTAACTATTATAGCTGGTAATAATTTTGTAATAGCAAATACTGGTACTGATTTTGTTTCTAATTATGCTTCTGGTAATTTCATCAGAGTTGGTAATACTACATCAAATGTTCAAATCAGACGCATAATTTCCGTAAATTCTACAGTGATTATCTGTGATGCTAATACTCCATTTTCACAGACATATATTTCAAATGTACATTCTATTATAACGGCTGCGGCTGTTCCAGTATCAGTAAGTTCATATACTGCATATGGTACTGTAACATATACAAATCTTACGGGCATTAATATCAATATTACTAATACTTCACCGGTTGGCAGCAAATTTACTGCTGGTGAACAAGTAATACAAATAGATGAATATAACGTCAATCAGGGTGCAAATGCAATTGTATCATTTGCAAATGATTCTGTTGTTCAATTGACATCAGTAAGTGGAACAATTACAGCAAATCTTTTTGTTCTAGGTAAATCTTCTAATGTAAAAGCACAGATATCATCAGTTACTAGTTATCCAAATATAACGGTTGAGCAGCCAATTGGAAGTTTCAACATGGCTCAGCCTATTTTTGCTGCTAACTCTTCAGGCAATACCACTGGAAATGCGCAAGTTATATTTACTTCCATAACTCCTAATCAGTTAACTGAGTATGTTATATCTCCAAAAGTTACTATTACCGGTGATGGTAATGGAGCACTAGCATACGCGTATGTTAATACAGATGACTCTATTAATCCAAGTCGATCGATATCAGAAATTCGTATGATTAATATTGGCCAGAATTATACAATAGCAAATGTTACTATAACAGCAAATAATCTATATGGATCGGGAGCCATTGTAGATGCAGTAATAAGTCCAGAAAATGGTCATGGATCAAATACTTATATGGAACTCGGTGCAAAATATGCTGGTATATCAGTAACATTTGCTAATGGTGATAATGAAAGTTATAAGTTTCCAGTTACCGGTAATTATAGAAGAATTGGTATTCTAGAAGATCCAACCATCAATGATGCAATATTTACTCTAGATAGTTTCGATAGAGTTAGATTATATCTAGGAAGTAACAATGGTACAAGTTTCATTAATAACGAAATAATATATCAAGCAAACACTGGTAAAGCTGGTGTTATGGTATTTGCCAATTCTTCTTATCTTGAGCTAAAAAATGTTGCTAATACAAATACTGGCTTGCCATTTTATACATTTGGCAATACTACATCACAATCAGTTAATACTAGTGTACTTGGTCTAACTTCAGGTGCAACAGCAAACATAGTAACAACTGCTGCAAATGGCATGGTAAATTCTAGTGTAGCATACTTTTCTCTTTTATCAAATGTTCAATCAGTATCAGAAATAACGTCCGGTGCATACGCTACAATTATATCAATTTCAAATAATACTACTGTTAGACTATCTAATCTACGTGGCCATTTCAATGCAAATGATACGTTATATGATTCACAGACAAATACATATGCAAATGTTGTTTCTATCTATGTATCTAACGGTAGTATAGATGCAACTACTAATTTTGGCCACTCATTTAATCAAACATGTAGAATACCGCTTACTGCGAACACTGGCATATTTACACCATTTGAACAAGTAACACAGGCATATTCTAATGGAACCGGCACTGTTTTGACATACAATAAAGATGTTGACCTAGTACTTACTGTTCCTACTGGCACATTCATCAATGGTGATAAGCTTACTGGTAATACTACTGGTGCTTGTGCTATTGTTCTATGGGCAAACAATTCATATGTAAGATGTACAAATCTAAATGGCACATTTGCAAATAATGAAATAGTAAAAAATCAACTTTTAGTACAGGCACAGATAACTAATGTCTATCCAGCATTAGTACTATATAATGTATATAATATATTCAGCACCGGTAATAACACAATAACTGGTGCTACTTCTGGCGCTACAGGTGTCAATACACTGACTAATACTATATTATATCCGGAACTCGTACGAGGATCTGGAACGACTTCTTATCTTGAAAATATTGTTCCATTCACAAGGTCCAATACATCAACTGAGAAAATAAATATAGTCATCAAGTTTTAGAGGAAATAATGACTTTAGATACGGATCTCTCACGCAGTCCATACTTTGACGACTATAGTTCAAATTCAAATCAGTATGCTGTACTGTTTAGGCCTGGTGTGCCAGTTCAAGCGCGTGAAATGAATGCTGCGCAAAGTATACTTCAAGATCAAATTGACAAATTCGGCAAAAGCATATACAAAGAAGGATCTGTCCTTGAAGGGTGTGCCTTTACATTTGATAATCAGTACGCGTACGTAAAGATCGCGGATAATTATGCAAATGGCACCGCTTTTACAATTGAAGATTTTATTGGTAGAAGAGTACAGTCTAGCAGCAATCTTACTGCAATTATTGTAGATGCTGTGCCAGGATATACTTCGCAAGCACCAGATTTAAACACTCTTTATATCAAATATATTAATTCTGGTACTTATTCAAATGGCGTAATACAATCAACATTTAACGTAGGTGAAACTACAGTAATTTCTACTTCATCTAATGTTGCTATTGGTAATGTTGTCGTAGCAGTAAATGCAGCCGCAAATGTTGGTAATGTAACTGGATATGGTTATTCAATGTCTGTTACGGATGGTGTAATATTTAAAAAAGGATATTTCATTCGTGTTCCATCTCAATCAGTAGTTGTTTCAAAATACTCTAATCTTCCTAATAACTACTCAGTTGGCTTTAGTGTAGAAGAGACTATTGAGACTCCTGCTTCTAATACAACATTATATGATAATGCTGCTGGAACGCCAAATTATGGCGCGCCTGGTGCTCATCGTCTCAAGTTAACGCCGCATTTGAATGTTAAAACTACTTCAGATATTTCAAATACTGAAACATTCTTTTCTCTGTGCGATTTTAACGCTGGTCGTCCAGTTACTATTAAAAATGATCCGCAGTATGCTGCACTTGGTACTGAGCTTGCAAGAAGAACGTTTGAGACAAATGGCGATTTCGTAGTTAATCCATTTTTGTTAACCACTGAAAATAAGAAAGCAAATACAGATTCATCTAATACTACAGCTAATTCTAGTTATTTAAATTTAATTTCGTCGCCTGGTCTAGCATATGCTAAAGGCTATAGAGTAGAATTTCTGAACAAAAATGCAGTTGATCTAAGAAAAGGTTTAGACACCACAAATTTCGCTGATCAAGGCGTATCAGCAAACTTTGGATATTATGTACGTTGTAAAGAGTTTGTTGGCGATTTTAATATTGATAATCTAGTACAAGTAGAACTTCATTCTATTGCAAAAACAGCAATTACTAGTGGTACATTTCTTTCCACAGCATATAGTTCTACTACTAAAATCGGTACAGCTTACATCAGAGGCATAGAGTTTGCTTCTGGCACTCCGGGCGCATATGATGCGCAATATATTGTATATCTGTTTAATATACAAATGACACCAGGTTTTAATTTCAGCTCAGTTAAAAGTGTTATGTCTGCTGGTTCAATAACAGCTGTAGCTGATGTAGTATTAACTTATGACAGTAGATCTAGTTCTTATACAGCAGAATTAGAAGAAATTGTCAATAATACAATGATATATTCTTTTGGTCAAAAAGCAATAAAATCTGATTTGATTAAAGTTAAATCATTCCCATATAGAAATCGGTCAGACACTATTACTTTTACTAATACCGCGACTGCTACTTTTAGCGTTCCGGGAAGTGAACGATTTTTTCAATTAAGCGATGGAATACTAAGTCAAATTCAAGCTTCAGCATTTACAATTATACCAACATCAACTGGTTATTCTCCAGTATCATCGTTTAATGCTGGTACTGTGTCGGTCAATACTACTTCCAATATTATTGTTGGAACAGGAACAGCGTTCACAACTTTCTACCGCGCAGGCGATGTAATTGCTATTGGTGGTCTTACTCCAAATGATTTAAAATCAATTACAGCTGTTACTAATGCTACATATATGACTGTTCAGGGCAACTGCACCGTAGCAAATACAACAGCAAATAATAGACTTGCATTTCCTTCTGGATTACCTATTCCATTCAACAGATCAAACAGATCTATTGAAATTAAGACTTCAGGAACTACAGCCAATTTAGATATTGGTAGTGCTACTACCATGACAGTTAAAGCATATTATGATAGTGAAAAATATAGTAATACCGCGGTAGCTCCAATATCAAAATCAATTACAAGAAATACATTTGTAAAGATACAAACTAATACAAATATAAGCAATACCGCAGGTCCATGGTGTCTTGGCATTACAGATGTCTTAAAAATTAATGGCGTGTGGATTTCTCCAAATACTACTTATTCAAATACTACGACAAACTTAACTGAATTATTTACATTAGATAATGGTCAGCGCGATTCACATTATGATCTAGCATATATTAAGTCTAAGATCAGTTCTTTACCAGTAAACAGCACCATTTTAATATCGGTTGATCACTTTCAACACAATCAATCATATGGAGTAGGATTCTTTACAGCTAATTCATATCCAATAGATGATACTAATCCGAATAATACAGCTGCAATTAATACAGCTGAAATACCTTTATTCTTTTCACCATCAAAGGGCTCAACATTTGATCTCAGAGATTGTGTTGATTTTCGTCCATTTGCTGCTAATACAGCCACATTTACGTCAGTAATTGCATCAGCAACAGTTAATCCAAGTACTACTCTTACTTTTTCTGGAACCACAGATTCAAGTATTCCAGGAGTTCTTGGCACATATATTGTTTCGCCAAATAAAATAATGAAAGCCGATATTACACACTATTTACCGCGCAGAGACAGAGTTTCTATAACTACAGCTGGCCAGTTACTTATAACAGAAGGATTGTCAGATCCATTGCCACGCGCACCATCTGAAATTCCTGGAACTATGTCTCTTGGCATTATTAATATGCCAGCATATCCTTCATTATCAGCTGTTGGAGCTAAAACATATGGCCGATATGATTATGCAACGACAATTGATCTATCTCAGATTAAACGCTATACAATGGCAGACATTGGCACTTTATCAAATAGAATAAATAATCTAGAATATTATACTTCACTTTCTCTTCTTGAGCAGTCAGCAACTAATCTGCTCGTTAAAAGTGGCACATCTGGCCAGAATAGATTTAAGAATGGCATTTTAGTAGATCCATTCAGAGGACACGATATTGGAAATACTCTGCATCCACAATATTCCATTGCAATCGATTCAAATAGACAAGAAGCTAGACCATTTTTTAGACAATTAAATTTAGATTTAATGATAGATACTACATTGAGCACCGGCTATAAGCAGCGCGGGCATTTAATTACACTCGATCATACTGATGATACACTACTACAACAACAACCATATGCTTCTAAGTATCATAATTGTGTTGAAGGCAATATCTATAATTTTAGAGGTAATATATCATTATTTCCGTCAGGCGATACGCAGCCCGATACTAGTGTTTCTCCAGCAGTAGTTAATGATTTAGACTTAGCTTCAAATTGGATTAATTTAAGAGCACAGCAGGGTTGGGGAACTTCTTGGGGAAATTGGGTAACTACTAGTTCAAGTACTGCATATGGAAGTGCTTATCAGACTGGTGGAATTTCTTCATCTGTAACTAATGCAGATGGTTCAACAACAGTGGCATACCAGACACAAATAAATACTACAACTACTGCTAATCAAACAAAGACTGGTACACAACTTGGTCTTACTGAATCTTCTAGTGCTTTGAATCTTGGCACGTATGTAACTGACATAAGCATTAAACCGTATATTAAACCTAGAATAGTATACTTTTCTGCTAAAGGACTTAAGCCAAATACTAGAGTATATCCATACTTTGGCGATACTCCAGTTAGTAGTTTTTGTATGCCATTATTTTATTATTCTGGCGTCGTAACAACAGTTAATAATCTCAATAAAGCTGCTGATGGTACACTATTATACACTCTTAAAACTATTGATGATACGGGCAGTACTGTATATATATATTATACACTAAATAATAATACATTTGCAAGTTCATTGATTGTACAATCTGATGGAACTGTGCGCGGATTGTTTTCTA
>Ga0194048_10000655_pt1 | contig 16946 bp, 15 predicted proteins | sample JunL225m_MetaG_FD_161685 | JGI IMG/M metagenome (GOLD analysis project Ga0194048, IMG submission 161685) | Anoxic zone freshwater microbial communities from boreal shield lake in IISD Experimental Lakes Area, Ontario, Canada - Jun2016-L222-5m | ecosystem: Environmental > Aquatic > Freshwater >...
AGGTCAAGGGGTTCTCACAAGGCATGCGCCAACGCGTCAAGATCGCCCAGGCGCTGGTGCACGATCCGCAGGTGTTGATCCTCGACGAACCACTCAACGGGCTCGATCCCCAGCAGCGCGAAACCACCATCGCGCTCCTGCGCGATCTCGGCAATCAAGGCATCGCGACGCTGTTTTCCAGCCACGTCTTGAGCGAGGTCGAGCGGGTCGCCGATCGCGTACTCGTGCTCGTCAATGGGCGCCTCGTCGCTGAGGGATCGCCGCAGGGTCTACGTGAGTTGATGGACGAGCGCCCACGACGCGTCCAGGTTGCGACCACCAACGCACGAGCCGTCGCCGCTGGCCTGGCCGGCTTGCCTGGAATTGAGAGTGTCGAGATCTCTGACGAGGGCGTCCTCGTCGAGACGCGCGACCCAACGGCACTGGCGCTCGCACTACCCGAGTTGGCCGTGGCCACGAACGCCCAGCTGCGCTCGATCGAGCCGACCGACGAAGACCTCGAGAGTGTCTATGGCTATCTGACCGAGCGGGCCCGAGGGACACGTCGATGACGGTCACGCGCCTGACTATTCGCGCACTGCTGTTCCGGCGTCGCTCGCTTGCCCTGCTCTTCCCCGTTGCCGCCGTGGTGTTCTTCGTCGCGCTGGCGATCATTCGCGGCGACGTGATCCCTGATACCCAGGCAATCATCGTCGGGCGTCTGCTCGTGACGACCGTGGCACCCCTGGTGGCGCTCGTCTTAGCCGTCACGGCAATCGGCGATGAGCGCGAATCGGGCACCATCGTCTATCTCGCCACGGCCCGCATCTCGCGACTCCAGATTGCGGCGGAGAAGACCCTGGCCGCCGCTATCTGCGCGGCGATCTTGCTCTTCCCCGCGTTTGTGGCGATCGCCATTCTTGGCAGCCACCTCGGCGTTGGCACCGACAACATCCTGCGCGGCATTGCCGGCACGCTGCTGGTGGCCACGGTCTACTCGGCTGTGTTTGTGATGGTCGGGCTGTTATTGCGCCGGGCACTCGTGGTCGGCATTCTCTACATCCTCGTCTGGGAGGGCGCGATCGCCACGATCGCTCCCTCGGCAGAGCGATTCAGCATGACGGCCTGGGGTCGGGGAATCACCGACGGCGGGATCTACGGCCTGACACCGGACCTTGTGCCAACGCTCGCTGCCAGCACAGGCGTGATCGCATTGGTTGTCGTGACCCTGCTTGCTGTGGTGCTGGCAGGTTGGCGTCTCGGACGCATGGACCTGCCCTAAAGCCCCTCCAATCCTGAGAAAACTCTCAGGTAAAGCGCGTCAGGTTTCGGCACACTCCGGGTCAGCAACAACGACCCACCCCACGGCGGCAGAGCGTTCTGTCGCCGACATCGTGCCCAACACATCACCTGACCCTGGAGCTCTCATGCACGTCCCATCCCTCACCCGCCGTCGCATCCTCACCGCCGCCGCCTCAACGGGTGCCGCTGCCCTATTCGCCCAACCCGCCGGCATCATTGACAAGGCCGTAGCCGCGGCCAATCCGGCATGCGACCCTCACGCCGCAGTCAATCCGTACGGCATCAACCAGGCAGGGATCACCACCAGCGCACCAGAGCATCTACAGTTCGCTGCCTTCGATCTTGCACCCGAGACGACACGGGCGCAGCTGATCGTCCTTCTACAGACCTGGCAGGGTGCTATCAACACGCTGACACAGGGACAGCCTCTACCGGACGCCGGTGCGCCCGACAAGGCTCCGGCCGACACAGGTGAGGCACTCGGCCAGCGCGCCGATCGTCTGACCATCACCATCGGCTTCGGACCATCACTCTTTGACGGCCGGTTTGACCTTTCTTCCCTACGCCCGGCCGCACTCGTGGACATCCCCGCGTTTACCGGTGACGCCCTCGACCCGGCCCGCTCGAACGGCGACCTGTCGGTACAGTGCTGCGCCGGGACGCGGCTTGTTGCGGAGCACGCCCTACGCACTCTCGCGCGACTCGCGACCGGACGAGCAACGGTGCGCTGGTCCCAGTCGGGCTTCAACGAGCCGCCGGCCGACCCCGCCGAAGGATCGGGTCGTAACCTGCTGGGCTTCAAGGACGGCACAGCCAACCTCGACGCCACCGACAGTGCCCGGATGGCTCGCAACGTCTGGGTTGATCCGAGTGACGGTCCAGCCTGGTTGGCTGGCGGCACCTTTCAGGTGTACCGCCGCGTGCTGACCAACATGCGAACGTGGGACGAGAGTGTCCTGTCAGAGCAAGAGGAGGTCTTCGGCCGCCGTCGCCTGTCGGGTGCACCGTTCGGCGGCGTTCGGGAGAACGATCCGGTTGACAACGCCGTGACGCCCCTGACTGCGCACATTCGCCTCGCAAACCCACGCAATGGTGCAGAGAGCGAGAACGAACGCATCCTGCGCCGCGGCTATTCGTTCCACGACGGCCTCGCAAGCGACGGCACGTTCGACGCCGGTCTGGCCTTCGTCGCTTACCAACGCGATCCACGCCGGCAGTTCATCACCATGCAGACACGACTCGCCGCCAGCGACGCGTTGAACGAGTACATCACCCACACGGCCTCGGCAATCTTCGTCATCCCTCCCGGGACGACCGCCGCAGGGTTTATCGGCGAGACACTTCTCGGGTCTGCCCCGCCACGCCTCACAGCACCAAACCCTGCAGCCAATCTCGAGACACCAACACTCCCCCGCGCTCCTGTGCCACCGGCCGCTCCTGCAGCACCAACCACTCCAGATCCAACGCGTAAGGCGCCGATGCTGCCACCTCGACCAAAAGCGACGAAAGCCAAGCCCAAGCGCAAGCGCAAGAAGTCGCGGTGATCGATGTCCGGATGGGGTCTGGCCCCTTCTGGACATTAGCGACGACGTGATCGCTCGGATCGATCATCAATGTCCAGATGGGGTCTGGCCCCTTCTGGACATTGATTGACGACGACAGTGGAGCCAAGGGGGATCGAACCCCTGACCTTCTGGCTGCCAGCCAGACGCTCTCCCAGCTGAGCTATGGCCCCGTCAGCAGCGCACGATAGCAAGCCGCCTAGGAACGCCTTGGCAGACCTCGCCGTGTGGTGCTATCCCTCAGCGACGAGCGTGTGTGGGACTTGGCCCCACAACTCGTCGAGGCGATACAACTCGCGCGACTCCGGCACGAAGACGTGAACGACGATGTCCAGAAAGTCGATCAACACCCACGTGCCTTCCTTCATGCCTTCTGTGCGCAGCGGGATCAGGCCATGCTCGCGCTTCATACGCAGCCCAACCTCTTCGGCGATGGCCTGAACCTGGCGGGTGTTACTCCCAGTCATGACGACGAACCAGTCGGTGTACGCGACGACGCCGCGCATATCGAGCAGAACGATGTCCGTCGCGAGCTTGTCCGCACCAATAGCGGCAGCCTGCTCAGCGAGAACGGTGGTATCGCTCAGTGGTTCAGTCCCTTGCTCCAAGCACAAACGGAACGTACCACGGCTAGCCGACGGATCATCCGGCACCACCAGATTGATACAGACCTTCTGCAGCGATCAGGGCCGCTACCGAGGGCGAAACCATGCCGTCAATCGACTCCCCCGCACCAATACGACGTCGAATCTCGGAACTCGCAACGTCCATCTCGGGCATGGCAATGAGCGTGGCGGAGCCGGCGGCGATCTCAATACCAGGACGGGGAGCCACAGCAATCGTGGCAAGGCCGCGAATGCGGTCGGGGTCGTGCCAGTCGTCGAGCGTCGCGTACTGATCTGCACCCAACAGCAGGACCAGCTCGGCATCGCCAGCGGCGCGGGCCAACTGTTCCAACGTGTCAGCCATGTACGACGGTCCTGCACGATCGACCTCGATGCTGGAGGCCAGGAGGACGGGCTCATCGGCGGCCGCGGCCTGCGCGAGGCGCAATCGCATGCCGGCAGACACGGCGGGCGGCTCGCGATGAGCAGGCACGCCCGTCGGCACCAGCAAGACGCATTCGAGCTCGAGCTGCTCTGCGGCGACGCGGGCAAGCGCCGCATGACCAAGGTGCGGTGGATTACACAGCGAGCCGAGCACGCCGATGCGACTCGAACTAGGCACGGAAGGGAATCTCGCGATCGCCGATCTTGACGATGATGCCGTTTTTGCCACCAGCACGAACCAACAGTGGCGTCAGCCGGCGCGTCTCGACGTAGTGCGCCACAGCCTGCGTCGCGGCCTCATCGTCCATGCGCTTGATGTCCTCTTCGATCGTGGCACCGATGATGCGCACACCCGTCTCGTCGCGCAGGACACGCACGTTGGCGCTGCCAGAGCGGCCGGGACGATAGACGAGGTACTGGGCCAGTTCGGCCTCGGCGGCGGGCGTGATCTCGGGCTCGGGCACCACGCGGCCAAGCGTGCTCATCAATTCGGGCACACCCTCGCCCGTCACGCACGAGACCGGCACGATCCATGGCTTGCCTGTCTCTTCGTCGCGCAGGACGTTGCTCATCGCCGAGATGTCGCCCAGCGCATCCAGCGCATCCGCCAGTTCGCTGACGAGCACGTCACGATCCGCCTCGCCGCTAAGGTCGATGCGGTTGAGCACTACGAGACGTGGGCGCGTCGAGAGGTCTTCCTGATACAGCTCGAGCTCGCGGTGGATCGCCACGAACGCCTCGATCGACTCCTCAACGGGTAGACCGGCATCGACGACATGCAGCAGCAGCTTGGCGCGCTCGAGATGCGCGAGGAAGTCGAGTCCAAGGCCGTGACCCTCAGCGGCCCCTTCGAGCAGCCCAGGCACGTCCATGACGGTGATCTGACGGTCAACCGCAAGATCGACAATGCCAAGCACTGGCTCGATCGTCGTAAACGGGTAATCCGCAACCTTCGGCTTGGCATTCGAGATGCGACGCAGCAGCGATGACTTGCCGATGTTCGGGAAGCCGAGCAGAGCGGCATCGGCCAGCAGCTTGAGCTGTAGGACGAGCGTGTAGTCGTCGCCAAGGCCGCCAAACTCTGCCGTACGCGGTGCCTGGCGGACTGAGGTCCGAAAGCGACGGTTACCAGATCCGCCATGACCACCATGGGCAATCGTGGCGGAGGCACCTGGCGCCGCGAGATCGACAATCACGACCTCATCGTCGTCCAAAACCTGCGTACCGACGGGGACGGGAATAATCGTGTCGAGACCCATCGAACCCGTGCGGTTAGAACCCTCGCCGCTATGGCCGTCCTCGGCCTTCAGGTGCGGATTGTTGCGGACGTTAGTGAGATCGCGGAGCGATGGATCAGCCACGAGAATGACGCTGCCACCATCGCCGCCGTCGCCACCCGACGGTCCGCCGCGCGGCACAAATTTCTCACGTCGAAACGCGACAGCTCCATCGCCGCCTCGACCCGCCGCGGCGTAGATCGTCGCCCGGTCGGAGAACACGGGCTACGCCCTGCCGACTACCCCTCGGCCGGTGCGACCGAGATGATGCGCTTGCCGCGACGCTGACCGAAGTCCACGACACCATCGCACGTGGCGAAGATCGTGTGGTCGACGCCGATGCCAGTGCCTGCGCCCGGGTTAAAGCGGGTGCCACGCTGACGAACGATGATTCCACCTGCGCGGATTGCCTGGCCTGCGAAGACCTTGACACCAAGTCGCTGGGAATTAGAGTCGCGGCCGTTCTTCGAGGAGCCGAGTCCTTTTTTATGCGCCATCTTCAGTTCCCTTCTTGCCGAAGGCGATCGTCTCTACCTCAACGACGGTCTGCTTCGAGCGATAACCCATACGACGGGCACTGCTCTTCTTCGAGCGATACGTGCGGATATTGATCTTCGGGCCGAGCTTGTGTTCCTTGACGCGCACGGAGACGGTCACGGGCTTGAGTTCGGATTCCGTTGCAAGTGTCTGCTTGCCATCCGATGCGAGAACCACGGGCGGCTTGAGGGTCGAACCCTCGTCCAGCGCCACGCGATCCACAACAATCCGCTCACCCTTGGTGACGCGGTATTGCTTTCCTCCGAGGGCGATTACAGCAAACATCGATGCGAGACTTTCGTGTGGGTCGCCACCGGCGACAACGGGCGGGAACATAACAGAGAAGCGAAGCGCAAGGCTCCGCCTCTCTGCTGTTTACTGTCAGTCTTTGCCGAGGAGACGGCCCAAAAGACCGCGCTTTGGCTTGGCTGGAGCAGCCGGCTTGGCTGCTGCGGGTGCCTCTGTTTTGGCTGCTGGAGCGGCCGAAGCGGACTTCGGGCGCGAATTCTGACTTCGCGACTCCTGCCCACCACCTTCGCCGTTGCCACTGGCTGCGCCGGCACCACTCCCACTCCGCGAGCGACCACGACCACCGCGGCTGCGACGCCGTTTCGGTCGTGCGGGGCCATCACCATCGGCACCATCAGCTGCGCCCTCACGAGCGGGCTGAGCAGCGCGTGGGGCTGGCTCTTCGCCATCCGCTGCCGGCGCGTCGCCTGGTGCATTCGCTGCACCGGACCCACCCGTGGAACGACCGCGTCCTCCGCGACGACCACGACGACGACGCTTCTTAGGAGCACCGCCTTCTGCGGTTGCCTCCTCGCCATCTTCGTCCTCGTCATCTTCATCGTCTTCGTCGTTCTCGTCGTCACCATCAACCGACGAGTCCGTCGTAGCCGTACTCCGGCTGCGACGACGCTTCGGTGTCGCCTCAGACTCTTCGCCCTCGACCACGACCACTTCGGGCTCTTCCGGCAGATCAAGCGGCTCGGTCTCTTCGCCGACGGACGCCGTCATGTCACCCGTGGGGGTGTCGATCGTGGCCGACGGTGTGCGACTGCGCTTGCCCTTGCGCTTCTTGCCCTCAAGGTCGATGCGCTCACCGACGAGGCGCGGCGGCTCATGCACGTCGCTACGAGGATCGACCATCTTGATCATCTCTTCCTCGGTGATTGGCTTCGCATCGAGCAGCACAGCGTGCGCCTCGAGTCGACCAATCCGTTCGATCTTGATCCGCTGCGTCTCGCCGAGGTACGGACCGGCGCCGGCAACGACCACGCGATAGCCACCCTCGAGCACGGCAACCGCATCGGCGGCCTGGTACATGTGCGGCTCGGAAAGCGAAACCTCGAGCTCCTGTCCTGCCTCGACGGGAATCGCATCCTCGAGCACCTCGGAGACGGTGCCCTCCTTCAGGAACGAACAGCGCTCGCGCGGCACGCCATCGGTGGCCACGATCGAGAAGTGCTTACCCGTTGCCTTCTCCAGCTCCTCGAGCCGCGTGCCACCGGGACCAATCATCCGAGCAGCGACCGAAGGATCAACCTCGATCAGGAAGGCCTCAGAGGCCGACTGCACCGCGTGGCGGCGCATTTGGCGCAGATTATCGAGAGCAAGCGTCTCGTCGCTGAGGACGCGACCCTCACCCGCACAGGTGGCGCACTCGCTCGTCATAATCTCGCGCACGCCGTCGGTCACGTTCTGGCGTGTCATCTCGACGAGACCCAAAGGGCTGATCGAGACGAGGTAGACCTTCGAGCGATCCTTGGCGAGCTCTTCCTTGAGTGCCGTGATGACTGCGTCGCGGTTGGTCTTCGACTCCATGTCGACGAAGTCGATCACGATGATGCCGCCAAGATCGCGCAGCCGCAGCTGGCGAACGACCTCTCGGGCCGCCTCGAGGTTGTTGTGCACGATCGTGTCTTCGAGTCGTCCCTTGCCGACAAAGCGGCCGGTGTTGACGTCGACGATCGTGAAGGCCTCTGCGTAATCGAACAAGAGGTAGCCACCCGACGGAAGATCGACGCGACGCTTGAGCGTGCTTTCGATCGCCTCGTCGACGCCATAGCGCCGCAGCAATTCGGTCTGCGCTGTGTGGCGGTGAACGCGCGTAACGAGCTCGGGGCTGCGCTCCTGCACGTACGAGACGATGCGATCGTAGGTCGCCTCATCGTCGACGATCAACTCGTCGACATCCTGGCGAAAATCGTCGCGCACGAGGCTCAGAGCAATATCGACTTCCGTGTGGATTGACGACGGCGCTACCGCGGTCTTGCAGCGCTCGATCACAGCCTCCCACTGATCTTCGAGCAGCGCGAGGTCGCGCTCCAACTCGATGAGTTCTGCTCCACGCGCGGCCGTGCGCACGATCAGACCGCCACCGAGACGCGGTGTCAGCTGCTTGACGAGGTCGCGCAGACGATCGCGCTCACCGTCGGGAAGGCGCTTCGAGACGCCGCCGCCCTCGCCGTCCGGCACGTAGACCAGGAACCGGCCCGCCAACGACACGTCCATCGTGACGCGAGCACCCTTCGTTTTCATCGGGTCCTTCGTCACCTGTACGAGCAGCGACTGGCCACCCTTGACGAGGTCCTGGATCCGCTTAGAACGACGCGCACGCTGGTCGAGTCCGTCAATGCGGATCTCGGCAACGTGCAAGAACGCGTTCTTGTCCATGCCGGCATCGACAAAGGCCGCCTCCATACCAGGCAGCACGGTGTCCACCTTGGCGAGGTAGATGTTGCCGAGCAGGGATCGGCGCTCGTCACGCTCGATGTACGTCTCGACGACGCGGTCGTCTTCGATCAGGGCTGCCTTTGTCTCGTACGCATCGGCAGAAATTAAGATCTTCTTCATGTGGTCTCCGTGGCCCCCACTCGCACCGAATTCGGTGCGGCGTGGACCGCTAGTCGGGTGATGCCAGCCACAACGAATGGGTCGGGCGCGCAGCTCGCAAGCGCGCGCACAACCTCACTGGGCTTGGCAGAGCCATCGTCATCGATGGCGATCTGAACGATCATCGCGTCGCCATCGAGCTGGAGCTCGGGTGCGTAGCGGCGAACATCAACAGCGCGGTGCTGCGTGGAGCTGCGCCGCGGTATCGGTACCTCCGAGGCCGCACGATAGGCGGCAACGGCCTGGGCAAGTGCTTCGCCCGGTGCATCGAACACGATGCGGTAGGTCGCACCCGTGACGGCGGTCGTAGGACCGGCGAGACAGGCTTCGAGCGGGACGACTCCACGCGGAACGTTCGCGGCGAGTCGCACGACGAGGTCGTCGAGGTCGTGGCTGTCACCCACGAGCTCGACCGTGCAGCGCTCATCCTCCGACGAAACACCAGCAGCGCGCGTCCGCGCGAGGCTGATGGCAGGTCGGGGTCGCATGCCGTTTGCGAGCGCTACCTGATACCCCGCTCGCCGCAACGCGGCCAGCAGAAGTCCAACCAGCTCGAGCTGGCTGAGGTACCGCGCACGGTCCCGGATGGCGAGGCGAAGCTCGATCCTCACGGCATGCACTGAAGGATGCGTGGCACTAGGCCGCCACCAACCGGTTCCGAACGGGGCCGAAATGGGCGCTGTAATTGCACCAGCTATCCCCTCGGCGATCCCCGGTCGGCCGTTCGGCGCGACGCTGCCACCACTCATCCAGCAGGAACTCCTTGGTCACACCGCTGCGCACGTGATCGCACGCCAGCGGGTCGAGAGGGTCGCGCTCTTTCGTCGCCTCCACCTCAAGGTCGCGTCCGGCAGCGCTCAACGCCGTCCTGTACGCGTCCTCGCGGTGGTGCTCCGTCCAGGCGTCGAAGCGTGCACCTGCACGCCACGCGGCCTCGAGCACGTCCCCCGTGATTGGATCTACCCGGCCGATCGCACCTTCGAGCGTGCTGGTGCGAAGATCGTGCCGAGACAACGTTAGTTCTCGCCCGTTGAGCTGACGCCGCAGGTAGTCCTGCTCGACGCGCATCTGCTGTTGGGGAACGGGCTGAACCACCCCGTGAGTCTAGCGGGGCGCCGCCAGATGCTCGTCAGACAGCGTCGCTCGGTGCTTCCAGCGGATCGACGATCCGACTCCGCGGACGTTCCTGCCAGCCAGGTGCCGCCGCTTTTTCTCGCACAATGCGCGCGCCCACCGCAAGGGCCAGCCCGACAGCGGTTAAGTTCGTAATCGTGTTTGATCCGCCATACGTCATGAACGGCAACGGAATACCTGTTGTCGGGGCGATACCGAGGTTCATCCCGATATTGACGCCTACCTGGGTGAGAAGCAGACCAAAGACGCCAGCCGCGATGAAGGCCTCCTCGAGGTTGCGCGCCCGCGGAATCATCCGCCCCACGCGCCAGAACACCAACAGGTACAGGAGCAACACGATTGCCGAGCCAATAAAGCCCCGGTTCTCACCGACCACAGCGAACACAAAGTCCGTGTGATGCTCTGGCAAGAAGCTACCGGCTGTCTGGCTAATACCTTGGCCGCGCCCAGCCAGACCACCGGAGCCGATCGCGATCTTGGCCTGTTGCGCCTGATAGGCAGCGGGGCTTCCGCCCTGCGGGTCCAAGAACGCGGTGATGCGCTCGGACTGGTAAGGACGCAGAAGCGGCAGGCCGATCGAGGGCATAATGCCGAGCACGAGAATCACCAACGCCGAGACGACGCCACCAATCAGGGCGACACTGCGACCAGGCAGACCCGCGACGACGAGCACCGTCAACGTAATCGCGATGTAGACGATCGACGTGCCGAGGTCGGGCTGCACAAAGACGAGTGCGAATGGTGGCAACATCAAAAGCGCTGCCCGCGTCGCCATCCCCCAACCACGAATGTCTCGTCGGACACAGTCAGCGACGATGATCGAGAGACAGACGATCATCGTCACCTTCCCAAGCTCGGACGGTTGCAGGGTGAAGAACGGCAGTGGAATCCAGCGCTGCGAGCCACGCGCAGCCGAGAAGCCGAGCACGATGATCAATAGGCCAATCGTCGTGCCGTAGATAAACCAGAACAACCGGCGATAGATTCGCGGATCCACGAGCATGGCGACGGCTGCAAAGCCGAGCCCAGCGACGATATAGATGATGTCTCGCCGGTCAAAGAAGGTCGGGTCGCCGAGGAGATCGTTGACGGTGGCTGCCTTGACGGCGCGCTCACCGATCGCAAGTAGGAGGACGACAGCGGCGATCAGGATCCAGTCAACGCGTCGTAGAAGCGAGGTGACGGTCATCCGGTTGTCCCTGTCGGCGCAGGCGTCGAGCCGGTTTGCTGCTGTAACTGCTGGGCTGGATCCGTGCCCAAGGCGGGTCCGAGGTAGACGCCCGCCTTTTCGGCGCTCGAAATCTGCCCAATGGTTGCCTCTTGAACACCGAAGGCCTTAGCCAGCACCTGTCGCACTGCCGGCGCTGCCGTCACGCCGCCGAAACCACCCTGCTCAATCACGCAGACGACGACGAGGGTCGGATTATTCGCAGGCGCGTAGCCAGCGAACCAGGCAAAGTCGCGCTTGCCGAGCTTCTCGGCTGTTCCCGTCTTACCTGCCACCGGGATTGGAAAGCCCTGGAACGCGGAATAGGCGGTCCCGTTCGGGTCTTGGGTGACGCCTTCGAGTCCCTTGCGAATCGTTGCGAGTGCATACGGATCGATTGCCACTTTTTGACCCGGCGGGGTCGTAAGCTTCTCGCGCATCGTGCCGTCCTGCCCGTAGACAGCCGCTCCCACGTGTGGCTGAACCAGCGTGCCCCCGTTGGCAATCAGCGCATAGAGGCGCGCAATCTGAAGCGGCGTCACCTGGAGGTCGCCTTGACCAATGGCCTGCAAGATGGCGTCGCCTGAGGTCCAACGGTTATGGACGCGATCATCGCCGAAACGCCGCTTCTTGTAGGCGGCGTCCGGCACGCTACCGGCCGCGTCACCTCCGATATCGATACCCGTCGAAGCACCGAAACCAAGTCGTCGTGCCCACAAGGGCTGGGGCTCGAACTGGCCACTCTTCGGCGTGGTGTCGTAGAGACGCTTACCGAGCTCGTAGAAGTATGTGTCACACGACGCCGTCATCGCCTGCACGAGATTCATCGGCTCGTTGATGCCCGATTCGAAGTTGCGGTAGGTCTGACCGTCGATCGTGGTCGATGGTGTGCACTGGATGATGCTGTCGGGCTTGGCAACGCGTGCCTCGATCGCGGCAATCGCTGTGACGGGCTTAAACGTCGAGCCAGCGGGATAAAGCCCCGTCATCGCTCGGTCGAGAAGCGGCGAACGCTTCGTGTCACTCGCGAGCGTGTTCCAATACTTCTGTCCGTTTGGCCCGGCCAACGTAGCCGGGTCGAAACCCGGATTTGACGCCATCGCCCGAATCGCACCGGTGCGCGGATCCATGGCGATGATCGCGCCACCTTCTGCTGCTGGGTGCCCGTGGGCCTTGGCGTACGCAATCGCTTCGCGCAGCGCGGCCTCGGCTGCGGACTGGATGCCGTAATCGATCGTCAGACGGATGTTGTCGCCTGGCTTTGCAGCCTGCGAACGGACAATCGGGCCGACCGGATCGCCGAATGCGTTGACCTGACGCTGGAGCGAGCCATTCGTGCCACGCAGATACCGATCGAAGTAGCGCTCAACTCCACGCTGACCCACGAGATCTCCTGGTTGCGCGTTGCGGTACGTGACCTGATCTTTTAGCTGCTGCGCCGAGACCTCAGCGAGTTCTCCCCAGAGGTGCGGTGCCAGCGGATAGGTCAGACCGTGCGCAGCATGTGACGTGCGATAGGCACGTGCCGTACCCTCGACGATCCGTACACCCGGATACTGTGCGGCTCGCTCCTTGAGGTAGAAGAGCACGTCGCGATTGACGTCCCGAGCCAGCACAATCGAGTCGAACGGGGCCCGAATCGCAGCTGCGTGAATCGAATCCTCCATCGTGGCGACCGAAATTCCGGCCACGCGTGCTAGCTGACCAAGTTGAGGATATTTCTTCGAACATCCGGCCCACGCCCGAACCTGCGCGGTGCCAGTAATTTGCTTCTGAATCTCCTTGATCCGTGTAACTCGTTGCTGCTTTGGCAACCCCTGTGCCGTTGTCAGAGCAGCAGAAATCCCGAGCGCCCGATCGTTCGCTGTTCGGCCATCGACAGGACCGGCTACATCGCGACCACAGAGAGTCAAGAGATCGGGAAATCGGGAGGGATCGATGGCGACCGAATTCGACGGGCGGCTGCCGACCAAGACCTTGCCTTGCGCATCAAGAATCTGACCACGCGCTGCCGGCACATCAATGCTCCGCAGACCGTTTGAGATGGCCTGGGCCCGATAGGACTGAACGTCCAAGACCTGCAAAGACCACAACCGCAGGATCAGAATCACCACGATTGCGATCGCGATGCCACTGAGGATCACCACACGGCGGGCGATATGGTCCCGGTCAAAACCCTCGGCAGTTACCGGCGGACGCTCCGGTGGCGGCGGTTGAACAATCGTCGGTTCGTCAACAGACGGTGTACTCACACGTCACCCCCGGAGGGAACGCCCATCAGTCGACGCAGGACCGGAAGCAGCACAATCCCCGCGAGCAGCGTGAACATCACACCAGCTGTGCCCGAGATCGCGACCGTGCTCCACGCGATCGACTCGTTATCGATCGTCGTGGCGACCACAATGTCAGCTGCTGTGCAGATGATCGCGGTGACCAGCAGCACGGTTACGGCCATCGCAAGCGACACACGGCGGCGGCGGCCTGCAAAGACGCCGACGCCCCACCCAATCGGGGTCAACACGAGCGAAGACATTCCGAGCGGTGCCTGGATGGCCATGTCGATCAGGAGTCCGGACACGAAACCGATAGCCGCTCCCCACGCCGGCCCAAAGCGCAGCGCCAGTGCCACGAGCACGACGAGAGAGAAATGAGGAATCGCACCCAGTACGCGTGCATCAATCGCCAGTGCAATCTCCAGGTAGATCGCGACCACGAGGATGAGCACAGGAATTAGGCCAACGGTGACCCACGCGGGTACCCGGCGATCAACCTCATCGAAGTCGTACTCGTCCGAGAAATCATCCTCGTCGGTCATCGAGAAGGTGGTATCGGTCGTGTTCATTGACCAGACCCATTGCCGGTCAAAATGACCACGTTTGCGAAGGAGTCAAGATCAACCCACGGTACGACGAGGACACTCTTGTAGGTATTGGCGTCACTCTGTCGCGCCTCGCTCACCACGCCAATCGGAAGACCTCGCGGATAGGCGGAGCCGAGTCGACCAGACGGGTCGAGAAAACCACTGGTGACCACACGGTCGCCCGGCGCGACGACACTCGATCCCCGCACAAAACCGAGCACGAGTACCGATGGGTCGGCAGCACTCGGCTGCAAGATGCCGTCCGCACCACGACGCCCCGAAACGGTTGCACCGACAGCAACATTCGCATTCGACAAGAGCGCGATCGTGGCGGTCTCAGGAGTCGTCTGTTCGACGCGTCCGATCAACGCCGCACCGCCAGTATTGGCCGATTGAGCGACTCCCGCAAGTACCGGGTCGCCGACCTTGACGCCCACTGCATCACCAGCATCAACAACGACGGTGCTCGAAATCAACGACGGCGAACGGGCGACGACACGTGCGGCACGTGGCTGATAATTCTTGGTCTGCGGAAACAACGGCGACCGAACATACCCAAGTAGTCCACGCAACTCTTCGCCGTCTTGCTGATTGACCTGAGCGGTCGCAAGCTCTGAACGGAGCACCGCGTTTTCTTGGGCGAGATGGTCACGCTCGAGCCGGGCCGTGCGAATATCCCCAAACCAGCCGATCAGGTCGCGAACAGGTTGGGTTGCGCGTTGCGCAACTTCTTGGATTGCCACCGTCTGATCCGACGCCTGCGACTGCACCGAACCGCCCTGTGCCTGAGCGCGCATCGAGAACGTGACCAGCACGATTGCGGCCACAACGAGGACAAGCGGAATAATGCGGCGAGCGAGGCGGGTGCGGGCGGTGGGCATCCGGGTGGCGTTCCTGTAGCTGGTTCCACGGCGAGAATCTTGTCGTACTACTGGATCAGCAGACGTAAGTGTACCGTCGTCGCGACCTTTTGACGGTGGTGCGGCTTTCTAAACGCTTTAGACGACAGCGCCGTCGAACGGGAGATTGGCCTGAACCCAGCCTTGAACACCACCGGCAAGGTTGACACAGCCGCTGCGACCCGAGGCAGCGAAGGCCTCCGCAGCCGCCATTGAGCGCCCACCAGAGCGGCAAATGAAGACCGTGGAGTCGGCGTCAGGGAGCTCTTTCCAACGGTTTGGCAGTTCGCTCAGTGGGAGGTGGATCGAACCGGCAATGTGCCCCGCGTCCCATTCCTGCTGTTCCCGCACGTCCACCATCAGCGCGCCGGTCTTCGCGAGCTCCACGACTTCGATGGGCAGGGAATCTTGAACGTCGGCAGCCATGCGTCACACGGTAACGCGAGCGCTACGTCGTTGGTGCAGGCGGCTGTGACTGTGCGAAGGCAATCGCCTCGGACTCGCTGGCAATGGTGCCGGCAGCCTGCTCCTCCGCAATCTGGGCGAGCAGTGCACCAATTGCCGGACCCGGCTCAGACCCGATTGCCTCGGCGAGCGTGTCGCCACGAATCAGTGGTGGAGGGACAGGCACGGCAAGGGCCTGAGCCATCTCAATCGCGAGCTGTTCGTGGCGGCGGATCCAGCGTTGGCGGGCACGAATCCCGCGCGTCGACCACCGATCTGCCAACGACACGACCACGCTCGCGAGAGCCCACGGCTCGGTGGCGACGCGGTAGCGGTGCACAGCACGCGCATCCAAGGCACCGTCGGGCACGAGAAACCCGAGTCGTAGGTGCTCACGCACCAGGAGCGCCACGCACTTCTGCATGGCCGAGCTGTACCGCATACGTTCGAGGATCGCGGTGGCCATCTCGGCGCCCTGCTGAGCATGGCCGGGAAAGCCGATATGACCGTTCTCAAACTCTGCCCGCGTGTAGGGCTTGGCGATGTCGTGCAATAACGCTCCCCAACGCACGGCCAGAGCCACATCACAATCTGCATCGAGCGGTTCCGAGAGCGCCGCAGCCACCGCCGGCGCGGCAGCGCCGAACGCGAACTCAGGTTGCTCGATCAGATCAGTCGCCGCGTCGAGTACCTGCAGCGTGTGGTCGAGCACGTCGAGATGGTGATACCGATTCTGCTCAACAGCGGCCAAGGCCTTAACCTCGGGCAGCACAACGCCCAACAGCCCTAACTGGTCGAGGAACCGGAGACCATCGACAGGATCGCGTGACAGGAGAATTCGTTCGAGTTCGGCCCGTTGGCGCTCACCCGCTGGTTCTGAGGCGAGCGCTGCATCGCGTTGAGCGAGCACGACCGTTTCGGGCACGACAGCAAGGTCGAGTTCGACCGACAGTCGCACCAGACGCAAGAGTCGAAGTGGATCGTCCTGAAACGACGAATCCGACACCACACGAAGCACGCGCTCTTCAAGGTCATCAAGCGCTCCCGGCACAGCCACCATCTCGCCGTCGGCAACCCGTACGGCGATCGCGTTGATCGTCAGGTCCCGCCGCAAGAGATCAGCCGTAATGCCATCTGGTGCACCCGTAATGTCGACCTCATGGTCTTCGCCCACGACACGCCAGGCGCCGTGGCGCTCCGAAAGCGGAAAGACCGGCGCCCCAACGCTCTTTGCGTAGGCTCGTGCCGTCTGCTCTGCGTCACCCGTGGTGACAAGATCCCAATCGGCCAACGGCCGATCGAGCAGCACGTCGCGCACGGCGCCGCCGACGAGCCAGAGATCGTTGGCACCCACGAACGCCGCCTGGAGCGGAACAAGTGCGCGCGCCAGTCGCGGGTCGACCGCGGCCGTCATGGCAAAACCTCACGATCGCCGCGTTCGAGTGTCGCGCGCACGCCGCAGATAATCTCGTACGGCACGGTGCCGACGTGGCGCGCAAGCTCTTCGGCCGAGACGACGTCGTCGCCATCAACACCAAGTAAGACGACCTCGTCACCCTGTTTCACCTCGAGGCCCGCAGGCAACAGCACGGCAAGTTGATCCATCGACACGGTCGCAGCCACGCTGCAGCGCTGCCCATGGATCAGTGCCTGGCCAATGCCCGAGAGTCGCCGTGGATAGCCATCGGCGTACCCGATTGGAACCAGCGCAACGCGGCAGGGCTCGGTGGCGACGAAGCGGCGACCGTATCCCGTCGATTGGCCAGCTTCAAGCGTGCGCACGCTGCGCACGGTGCTGGTC
>Ga0194048_10000658_pt1 | contig 16932 bp, 28 predicted proteins | sample JunL225m_MetaG_FD_161685 | JGI IMG/M metagenome (GOLD analysis project Ga0194048, IMG submission 161685) | Anoxic zone freshwater microbial communities from boreal shield lake in IISD Experimental Lakes Area, Ontario, Canada - Jun2016-L222-5m | ecosystem: Environmental > Aquatic > Freshwater >...
GAGAGAGGGGGAGCGGGAGGGAAGGAGAGGGAGGGCGAGGGTGTGTCAATTTCAGACGTTTCAGACGATTTTAAGACGGATTCAGACGCCTTAAGACGCTCATAGTGGCGATGATTGCGGGCGGCGCGCTTGTCGGCGGCGGTCAGTTTTGGCGCTGCGGTCATGGAAAAAGAGCCGTCTTGACGCACATCCACACTGGCACCGAGTTGGGCCAACTGAATCAAAAGCTCGGGAGTCATTGTCATTTAGGCGGCGTCTTGGTATTGGACAGAACAGCCGCAGCCGCCCCAATCGTGGCGTGTGAATTTCTCCCCGGCTTCGATGCGGTCAACGAGTTGGAAAAGCGAGAGGTTTTGAACCGTGCCTCCGCGCCTGTCTTTCAGTATCGTTAGGGGAGTTATACCGCGTGCGGCGAACTCCTTCATGGTATCCCTCTCGTCGATGGCCCATTCCATGAATGCGGGACGATCCAGACCGTAGAGGTGAACCCAATGGGAGATTCCAGCGGTCACGCAGCGCCCGCCGCAGTTGTTGTGAGGGAATCCCATTTGGTAGAGCCTGGGCACTTTGATGCCGAGGGCTTCCGTTTCTGCCACCATCCGGCACTTGTCCCAAATGGGAGCGTGCTGCATCGGTGCCTCAAACCTCCAAAACGGCTTCTCTTTACGCAGCCGAGCGAGGCGGTTCTCTTCCGTCCAGTCCATGCCGATGTAAATCACCGTGTCCATTTCAAGGCAATTCTCCCTGTGCCATTTATCCAGAACCTCACGCTTGAGCCGAATGGAGCAGACTGGAATCTTGGAATTGCCAATCAGCCCCTCGTCACGGAAAAGCTGCCATGGCGTGCGCCCTTCACAAAGGCGCGTGATGGGAACGCCGAGGTGCGCCGCTGCATCCTCGTTGAATCGGTAAAGGTCGGCGTCTTCAATCAGGGTGTCAGCGAAAAGCAAAGTCACATTTGCCGCGCCTTGCTCATCGACCACGCGCTTTGCAGCCCAAAAGGAGCAAAGGCCACCACTGAAATTGATAACGTGTTTCACAAGACTAAAAAGGTGCTCCCCACGCGACCAAGGGTAGAAATCCGGTATGGGCGGGTTCCTTGGAGGGTGGGGAGCATTTTAGTGATAACCATACAGACTGGACGTTTCTACGCGTCTTGCTTTGAGATTAGATACGCGAGCGCGGCCTGTCAACCGGCCCGTGGTGAAAACTACATAGGGCCTGCGGGTGGGGGAGGAGCGTGGAGGTGTTATTTGGACAATTCTGCAATGGCTGCTTTGAACATATCTACTTCATGGCGGCATTTGGCGGCGATGCGTTTGTGGCGAAGCGGTTCTTCCGCCATTGCCTTGAGTGCGGCTTTACTCATTTTGCGGCCCATCGTTACTCGTGTGCCCGGCATCGCCTTGATCCTTTCCCATTTTTCTTCGGAGATGCGCGGCTGCGGCCTTGACATCTCTTCATGGCAACGCAGCTCCTTTTCAGCGGCGGCGAGTTTGTCTTTCAAAAATAAAACAATGTCACCCTTCATGGCTTTGCTTCCTCCTTCTTCTGCCACTGCGACCACGCCTCCCATTTCCTGCGTATGTCGGTGCCAGGGCCACAGGTAGCTTAGGGTAAGCCATAGCGTAGGCTCCAGTTCCCGCTTCCCGGTGCCGTTGCAGCACTCGCATTTGATGAGGGGTGGTTTCATGACTAGATCGTGGTAAAAAAAAGGAGGCGGCTCTTTAACCGCCTCCCGGCAGGGTGGAATTACAGACGTCCGATGGCAGGGAAGGTCTGGCGAATGGCTTTGATGTCGCCCTTGTAGGCAACTATGATCTTTTGCTCACGCTTCGGGAACTTGCGATAGTTCAGCGTCGTCTTGGCGTGAGCAAGGCGGGTGAACTCGCATTCAAGGTAAACGATCTTATTGTAAACGGCGAGACCGCGCTGCTTGAAGAAAAGCTCAGTCTCCGATTCTGAGCAGTAGTAAGCACCGTTCTTGTCGCGACTGTCGCCGGTCATCACCACGAAGAAACGGTTGTCATTCAGGGCCGCAATAGCCTTGTCATAACCGGAGAAAAGCAAGTCGCGGAACTCTTCATAAGTCGGGCATGAATTGATCTCGCCCGCTGGCGGGTTGCCGTCGTAGTCGAGATACTTTTCCACCTTGTAGTATGGCGGGCAGGTAAACACGAGGTCGAACTTACCCTCCGGTTCAAACTTGGAACTGTCGCCCTGAATCCATTTGGCGCTGTTCAGATCCTCGCAGAGCTTGTTGTTCGCGTCGCACTGGTTCTGCCGAATCTCGCTGGCGGTGTAATCGTAGCCACAGGAACCGGCCACGAAGCCGAACTGAACGCCCCCGCCGAACGGATTGTAAATGCGCTTCCCCTCCTTGGGAGTGAAGAAGCGCAGCACGACTTCGCAGGCCACAGGATCAAGCACCGAGGCGTTGCCATTGTGCGCCTTCGTGGTCACGACAATTTCACCATTCGCATCAAGCGCCCTCTTCGTGTTCACCACATTGGAGTAGCCATTCTCACCCTGCCAGCAGCCGTCCCGCGTGGCGTAGCCAGGATTCGTCACCTCCTTTTCGAGACCTACCTTGTTCAGAACATCATTCCATTCGCGCTTCAACCGGAGCCAGTCGCCCTTGACCGTGTTCCAGACGTTCGTCATGGTAATGTGGGCCAAGAGTTTCATGCGAACGTCCGCCACGTTGCCGCGCACCATGTAATGGAAGCCGGACATTTGCAGGTAGGTCTTGAAACCCAGGGACTCGAACAGCTTCGGCGTCTCGAACTTGCTCTTGGGGTCTGTGGTGATCACGGCGGGCCAGTTGTCGAAGTTCTGGCCGATCACAGCCTCGACCATTTGTTTGTAAAGCTCATGCGTGAATACGAGCGGATAGATGGCCGATTGAAGGAGGCAAAATTCCTTCACCTCCTGATTCTTTTGGAAGGTCATGAAGCCGGAAAATGCGCCGTCGATTTTCAGGATAATTGCAGAATGAATCTGCATGTTTTTACGGGCGGCACGCATCGCGATACCGTCTTCGATTGCCAGCTTGGCAACCTCTTGTTCATAGCCGGAGCCAATGACGGATTCGACGGGCACGAACTCCACACTTTTACCCTTGGGTGCAGTGTCGTGATAAATCGGAAAGGCGAGTTGATTTGCATCGTCTGCCGATGGAATTGGCAATTTAATTTCAGGGGCGAGGGTGGTTGAGTCTGTGTTCATACTGATGGTATTTGAAGGCGCATTTGACGCGCATTTTTGGGTGTGTATTCCGCCAGTGGCTCCGCGCTTTTGACGGCTCCGTTGTGACTTCCTACGTTTGCTTTCGATCCAACCAATGCGACCCCGCACACATCGGGGCATGCACTGCAATGCCCGAGGTATGTTGACCGATTGACTAGCGAAATGGTGCGTTCCATCTCCAAGTCCTTGACGACGGAGAGGTTGATGATTCCCGCGACAACGAGCGGATGTGTGCGGGGCACGCGGAGAGGATTGTCGATGGTGGGAATCAGGGTGAATAGATCATCTTGCACGATCTTCATTCGCGCCCCTTCCGCCGTGTCTGTATTGAAATCGCAGGAGACAACGCGGGCGATGCTGTCGCCTCCCATGAGTTTAAATCGGAAAAACTCGCGGCGGCGAAGCTTTAATTCCGAGGCGGTATCTAGTGCCGAGATGGACGTATTTAAAACGGTACCACAATCGACCAGCCGCTTTAGCTGTGAGTCGCTGGCAACACGCCAGTGCTTCGTGATTAGTACAGGCCGCGCAAATTCACAAAGCCATTCAATCACCTCAACCGTCTCTTCCCATGCGTGACACGGATCACCCATCACTCCGATGCGGAAAAAACCATGCGGCGCGGCGGCAACTTTGCGCTCAATCTCGCGGGCCTGCGCTTGTGAATGCACGGTGCGTGTCACTGCTTGCGCAAAGTCCAGACCGCGAAACTTGGCAATCTTCGCAGCGTAGCAGCCGCCATAGCATCCAGTCCCAGGGCGAGCAGACATTCCAGCGGTGCAGCCCTTCACGGTATCCACATCTAAGACGCCCTTGTCGTTAATATCGACAGTGAGCACGTTGCGATAATTGCGCAGAGGCTTTGAATCCTGAACCTCAATTTCAAAGAGTTCACTCATAGGACATGTCTCCCTTCCATCGTGACGATCATCACGCGCCACTGGCCTTTCTTGAAAGCACCACGGGCGGCTTCCTCTGTAGCAAATTGAGTTTTCAAATCACGCCACGCCAACAGCTTTTTGTTATACCATTGAGCCTTGTAATAGGGAGCGAATCTGCACGATCCTTTCTGCCTCACCTCATGCAACGGCGCTTTCGGTATTTGATCCGCAGCAGAAACAGCGGCCCCCACGCGAGCAAGGCTGGAAAGCGTGTGCGCGCTAGTCCTTGCAGGGTGGGGGCCATTTTGTTGTTCTGTCTTCATTCGCACACGCCGTTTCCAGTCGGCAGGTTGTTTTATATGATTCGTTTCAGGATGTCAAACGCGAACGCGCTCTTTATTTTCGACGAAGGAGCGCCCGCCTTTGATCCCCAGCTTGCCGCTGGTGAAGGTTGCTGTTGGGCTGAAAAGCTCCAGCGGCTTCTTGCGGATGATCCACGCCTTCGGGCCGTGCATGACCACCTTTGCATGCGGGCAGGCGTCCAGTTGGTCACGATGCGAGCGAACGCACATAGCGCGTTCGTGACGGCGAAGGGTTAGGTCTTTGAAACTGACGCCGTAGGGACCGGCTACGGCTGTGTAACCAGGATACTTTGCTTCGACGTGTTCTGCGCTTTGTAGGATGTATTTGCCGTTCATGGTAGATTCGTTTTCGGGGTGAGGTATTCAATGATGGCGTCCTTGGCGACTTCCCAGCCTGCGCAAACACGCACGCAGTAGCCGTAGCCGGAAAGCATGGAGCGCCATTCTTCCTGCTCCTTGCTCACGACGCCGCCAACGCGCTTTTTAAGCTCGATGAACATGCCCGCGTAGCCGTTAAATGGAAAAGGCAGCATAAGATCCGGCACGCCACGCTTAACGCCCTCGGCCTTCATCCGTTTTGCGATGGTGATGTGACGATGCCCGCCGTTCGGCACCGCAAAAAGGGCGCGAAGCTGCGGCCTCTTCTGCTTTTGGGACTCTGCCCATTCCATGAGGCGTTTCTGCTCCTCGTGCTCCTCGTCTAACCTGTATGTGCGTGTTCTCATTCGCGTGGCATCCCTCCAAGTGTAAGCGTCGCCGCGAGGAGAGCCGACATCTTGGGCGTTACGCCTTTGATGCCGGTCAATATCGAAGGCGGCGTAACATGCCCGTCAATGTGCCGCCACAAGTGAAGGCACCCGGCGTGATTATTGACGTGCTCGGACTCGGGCGGGTGGAACTGGACAACGCATTCGGAGGCGTCCCAAAAAAGCCCCTTAACAATGCACATTTCATCCCATGATGGACACTTGGCAGGCGACTCCGGCAGGCTCACGCTCACATGATCCCATCCTGTTTCTGCTCCATCGTTGGCGATGATGCGCAGCACGCGGCCATTGGCATCACGGCCCGGAATGCGAAAGCATCCATAGGGTGAACCGGGCTCACTTGGCATGCGCGACTGATCTCGGAATTGTTCGGGGAATTTCATAGATTCATTTTCTCGATTTGCGCGATTAGATCGTCAAGTGACGGGTGTCGCTGGTGTAATCTGTCGCCCTCTTGAGCGGGCTTTCGCCGGTGAGCAATAACACGCACCATGCGCGGACCACTGCTGGCAATCTTCACGCGCACGAAGTCACGATGAGCAAGTAAGACAAGCGTTGTTAATCTGCTCCCGTCATAAGTGGAGAGGTCGCCGTAGAAGTTGATGCAAATCCCGGTGCCGAAATGGTGTACTTTTGGCAAGTGATGATCCCCGCAAACCCATTCGGAAAGCATGGCTTTGCAGAACAGTTGATCTTCGCTAAGTGGTGGTTCTTGCTTCATTTCCCAAGGATCACGGGTTGAGGTTGCGGCTTCTGCTCCTTCGGCTCTCTCACGAACACTGCGACGGCGACCATGAACAGGAGCACGAAGGCAGCGGCACACGCGGCCATCTGGCCGAAAGAGAGCCAAGTCATGGACTCGGCGGATGGCGGTGGATTGAAGAAGTGCTTTTTCATGGGGATGGCGGCTGCGTCATTTGTTCTTCGATGTCGTCGAGTTCTGCGAGGTCGTTCTGCCGTTCAAGGTAGTCGATGGCCTCAGTGAATCCGCCGCTGATAAGGGCCGCGATGATGTCTTGCTCCCGCTGGGTTTCAGCGTCCGCGATGGCTGTTTCGATCATCGTGTCCGATGGTCCGTCCATGCCTTTGCGGCGGGCGGCATCATAGAGTTTCGTCGTGCGTTCGGAGAAGTTCATTGTGTGATAAACCCTCCCGTCTTTTCCGACCACATCAACCCAAGCTCCACGGCGCGGGCCTCTACTCGCTGTTTTGCGATGGTCCGCTCAACCTCCTTCTCGAACTCGGACGCCTGGACCTTGTAGCTTTCGAGGTCGGCGGCGGTGTTCACCTCCCCGATGGACAGGAGGAAGTCGTCGAAGACCGGGTTGCCTTCGTCGGGGACGGTTTCGGCCTCAATGGCGGCGGATTCGGGGCGGGAGTCAATCGCAGCAACTAGCGGTGTAGCGCGGGCAACGGTGCGCTGCTTTGGCGTCACGTCGATTTCGGTGTCCCGCAGTTCTTCCGCCGTCTGCATTCCCAGGGTGATGTCGGGAGCGTAGAGGCGGGCAAAGAACGCAGCGGCACGGTATCGCAGCATAAGCTCGGGCATCGTGAGCCACTTGGAGCCGTCTTTGCTGATCCAGCCTTCGTCAATAGCAAGCTGCATGCTCACTGGCGGGCCTTCAATGACCTCTTGGTTTGACAGGTCACGCGCCCACGCCACACACACGGAATCGTTGATCTCGATGTCCTTTTTGACGGAACGTTTTGTTCGCGCTCCCTGCGGGCCGTCCCATTTGTCGTATTCAATGGTTACTTTGCGCTTCCCGCCTTGCTCGATGCGAAAACGTAGCGGCGAGAACCGGCCTGATGCGTTGACCATGGCAATCAGGAACGTGGCGCGGAACGACGGACGGCCATGGATGATGTCGATGTTTTGAATCACCATGAAGGCATCGGCCTTGAGCCGGTGAGCGATGTTCAGGCCAATGGCGCAGTTCGCCACGTTGTTCACAAAGTCTTTTGGGACGAGGGTGGACGCGGCAAGCATCTTGGCTTGGCGCTGGATGAGTTCAAAGGCGGCAACGTCGCGCTGCGTTTGAGACTCTACAATGTCGGTGATTTCGGCGGTGTCGTTCATGGCTGGGTGTCGGTGCTGATTTTCTGTTCCTCGTTCATTGCCGCCCATGTGGGGCGCGTGGTGATCGTTTCTTTCTCGAATGCCATCGGCCATTTGTCGGCGTCGGTGGCATCAATGATGCGCTGAATCAGCGTGGAGGCGTAGGCCCATCCTGCTTCGATGTCCTGAGGAGCGAGTTCCGTCACGCAAGCCTCGTAAGGCGCGGATGCGTCCTGCCAAACGAATTTCCAGGCAGATCGTTTATCGTTCGGAAACATCGAGTTCCATAATTCCAGATAAATTCCTGCCTGAACATGGTACCCGAAATTGGCCGTTGCCTTTGCGAATCCCTCCAGCGAAAAGGCGCTCGTGGTTTTCAAATCCGCGAGGAAGTTTTCGCCAGCTGGCGCGAGATCTACAAGCCCCTTGACCTTCACCCCCAGCACATTCCCGGCGACGATGACCTGCGACTTAGACTTGGCGAAGATGTCGGCGCTGGCCTTACACGTCTCTGTGAGCATCTTCACGGCAGCGCGGGCTTCCTCCAAATCCTCGGCGGTGACGATGATCTTCTTTTCAGCCTCCTGTATGGCCTTCCACGCTTGGGCATCCTTCGAGCGGAACGAGTCATAGGGCGAAAGGGCGATGTCGGAGCCTTCGAGTTCCGGCGTGGTGGTCAAGCAGTCAATCAAGCTGCCCCAGCGCATCGCCGCCGTGGTTTCGCGTGGCTTCTCATAGTAGCGCCATTTGAAGAGGCTGGACGAGTCCAACTCCCAAAGGACAGACTTGGACAGGTAGGAGTCGGCATCGCGCACGTTGGCGCGGTTGCATTTCAGTTTCGAGTGATAGTCTCGCGGGCTACATTCAAATATTGAGTTCATAAATTATTCTTCGTTTTCTTCAATCTGCTGTTTCAGTTCTGCGATAGCCTCGGCCTCAGTCTTGCCGAATCCCTGCGGGCCGTCGATGTCGCCGTCCTCAAGGGTTGCCAGCCAGTCAAAGGAGCGGTCGGGGATCGGTGGGTTGAGCTGGGTGGTGGTGATTTTGCCGTGTTTCTCGAAGAACTCTTGTTCTTCGCGTTCGTCGGAATTGTGCGGGTGGTCGTAGGTGCCAGGGCGGCAAGTAGGGCAGTCGTCGGCACCGCACATGCGGTCTTTGCAGCCGTGGTAGATACGGCGCGTTGGAGGGTCTGGCCGGTCGTCAGCTTTCGCGTGAAGCCGGGTTGTGATAGAATCGGTGTTCATATTTGTGTGGTTGGTTGGAATTATAGAGCCTCTGCGGATTTCTCAATCCAGCGGGCAAACCCTTCGATTTTGGCCGTGATTTCAGCCATGACGGCCTTGCCTTCCTCGGTGGTGGCGGTGGGAGCCTTGAGAGTGCGGACGGTTGCGGCGAAAGTGAGAGCCTTCTGCTTGTCGGGGGCGCGGGCGGCTTTCTTCTGTGCGGCCAGGACGGCAGCGGCGGCTTTCGCTTCCTCTGCTTTCTTGGCGGCAAGTTCATCTTCCAGCTTCTCGCGGGCGGCTTTCTCAGCCTGGGCGCGTGCCTCGGCTTCCTTGCGCTCTGCGTCTGCCTTTGCCTGAATGGCGGCACGCTCTTTGGCGGCTGCTTCATCCGCGATGCGCTGGCGCTCCGCAGCGGCGGCACGTTCCCGCTTTGCCACCTCGGCGGCGTGTGCGGCTGCCTGCTCGGCTGCTTTACGGGCCTCGTGGCGCTCACGGGCGGCGTCTTCCTCGGCCTTGCGAAGCTTTTGAGCGGCGGCTTCACGCTCAGCCTTCGCGGCTGCTTCTGCGGCCTCGCGTTCGGCCTTCATCGCGGCTTCGCGTTCCTTGGCCTCACGTTCAAGGCGCTCGTTTTCGATACGCAGGCGCTCACGTTCAGCGGCTGCGGCCTGTTCTGCTGCGATGCGTTCGGCCTCGGCTTTGCGGGCCTGTTCAATCTTGGCTTCGTGGAGAAGTTTGGCGTCGTTGAGGTAGTTTGCGAACTGCTCGGCGCTCATCACGTCCAGTGCCGGGACGATCTGCCCTTCCGCGAGGTATGGAGCAAGCTCCGCCGCGCGGCGCGCCAGCGTGGCTTGGCGCTCGGCTTCCGCCAGCCGCTCCCCGTATTGCTCCTGTTCTTCGAGGTGCTTCTCAAGCGGAACAATGGCCGCAAGCAGTAGGTTGTTCACGCCGTCGATGGCCTTGCCCATGCGGAGAGCGTCCTCCTTGAGCGTCTTGCGGGTTTTCTCGGCAGAGAGGCGAATGTTTTTCAATTCCAGCCGGATCGTGCGAGCCAGCTTCATCTCGGTCTTCTGGTCCGCGCTGGTGACGTTGATTGCGAGAGCTTGCACTCTCCACTTCTCAGCCTGCGCGAATGCCTTGCGGAAGCCGGTTTCGATGTTCGCGAGAAGCGATGGAGGAAGCGCGTCCCGTTCAGGAACGACGATTGCAATAGCGGTGTTTTCGGTGGTGGTCATGGCCGTAAAGGCGGGCGGTTAGGCAGTGTTGATGTTGAATTAACGGAAGCCCATCCATCCGAAGACGACGAGCAGGAGCAGGATGAGAAAGCCGAGTTCAGCGATGCCGTGCATGAAGCCTTGATCGACTTCGCCCCGGTTGTATCGCTTGGCTGTGATCTTGCGATAGCCGCTGCGTTTCAGTCGGCGCAGTTCGTGACGGTCATACAGGATACGAGCGCCCAGGGTGATTGCGGCGATGCCTGTTGTGACGATGCCGCCAACGAGGATTGTGTAAATGCAGTCTTTCATACGCGGCCTTTCTTTGTGGAGTTCTTAGCGAGCACTTTCGCAATACGGGCCGCTGGCTGAGCGCCTGACGTGTCAGGGAACGCACGAGCCAGCACCTCGTTGCCATTCGTGCGGCGGTTCTTTTTGGCCTCCCCTTCGATGAAGGCGTGAAGTTTTTGGTCAACGATGCAGACGATTTGTTTCATAGGTGCCAAGTTGTAAACCAGCGGAAACAGGCTGTAAAGTTATTTTCACAGATTTTAAATTATTTTAATTGCAACGATTCGCCGCTGGTGTTATTCCTTCCGCCATGAGCGAATCTACCCACTGCTATAAATGCGCCGAGTTAATGAGCCACGCCGACCACCGCGACGAGTCCATTGAGGGTGACTCGCTGTGCATCGCATGCCGCACCGCTGCGGAGACTGATCGTGAAGAGGAAGCCGTGGCGAGCTTCTGTGACAGGATGAAAGTCCCGGTTGCCGACTGGTTCAGCGGCATCATCGACAAGAGCGGATTCGAGTTTACTCGCCGCCTGCCTGCCGACACCAACGAGGCCGCGACTGCCCTATTCTACACTCACGGCCCGCTGCAAATGCAGTGCCACGGCGCATTGCCTCGAGTCATGCTCACGAAGCCCTGCGCAGGATTTCCCACGCAGCCAGATTGGGTGATTGAGTTTCATTGCCCCACCCCCGAGCGCATCGTCCTCGCCACCATCAACGCCGCCATGTCCCGCTAACCTGCTAGACTCGAACCACTTATGACAATTACCCTTCCAACCGTTCACCTCAACGGCACTTCAAAAACCGATCTGCGCGCCGAGTATGACGCCGCTGCCGATGCTCTCCACGGCTTCGTTCAAAAATGGGGCGCTATCACCTGCAATGGCCGCGATTACTATGTCCAAGGACCGGACGCCTACGGCAAAGCTCGTGACGAGCGCGAGGCCATGGGCAAGAACATCACGGAGGTTATTAACTACCTCCAAGCCGTTCGTGAACACCTTTACGCTTGACCACGTCACTCCATTCCTCACCCCCAATACCCAGCCATGAAAGATCGAACGACCATTCCCTGTGCAATCACAATCAGCAAACCTCAAGGCGGCAGTCGCGAGCCTTGCATTGCCGTCAACATTTCGGACAGCGTCAGCGGCATTCATTTCGTGGAGGCTAGTTTTACGCTGGCTGCCTTCATGGAGGCGCTTACCGGCCTTGGAGGGGTCAAGGGAACCGCCGAAGTTTTTGGGCTGGAATACGTCGGTCTGAAGCGGGTTTGCGAAGATCGAACGATCAACTGCCCGCTGTCGATCTATGATGGCCGTGACAAACTGGAAGAATGGCTTGCTCAAAATGGCCAAGAAGATGGCTGGCTTGTCTCCACCTACCTTGGCAGTCAAACCAGCGTCAAACACGCTGAAAAAGGCTGCATCCTAAAATACTCGGTGACCAAATACATACAGCCATGAACCCAACCCCCGATTCTCCGCCCTCGCTTCCATTCAGCCCCGTTTTGCACTGGATAGCGTTCTATGGGGTGGAGTTGCCGGAAACGGCTACGCGGTCAGAATCTGCTCAAACTCGCCCATCGCCTCGCGTGAGAGGCTGGAATCAATCTCTCCCCTCGAAATGGGGCCGTCCCATCGGTAATTGATCCGCAGGAGCCGTGCCGAGTATTCCATGGCAAACTGGTGATCGACCTTCATGCGTCCAATGAACGAGTTCGGGCCGGTCACGGCGTGACGGTCAAGCAGGGCTTTCAGCGTGTGGTGTCCATGTTCGAGTCCCAGGCTGTCGAAGCTGACTTGAAAGATGCCCGTCTCCTGCCCTTCAATGTGGGCCATGCTGGTCTTGTTCGTGGTGTCAACACCCTCGGTCCAGTGCCACGAGCTTTCAAATCCCGCTAGGCAGCGCAGAAGCTCAAGCATGGTGCAGCGGCGCTGCATGTCACTCTGCCACGGCCCCAAGATGCCGCGTAGCTTTCCCATCACGTCTCCCGGCTCGTCATTCGGCGCGAAGATTTCTGCCGGCGCGGTCTTTCCCCATTCGACGAGTTCTTTGAGAAACTGAATCGGCGGAGCGCCCCGGCCTGCCACGGGTGAAAGGAGGTGGTGGAAATTCATGGGCGTTTACGTGGTCTGACGATCCAGAAGATGCCGAACACGGCGCCCGCCATGGCGATGAGAGCCAAAGCGATGCGGGCGGCGACTTCCAAAGGGCTCATGGGGTCACTTTGACGGGATTCTTCGCGGCGGTCACGGGCGTATGATTCTTAATGACCTGTGCGCCAGCGGCTAGGGCGGCAGCGGCACCGCTCCCCGTGGTCAGATAAGTCAAGCCTGCAGCCTCGGCATCTTTGAGGGTGTTGAGTTCGAGGGTTTGTTTTTGCTGCTCAGTGAGGGAGCATGCACCGAGCGCCACAGTGGCGAGAAATGCGGCGGCGAGATCAAGAGTGAGGTAAATGTAGCGTTTCATGGGGTGGTGGGTGGTATTACTGTTCGTGACGAGAGGTAATTCGCCTTGAAAAGGCTCATTGTTTTCTCGAATTGTTCATCATCGAACCATGTTCCGTGATCGTATTCTGGCTGGCTGCAATCGGTCACGATGGTAGGGAAGCGGGCGGCGAATGCGGGACCGTTCAAGCCCATGTAGCCGTAGCCGAGATGAGGCACGCCGAACGGTGCGAGGATGAAGGACAGGAAGCGCGTGAGGAAACTGGCGTCTCGGGCTGCACGCAATGCGCGGTCCTTCGGGCTGCCGTAGATAAACATACGCTTAAAGCTTTTCATTCGGATGGCGCGGACAAAGTCCGCTTCGAATGCGGCAGGCGCGAAGCAATGAACCTCGCTCACATGTATGCCGAGATTCAAGAGGCGTTGGATGATGTCATTTCCATTTGAGTGACCGACCAGCACGATTTCATAATCGTATTCTTCGTCATTTTTGTAGGTGTTGATGATCTGTAAAAGCTCTGTGACGCGAGTGCCTTGGCCCACAAAACGGAAAAGGGCATCGCAGGTGTATTCATACCGTTCAGCCACGATATTCCCGCCCATGTTGTGGACGTCCAGCCACCAGTCAAATCGCCGAGTCCAGGCGGTGAAGTCCTGCTTCACACGGATACCGTTGATTGCCAGGATGAGTGTTCGTTTTTGAAGTGGCGGTTCCATAAAGTTACGGCTTTACCCCTCCCCTCGCATTCTGAATTTTCAGCACGGCAATCTCCCGGTCATGCCCCACTACCACCGCCCGCAGGTCCGTGGTCAGTTGGATCGCACTCAACGCCGTCGCCTTCGCTTCATCCGCGTCCCGCTTCGCATCCACAATGCTGTATTTCACGTCATACACCATTCCCACGACGAAGGCCGTTCCCACGATCACGCCAGCGAAAACAGCATAAAGCCACTTCACCACTGGCGCGAGGTGCGCGGCGATGGCATCGGCAATCAGTTGTGAAAGCGTATCGTCACTCATGGTAGGTTTTATTTATTGAGCGCGTCTTGAGCATCGGAAAGGGCTTTATCGGCGGCATCCTTCGCGGCTTGCGCGGCCTCAACGGCTTTCTGTTTGTCGGACTTACCAGCCTCAACAATAAGAGCGTTCAACGTTTCGATGCGCGCTTGCAGGTCTGCTACAATCAACCGTTTCGCTGCCGCTTGCGGGCCGTCTCCCGTTTTCAATTCGGCGGCAAGATCGCTCTGCGCGACGGTCAGTTGCGGGGCGAGCGCGGAAAGCTGTGCGTTGAGCACCGTTGAAACCTGATCTTGTAGGGCGGAGAACTTGGCGAGGGCTGCGTCTCGCTCCGTGTTGGCGGCTTCAAGTTTGGATTTGAAATCGGCGGCGGCGGAAGAGAGTGTCGCAAGATTGGAGGCGGTGAGTTCGTCGCGTTGTGCAATGAGCAGTGCATTGATCGCAGGCCAGTGCGCGGCATCGGCGGCCTGTAGATCGGTGGCGAGTTTTCCGCTTTGAGCCGAGGCGGAAATGGAAAAGCAGAAAGCAGCAAGGATGAGGAGAAACTTTTTCATGATTAGAAGTGGGTGGCTTTGAGAATGAGGCTGGAGGTTTCGAGGACTGATCCAATGGCGGTGATGACGTAGCCGGTGCCGGCGGCGACTGTGACGGTGTAGCCGGTGCCAATGGTGCCCGCTGAAGTTGCCACCATGATGCTGACGTGGGTGTTTGCCGTTGTATCGGTATCTGTAACGGTGGCGGTGCCGGCCACGAGTGTGGCGGTGGCGCGTTTGATATTATTGATGGCAGTTCCTGCCGTGCCAATCTTTGTCCCACCGCTGCTAGAGCTGAGAATGGCGCTTGTTCCATCATGCTTGAGGCTTGCATATTTGCTGCTCGTTGTAGTGCCGTAGATGCGCAACTCCTGCGCATTCGTGCCGTTCCTTAAGGCTAACACACCCGAGAGATCTCTAACCAGCGCCAGATCAACGGTCCCATAACTTGTTCCATCGTTCGTCCACCGGTAGCCCAAAGACGAAGCGATTGTGGCACCTTCGCCAGCGGCGATGGTCATTTGGCCTCCAAAGCTCCCATTACCTCCAAGGTAGATTCGCGCACTACCTCCGCCCGCGACCACTGACAGATTGGCGCTAGCAGGGGAGACAATACCGCCCGTGCCAACTGTGAGCGTGCCCGTGAGGGTTGGCGATGCTGAGAACACTGCATTGCCCGATCCGGTCTCATCTGTCAAAGCTGTCGCAAGATTAGCACTGGTGGGAGTCCCCAGCCAAGCCGCCACGCTTGTGCCAAGTCCCGTGATGCTCGCCACGGGCAGCGCCGTGCAGTTTGTCAGCACTCCGCTCGTCGGTGTGCCCAGAGCTCCGCCATTGACGACCACCGCACCCGCCGTGCCCACATTGACTCCGAGAGCTGTGATGACTCCCGTGCCCGTTGTGGTGGTCGCAGGGGCCGCGCCCGCGCCGCCACCGATCACAATGGCATTCGCGGCGAGAGCCGCAGAGCTGGCCCATGTGGAAGCAGAGCTGAAATAAGGGATGCCGCCATTGGTACCCGCCACGGTGAAGGCGGGCGTTGTCGTCGCTGTGGCCACGGAGATGATGCCGCCGGTGAATCCGACACTGGTGACCGTGCCCGTGCTGCTGCCATTGCTTGCGGCGGTGATGCGGCCCTTGCCATCTACGGTGATATTTGCCGTGGTATAGCTTCCCGCCGTTACGGCGGTGTTTGCCAGCGTTGCCGCAAAGGAACCTGTGCCGCTTCCCGTCACATCGCCGGTCAAAGTAATCGTTTGGTCTCCGGTGTTGGTGCCGCTGTTGGTCCCGGTGATGTCGCTGGTCATGGCGATGGTGCCGGTTTTATTCGGCAGAGTCCATGTGCGGTTGCTTGTGATGGTTGCAGTTTGAAGACTGCTGAAAAAAGCTCCGGCAGGTGAGCCGGTGCCAAAACGAACATACGTCGGGCCGAGTAAAGTGAAAGGACCTGACCCATCAAAAGCGGGGCCTGCATAAACAAATGATCCGTTCAATCCTCCATTGCTGGTGAATAGAACGATTTTCCCAGCATCGGCGGAGTCGTTAATTCCCACTGATGTAGATGTGTAACTAAATGTGCCGCTCCCGTTGTTTGCCAGCACCCCAGCGGCATTAGATAGCGTTCCAAAAGCTGTCAGTTTAGTATTCAGCGGCTGGTAAGTGCTTGCCGCCGTCGTCACTGACAGCTTTGCATTCAGAGCGTTTTGCAGATCGGTTTGATTCGATAGAGTCCCTGTGATGCTTCCCCACGCCCCACCGAATCCCGTTGCGGTGCCATTGTTCGTGATCGTGCCGCCCGAGTCAATAGTGACCGTGATTCCCGATGGAATCACAAGGTTATCAGTAATTTTTTTGCTCGCCGTTTCCTGCGTGACGGCTTTCGTTGGTGTCGTAGCGGCATGGGACACGGCGGCAAACAGGATCAAGATGGCGGCGAGGTATTTCATGGGGATGGTGATTCGGTGACTGTCTTGTCGAATGTGGTGACTTTCACACCTCTCAATGGAGGCTCCCCTGGTGTCTCAGTTTGGAACTCTTGCACCATGCCAGATGCAGAGGTGTCGCTGGCGGACAAAATCACAGTCGGCGCGACGCTGGCCTTTGTTTCATAGCCTGCACGTTTCAAAAATGCGCGGCCTTCGATGGCGGCAAATTCCAACTGGCTGAAAAGGTGCTCCCCGAGGTGCTCTTTCAATCCAGCACCTGAAATCCGCATGACTCCGGGAGTGCCGGAAATGGCGATCTTCGTCCCGTTGATGGTCATGTTTTCGCAGTAGGTCACGAACTCGTCAAAGCTTTTGAGATGTTGCGCGAACTTGCCAGTAATGCGATTCAGCACGAGCCCGAGCACGGCTTCTCGCTCCGTGACTGCGCCGGTGACAAAGGAAGGTTTTTGGGTGTCGTCTGTCGTCATGGTTAGGAAATCATTACCCACACGCGGGCATTGCTCGTGCCGTCGTAATCGGATGGCCGGACGTATCCATTTGGTGCATCTGTGGCATTCGTCCCGGCCTGCAATTGCCAAGTGTGGAAAACGGCTGATACGACGGTAAAAGCAACGCTGCCCGTGGTGATAACTCCGCCAGCGGTGACAAGAGCTTGCAGAGAGTCGCCAGCCCCGGTATAGGCCGAGAGCGGCTGAAACGCAGTGCGCTGGTAAATAGGGATGGTCGATGCGGCGGGTGTGGCGACGGGCATTTTGAGCATGAGCCCCACTATTGCGGAGGTGACTTGCGACGAGCCCGTTGAAAGTGTGACCGACAACTCAGACGGCACGAACGAAGCGCCGTCCAGCATCTCACGAATACCGGGAGTAGATAGGTTTAGGAACGCCGTTTTCGTCGGCGGGATGATCAATAGCGAGTCGTCAACGGTAAGCGTCGT
>Ga0194048_10000659_pt1 | contig 16931 bp, 12 predicted proteins | sample JunL225m_MetaG_FD_161685 | JGI IMG/M metagenome (GOLD analysis project Ga0194048, IMG submission 161685) | Anoxic zone freshwater microbial communities from boreal shield lake in IISD Experimental Lakes Area, Ontario, Canada - Jun2016-L222-5m | ecosystem: Environmental > Aquatic > Freshwater >...
ATCCGCACCGTCATGCTCACCGGCGACCGAGAGGAAGCCGCCTCGGCCGCGGCCAAGCAAGTCGGAGTGCAGAGTTATGCCGCCGCCCTGACCCCGGACGCCAAAATGGCGGCCATCCGTCGCTATTCGGCGGAAGGCCATGTGGTCGCCATGGTTGGCGATGGCGTCAACGACGCGCCGAGCCTCGCAGCGGCTGACGTCGCCATCGGCATGGGTGGTCGCGGGAGTGATGCCGCCCTGGAATCGAGCGACCTTGTTCTGACCGATGACCGCATCGGCCGCTTAGTAGACGCGATTGAGCTCAGCCGCACCGCCCGCGCGGCTATCCGCTTCAATATCATCGTCTCCATCGGTGCCGCTCTCGGCATGGCCGCCTACGTAGTCTTCAATCAGGCCCCACTGACCCTAGGCGTCGCGGTGCACGAAGGCAGTACGGTCCTCGTCTGCCTCAACGGCCTGCGGCTCCTAGGCTACCGGCCTAAGCGCTAAAACAAAGACCCCGGGGATAGCCCCGGGGTCTTATCGTTAAACCTGTCCGTTACGTCAGCGCAGTTCCTTACCCGCACCATCGAAGAGCTTGAAGGCTTCGATACTGTAGGTCGGATCCGGTTTGGTGCCGAGGCGAACCTTGCAGGACTTCATCAGGTCGCGGAAGAACTCCCTATCCTCGGTGATGATCCGCTCGAGGTTGATGGGGTGCAGGAGGATATTGATCTCCAGTTCCTTATCCGGGCCGACGGCCTCGCGGAGGCGCCGAATCGTGCTCAGCAGCTTGCGCTGAATCTCAACGGACACCGTACGAGGGTTCTTCACGATGCCACGCCCCTGACAATGTGGGCAGGCCGTGTACATGGAAGTCGTGTTGGATTCCGTGTGACGCTGACGCGTCATCTGCAACACGCCGAGCTGAGAGATGGGTAGAATCTGGTGCTTCGCCCGATCGTCTTCCATCGCTTCGCGGAGCGTGTCGAAGACCTTCTTCCGGTCCTTCGGGTTCTTCATGTCGATCGTGTCGATCATGATGAGGCCACCGAGATTGCGGAGCTTGATCTGGCGGGCCGCTTCGGTCACCGCCTCGAGATTCGCCTGGGTGATAAAGTTGCCATCCTTCGCGCCGTCCTTACCGCGATGTCCGCCGGTATTGACGTCGATAGCGGTAAGCGCCTCCGTCTCATCGATGACGATTTCGCCACCGCTCGGGAGCGGGACACGACGCTGGAAAAGCTGTTCAATCTGCCGCTCGATATTGTAGCGCTCGAAGACGGGAATCGGGTCGTTGTAGAGCTCGACCCGTGAACGGGAACGCGGCGAGACGACGCCGACGAGGTCTTGGACTAATTTAAAGTCCTCAGGGTTATCGACAAGAATGCGGTCGACTTCTTCGGTGAGGAAGTCGCGGACGGTGCGCTCGATGAGTCCAGGCTCTTGGTAGAGCAACACGGGCTTGCGGTCGGGAGCATTGATTTTCTCGACGATCGCCTGCCAGCACTTGAGCAGCACATGCAAGTCGCGCACGAACCAGCGCGCCTGCTTACCTTCACCGGCGGTACGGATGATGACACCCATGCCCTCGGGGATGGTCAGTGAACGGAGGATGTCCTTCAGGCGCTCGCGCTCAGGGGCCTCCTCAATCTTACGGGAGACGCCGCACGCACCACTGAATGGCATCAGGACGAGGTAACGACCCGGCAGGGCGATATTCGTCGTCGAACGGGGACCCTTGGTGCCGATCTGGTCCTTCACTACCTGGATGACAATGTCGGAGCCAGACGGGAAGAGCTGCGGAATATCCTTCGCCTGATAACGAGCCTTACGATCCTTCTGCGCGGCGGATTCGTTATCACGAATAAACTCAACCTGGGAGTCATTGGCCGCCGGGAGCATATCCCAGTAATGTAAGAAAGCGTTCTTCGGCTGACCGATATCCACGAAGGCGGCCTTGAGGCCGGATTCGAGATTCTGCACCCGTCCCTTGAAGATCGCGCCGACCATTCGGTTCTCGCCCTTGTGCTCGATCTCAAACTTATCGAGCACACCGTTTGTGAGCAGTGCGACCCGCTTCTCGAGCGTCTCGGCGTTAATGACGAGTTCGCGGTAAACGGCTCGGTCTTTGGAGAAGTGCTTGACGATGCGCTGGAGCAGCGGGAGCTCTTTGCGGCGCTTGGACGCCTCGTCGGCCAGCTGTCGCTGGTCGATCGGGGAGGTTTGTTCGCCGGTTTCGGGCGACTCGTCGTGAATATCTTCGGGTTCGGTATTGTCGGGCATCTCGGTCAGGCGGTTAAGCCGGTTGCCGGAGAGCCTCCGTCTTCGCCGCCACCGGACGAATGCCGGTGAACGCTCTGGACTAATCCAAGGAGCAAGAAACAGCTGAGAACGAAAGACCCTCCGTAGCTAAGGAAAGGAAGGGGGACCCCGGTGACGGGCATCAGGTTGATGTTCATGCCGATGTTAACCACCACGTGCGTGCCGAGCACGATCGCGGCGCCAATAGCCAGCAATGAACCAAAACGATCCGAGGCCCGGGCCGCCGTTCGCACGACGCGCCAGAACAACAGAGCAAATGCGCCTATCACCAAGAGTCCGCCGGTGAGGCCGATTTCCTCGGCCATCCCCGAAAATAAAAAGTCATTATGAGCGGCCGCCTCCGGCAGGTAGCCGAAGCGAGCCTGCGTGCCATTACCAAATCCCTGACCCGTGACACCCCCACGCCCAACCGCAATCACGGCCTGATTTACATTCCAAGTTACCCCTAGGCCCCGCGGATCAATCACATGGGGGGCGACAAAAGACATGATACGCTCCCGCTGATAATCCTTGAGGAGGAAAAACCACGCCTTCGCCTCGTGGGTGCCGCGCACCGCCCGCGCCGGGTCACGGTCTTCCGGGTGAGCCTGCGAATAAGTGGTCACTTTCGCTGCGTATTCCTTCAAATCCAGCGCCACAATTCCGGCCAACAGAAGGGAAGCCACCCCGGCCACCACGAAGAACCTATGGGTCAGGCCGGCGACAAAAAGCAGGATGAATGAAAGCGGCAGGTAGATGAGAGCAGACCCTAGGTCAGGCTGCACAAAAATCAAGACAAACGGGACTGCCGCAGCCCCGAGCACTAAAGCTGCCGTGCGCCAATTCGCACGAAAACTGCCGATGGGTGATCGGGCTAGCACTGCCGCGAGGAAAATCAGTGCTCCCACTTTGGCGAATTCGGATGGCTGCAGCGAGAACGTGCCAAAATCCATCCAGCGACGGGCTCCGTTGGTGCTATGAATAAATGACCCTAAATCCTTCTTCAATAACGCACAAATCGCCACCGGAATGAGCAGGGCCACCGTACAGATATAAATGCGCCGGGCGAAAAGCTGAATCTGGCGGTAATCGACTGACGAGACCGCCCAATAAGCCACCCATCCCAGGGCGATGAAGAAGATCTGCTTCTGGTAGAAGTTCGACTCCCGGGCACTTCCAGCTGATTGGATGGCAACCACCCCAAGCGTGCTCAGGAGGAGAATCAGGACGACTTGGGTCCAGTCCGTCCGCCACGAATAATTGGCAAACTTGTCCCACCAGACCGCGGCCGGAGTCGGCTCATCGATAAAGTTTAGTGACATGCCGAAGGCAACCCGCCTTGCCCCCCGCTGGCAAGGTCAACCTCCCGAAAGGGCTTGCGGAAGGGCCTTCGGACGCAAGGGTATCGACCCCGGACCTCCGGAAACCGCGACGACCATGCCTGTGGCAGCCGACCAAAGCATCCTCGCCGCCGTGGCGTTCTCCTCTGGCGCCATCGTGGCCTATGCGGTCGCCAAGTGGCGGGAAAACACCCTCGGCTCAATCCGCGATGCCCGCCTCCGCACCGAGGTCGATTTTGCCCGCCGCGAAGCGACCGTCGAAGCCGCTGAACTTCACTCCAAAGCCGAAGCCGAAAAACGCGAGGCCGCCGGGTTGAAAGCCGCCGCCGAAGAGGAGGCCCGCACGGCCGATGAGATGCGCAAGGACAACGAACGGCAAAGGGAGTTCCTGCAGCGCGAACTCCAACGCCTCGGCAAGATTTCCCCGGACGAAGCCCGCCAACTTCTCCTCGAAAAGATGCGCGCCGAATACGGCGAAGAGGCTCAACACCTCCGCCGCGGACTGCTTGACCAAGTCGAGCAAGATATCGACGACGAAGCTCGCCGTAAACTTCTCTCGGCGATGCAACGCCTCACGACGACGACGACGCAAGACGCCACGGCGATCTCGGTCTCGCTCCCTAATGAGGACATGAAGGGACGTCTCATTGGCCGGGAAGGTCGCAACATCCGTACCTTCGAACAGAGCACGGGGGCGACGCTGCTCATCGACGAAACCCCTGGTTTAGCTATTGTTTCCTGCTTCGACCCGGTTCGACGCGAAATCGCCCGTATCGCCCTCGAACGCATCGTGAAAGACGGGCGGATCTCACCCGGGCTGATCGAAGACTCCGTGCGCTCCGCCGGCGAAGAAGTTGTTAAACACGCCCGGCGCCTCGGCCGGGAAGCCGTGCGCGACCTTGGGCTGCCACCAATGGATGCCTCGGTCGAAGAGCTGCTTGGCCGACTCCACTTCCGTCTCTCTGCTAACCAGAATACGCTCGCCCATTCCATCGAGGTTGCGCAGCTCTGCGCGATGCTTGCCGCCGAGATCGGCATCGATCCCATTCCCGCCAAGCGCGCCGGCCTACTGCATGACTTAGGTAAGGCCATCGAAGCCGAAGCCGGCAGTAGCCACGCCCTCGCTGGGGCCGCCCTCCTCCGCCGATTGGGCGAAGATTTGCGCGTCGTCAATGCCGTCGCCGGCCACCACCGCGAGGTGGAAGCCGAAAGCCTTTACGCGCCACTGGTCATGATCGCCGATGCCGCTTCCGGCTCCCGCCCCGGGGCCCGCTCCTCTACCCTCGAGAGCTACGCCCAGCGCGTCCGCCGTCTGGAAGAAGTCGCCCTCACCTTTGAGGGGGTCCGCGAAGCCTACGCCTTCCAGTCCGGCCGAGAACTCCGGGTCATTGTCGACCCCGGCAAGGTGGATGACTTTGGCGCGACGGAATTGGCCCGGCGCATCCGACTTAAGGTGGAAGAGACCCTTTCCTACCAAGGAACCGTCAAAATCGTGCTTATTCGTGAACAAAGGTTCACGGAAGAGGCCCGCTGAGGGAGTTTCTTGTTGTTAACCTAGGGGGGTCTATTTATTCACATTCTTTCCGGGAGTTACTCCCGGCGCCTTTCGGCACCCCAAGGAGGTTCGTCCTCCGTCACCAAGGGTCCGACAAACCGCGACGCCGCCCCACAACGGAGCAGCCCGCATCATCCGGTCGGCCACAACGAAGGCCGCCCCAACACAAGAAACATGAGCCAAGAACAAACCCAGGGCCAGGAGCCAGTCTCCGCCCAACAGCCCGCCGCGGACGCAGGCGCCAATGAAGTCCGCACCCCCGCACCCCGTATTGCCGAAGCTAAGCTGGAGTCCGCCCACGCGGAACTCCCCCCGCTGTCAGTGATCGGTGCTTCCAGTGAACCCGCCGCGAAACCCGGAACCATCACCACGCCGAAGCAATTCGGTCGTCGCGGTACACCCCGTGGCGCCGCTCCGGCCGCTAATGGTCAGACTGCCCGCCCAACCTGCGGGGTCGTCGATGATCCGTCGCAGCTTACCGAGAACCTCTCGGGTAGCCTCGCCCAGCAGCCTGCGCCTCAACCGCGCGAGCAGCGTGAGCATCGTGAGCAAAGCGAACCGCGCCAGCCGGGCATCCCGCAGGGTGACCGCCCGCGTCGCGAACCCCGCGAACCTCGTGCCGAAGGCTTCGTCGCCGAAGAAGGCCGTCAGCCCGGCATCCCGCAAGGCGACCGTCCGCGTCGTGAACCGCGCGCCGAAGGCGAACGTGGTCCTCGTCGCGAGCCCCGCGCCGAAGGTGATCGTGGCCCGCGCCCTGAAGGCGACCGCGGTCCTCGTCGCGAAGACCGCCCCCGCCGCGAAGAACGCCCACGCATCCAGATTGAGCCCGTCGTCATCCCCGTCCAGGCGCCGATCGGCTTCTGGGCTTCGCTGAAGCGCAAGTTCGCTACGCTCTTTGGCATTCCCACCAAGGCCGTCTTTGTTCCTTCCGAACGTGCCCAGCAGCACCGCGGCGAACATCGCGGCGAACGCTCTGACCGTGGGCAGCGCGGTGGACGCGGACGCGGCGAATTCCGTGGCGGCTCCCGCGACGGATCTCGCGGTGGCGATCGTGGCGGCTCACGTGGTGGTCGCGGAGATTTCCGTGGCGACCGCGGTCCTCGCAACGGTCCGCGCGAAGGCTGATTGAACCGGGGGCGCCAAACGGCGCCCCCGCTCTTTTACACAATGCTCCAGGTCGCACGCATCCGAGGTGGTCACGTGCTGCGCGGCTCCCTCCGGGCCGCAGGCTCCAAGAACGCCTCCCTGCCGCTTCTCGCCGCTTCGCTCCTCACGGGCGAGACGGTGACGTTGCGTAACGTCCCCGACCTCAGCGACGTCCGCTACATGGCCGAGATCCTCGGTCACCAAGGTGCCGTCGTCACCAACCCCGAGCCCGGCGTGTGGACTATTTGTGCATCCACGATTACACACCGCACACCCTACGACCTGGTGCGCAAGATGCGCGCCTCCGTCTGCCTACTCGGCTCACTCATCGGCCGCCTCCGTCACGCGGAGATGGCCATTCCTGGCGGCTGCGTCATCGGCCCGCGCCCCATCGATCTCCACCTAAAGGGACTCGAAGCGATGGGCTGCATCGTGAACGTAGAAGCCGGCCTCGTGCAAGTCGACGCCAGCCGAGCTCATGGCGACACGGTCTTCATGGGCGGCCCGATGGGCAGCACGGTCTTAGGCACAGCCAACATCGTGATGGCGGCGACACTCACCCCGGGGATCACCCGCATCGAGTGCGCAGCCCGCGAACCTGAGGTCGTCGACCTTTGCGAGATGCTCATCAAGATGGGCGCACAAATCCGCGGACAGGGCACCAACATCATTGAAATCGAAGGCGTCACAACCCTTCACGGCTGTGACCACACGGTCATCGCTGACCGCATTGAAGCAGGCACGTATCTGGTTGCAGGCGCCATCACTGGCGGCGACGTCACCGTCACGCACTGCAATCCCTCACACCTCGCCGCATTCCTCGATAAGCTGCGCGAAGCAGGTGTCGGCGTGGAAACGGGGCCCGACTTCATTCGCGCCTTCGGCCGGCCAACACACGCCGTCGCCATTATCACCGAACCCTACCCCGGCTTCCCCACCGACCTGCAGGCCCAATTCATGGCCCTGCAACTCCTGGTCGACGGTCGGAGCACGGTAACGGAAAAAATCTACCCCGCTCGCTTCATGCATGCGGCCGAACTCCAACGCATGGGGGCAGAAATCGCCATCGACGGCCCCACCGCTGCCATCTACGGCGATCGACCTCTTTCCGGTGCGCCCGTAATGGCCTCCGACCTGCGCGCCTCCGCGGCCCTCATCCTCGCCGCCCTCATCGCCAAAGGTGAAACCTGGGTCCAACGGCTCTATCATCTCGATCGCGGCTACGAACGCTTCGAAGAACGGCTGCGTGGCCTCGGCGCCGACATTGAACGCCTCCCGGCCTCCGAGCTACCCAAGGGCTTCGCCGAGGACTGAGGGTTGCCAATCCGCCGCGACTCCGCACCTTGCGCCTATGGCCCGTGCTAAGGATTCTCCCGATGAGCCCGCTCTTCCCGCCGGGAAGGAAGGCTTGTCACGGGCCAATCGTTCGCTCGATGCCTCCCTGCGCCCGCCGAAGCTCGATGATTTCGTCGGCCAAGCCCGCACGGTCGAACGCCTGCGCGTGATGATCGGCGCCGCCCGGCGCGAAGGCCGCACGCTCGACCACATCCTGCTACACGGCCCACCCGGGCTCGGGAAGACCACCCTTGCGATGATTCTCGCCGAAGAGATGGGTCGCCCGATTCGCGTCACCTCCGGACCAGTCGTCGAAAAAGCGTCGGACCTCGCGGGCTTGCTCACCAGCCTGCAAGAAGGCGAGTTGCTCTTCATCGACGAGATTCATCGCATCCCCAAGACCGTCGAAGAATTTCTCTACTCCGCAATGGAGGACTTCCGCATCGATATCATGATCGACCAAGGACCGAACGCACGCTCGGTGCGTCTTGACCTCCCGAAGTTCACCCTCGTCGGCGCGACCACCCGCACTGGCCTACTCACCGCTCCACTGCGCAGTCGCTTTACCCTGCAGACTCGCCTCGACTATTACACCCGCGAACAACTCCTGAGTATCGTGCGCCGTAATGCGGAGCTACTGCAGCTGGATATCGACCAAGGCGGCTCCGATGAAATCGCGCGACGTGCCCGCGGCACCCCGCGTATCGTTAACAATCTCCTACGCTTCACCCGCGACTACGCCCTCGAGCGGGCCGGCGGCAAAGCCGATGCCGCCGTGACGGCAGCGGCCCTCGAACTCCTTGAAATTGATCGCCATGGCCTTGACGAGATGGATCACCGCTTCCTTCGCGCGATGGCCGAGAAACACAACGGTGGCCCGGTCGGTCTCAATAGCATCGGCGCCGCAATCGGCGAAGACGCCCACACGCTCGAGGAAGTCCACGAGCCGTTCCTCGTCCAAGAAGGTTACGTACTGCGCACCCCGCAGGGCCGCGTTTTAGCCCCCAAGGGCTGGCTGGCCGTCGGCTTGACGCCTCCCTCCCCGGCGGGCGGGCCACTCTGACGCTGGACATCGACGAATTCCATCGGCTAAGGTCTGCACCTTAAAGCCATGGCAAAACGTTGGGTCATCAAACTCGGTTCCGGTCTACTCACCCGCAAGGACGGCAAGGTCGACCGCGTCCAGATTGGCCGCATCGTCGACCAGGTCGCCGCCCTCAACAAGCGTGGCATCCAGGTCGTCGTCGTCACCTCGGGTGCTGTCGCCGCCGGCATGACCGCCATGGGCCTCGACAAGCGCCCTAAAGAAGCCCGCGAACTCCAAGCCTGCGCGACGGTCGGCCAACCCGAACTGATGTCCGAGTACGGCAAACACCTCCGCCGTCATCAGCTGCTCGGCTCCCAGATGCTCCTGACCTACTGGGACCTCGATAGCCGCGCCTGCACCCGCAACGCCCGAGCGACACTCGACCTCCTCCTCGCTCGCAAGCGCTTCATCCCGATCATCAACGAGAACGATGCCATCGCCGATGAGGAAATTAAAGTGGGCGACAACGATCGCCTCTCCGCACACGTCGCCGCCCTCGTCGGCGCCGACCTGCTGATCATCCTTTCCGGCATCCAAGGCCTGATGACGAAGTCCGACGGCACGGGCGACCTGATCCCCTCCGTCCGTAAACTTGATGATTCCGTGCGCGCCCTCGCCGGCGGCGCCGGTTCCGAACGCAATGTCGGAGGCATGGTCACGAAGCTGCTCGCGGCCGAGATCGCCGCCGAAGGCGGGGTCGATACCATCATCGCCAGCGGCCGCCACCCGAACGTGCTCATCGAACTCGCGGCCGGCAAGAAGCTCGGCACCCGCTTCTCCTTACAGAAGAAATGAGCGACCTGCTCCAGCGCGTGACGGATATCGCCCGAGCCGCCAAGAAGGCCTCGCGGGCGCTTGCTCTGGCGTCGACCGAAACCCGCGACCGTGCTTTGCGTGCGGCTGCCCAGGCCCTGCGTACCGACGAGGCCTTCATCCTTGAAGCTAACGGTAAAGACCTCGCGGTGGCCAAAGCCAAAGGGCTCACCGAGGCGATGACCGACCGCCTCCGCCTCGACCATGCCCGCCTTGAGGATATCGCCGTAGCCTGCGAAGCGGTGGCCAAACTCCCTGACCCCGTCGGCGAAGTCACCGAGGACTGGACCCGCCCCAACGGCCTCCGCATCATCCGCCGCCGAGTGCCCATCGGCCTCGTCGCGATCATCTTCGAATCGCGCCCCAACGTCACCGTCGACGCTGCGGCCCTATGCCTTAAGTCCGGCAACGGTTGTGTGCTCCGCGGCGGCAGCGAAGCCATCCACACGAACCTCGCGCTCGCGAAATCCTTCGCGACTGGCCTACGTGCCGCCGGCCTCCCCGCCGCCGCCGTCACACTCCTCCCCTTCACGGACCGCGAAGCTGTGCCCGCACTCGGCTCCCTTCGTGGCATCGTGGACATCATCGTCCCGCGCGGTGGGCCTGGGCTCATCGAGGCCGTCGTCAACTCCGCCAAAGTCCCCGTCATCAAACATGACGCTGGCATCTGTCACGTCTACGTCCATGCGCAGGCTGACTTCGCCATGGCCCAGGCCATCGTGCTCAACGCCAAGTGCCAGCGCCCTAGCGCCTGCAATGCCCTTGAAACGTTACTCGTCGACCAAGCCGTGGCCGCTCAATTCCTCCCCGCTATGGCCGCAGCGCTATCGGAGAAAAAAACTGAAATCCGCGCCTGCGAAAAGAGCCGCACCCTCATGCCGGGTGCTAAGGCGGCAACCGAACAAGATTTCCGTACCGAACACCTCGGGCTGATTCTCAACGTGAAGATTGTTAGTGGCCTCGACGAGGCTGTCGCCCACATCGAAGGCTACGGCTCCCACCACTCTGACGCGATCATCACGGCAGACGAAGCCGTAGCCCGCTCCTTCCTGGCCCAAATTGACAGTGCCTGCGTCTATTGGAATGCCAGCACCCGTTTCACGGACGGGGGCGAGTTCGGCTTCGGAGCCGAAGTCGGCATCTCCACGGACCGCCTGCACGCCCGTGGGCCTATGGGGATTCGTGAATTGACCACCTGGAAGTTCGAAATCGTTGGCCAAGGTCAGGTTCGAGGCTAATTCGGTCGGTTTTCCGTTTGACAGACCCCCTGCCGGAAACCTTTGTTACCCTTCCTTTTGGCTACCGGGGTGGTAGCTCAGTTGGTTAGAGCGCCGCACTGTCACTGCGGAGGTCGCGAGTTCGAGTCTCGTCCATCCCGCCAGCCAAAAGGGTTACTTTCTGACCGGTTCGCCGGTTTGGAAAGGGCTGGCTGGATGGCGTCACCCGACCGACGCCCATCCCTTGCCCGACTGTGTATCCTTTTTGCTTCCCCCTCTCCACTGAGTGGACAGAAATCAGTCATCTCATGAGCAAAAAAGTCCTAATCATCGGTGCGGGCGGCGTGGGTAACGTCGTCACCCATAAGTGCGCCATGGCGACCGAGTTCTTCTCGGAAATCATGCTGGCCTCCCGAAACGAGAATAAGTGCAAGGCCATCGCCGCTGACGTTAAGGCCACGACCGGCCGCACCATCCGCACGGCGGCCGTCGATGCGGATGACGTCAAGGCCACCGTCGCCCTCATCAAATCCTTCGGTGCCGACCTACTCATCAACGTCGCGCTACCCTACCAGGACCTTCACCTGATGGACGCCTGCCTCCACGCCGGCATCCACTACGTCGACACCGCTAACTACGAACCACCCCACCTCGCGAAGTTCGAATACTCCTGGCAGTGGGCGTACCGCGAACGCTTCGAGAAGGCCGGCCTCATGGCCCTCCTTGGTTCCGGCTTCGACCCGGGCGTGACCAACGTCTTCTGCGCCTACGCCCAGAAGCACCTGTTCGATACCATCGAGACGATCGACATCATGGACGCCAACGCCGGCGACCATGGCTACAAGTTTGCCACCAACTTCAACCCCGAGATCAATATCCGCGAAATCACCCAGCGTGGCCGCTACTGGGAGAAGGGTGAGTGGAAGGAAACCGACCCGCTCTCCGTCAAGTGGGTGTACGACTACCCCGTTGTCGGCCCCAAGGACAGCTACCTGCTCTACCACGAGGAGCTCGAGTCCTTGGCGATTAACATTAAGGGCCTGAAGCGCATCCGCTTCTTCATGACCTTTTCCGAGAACTACCTCACCCACCTGCGCGTGCTTGAGAATGTCGGCATGACTCGCATCGACCCCATCGACTTTCAGGGCCATCAAATCGTCCCGATTCAGTTCCTCAAGGCGCTCCTGCCCGACCCCGCCTCGCTCGGCCCGCGTACCAAGGGCAAGACCTGTATCGGCTGTGAAATTACCGGCCTCAAGGACGGTAAACCCCGCAAGGTTTTCATCTACAATGTCTGCGACCACCAAGAGTGCTTCGCCGAAGTGAAGTCTCAGGCCATCAGCTACACGACCGGCGTCCCTGCCGCCATCGGCGGCGCGCTGGTCGCCAGTGGCCAGTGGCTGAAACCAGGAGTCTGGAACATGGAGGAGCTCAACCCTGACCCCTTCATGGACGAACTCAACAAGCGTGGCCTGCCTTGGCACGTCAAGGAACTCCCGGTCGCCTAAAGAGACGTCCACTCAAGCCCGCCCAACCGGCGGGCTTTTCGTTTGCCCCGTTCGCATCCGCTCACACTTTCAAGCCCGTGTCCGACGCCCTCACCGAAGCCTTCCGCAAGGTCGATCTGAGCCAGGTCCCCAGCCCGTGCCACGTGCTGCACCGCGGCCTACTCGAGAATAACCTCCGCATCCTGCGCTCCGTGATGGACCGCTCGGGCGCCAAGATTCTCCTCGCGCTCAAAGGCTTTGCGCAGTTCAGCGAAGCCAAGCTCGTCCGCAAATACCTCGCAGGCACCACGGCCAGCGGCATTCACGAAGCCCTGCTGGGCCGCGAAGAATTTGGCGGCGAAGTCCACGCTTACTCTCCCGCCTTCAAGGACGAAGAGTTTGCCCACCTCCTCCGCGTCGCCGACCACATCTCCTTTAACTCCCCTTCGCAATGGAAGCGCCATAAGGCCGCCGCACTAGCCTCGGGTCGCAAAGTCTCCTTCGGCTTGCGCGTCAATCCCGAGCACGCCGAGGTCGACGTCGAGCTCTACAATCCCTGCGCCTCCGGTTCACGACTCGGCACCCTCCGCTCTGAAATCAAATCGGTGGCCGACCTCGAGGGCCTCGAAGGGCTCCACTTCCACACGATGTGCCAGCAAGGCTCCGATGTGCTCGAACGCACGGTTGCGGCCTTTGAGGCTAAGTTCGGCGAATTCATCCCACAAATGAAGTGGGTTAATTTTGGCGGCGGGCATCACATCACCCGCGAAGGCTACGACCTCGATCGCCTCGTCCGAGTTATCACCGGCTTCCGTCAACGCTGGGGCGAGCACCTCCAAATTTACCTCGAACCCGGAGAAGCCATCGGCATCGGCACCGGCGTGCTTGTCGGCACGGTGCTAGACCTTGTCCATAACGGGCTGGATATCGCCATCATCGACATCTCGGCAACCAACCACATGCCGGACACGCTAGAGATGCCCTACCGAGCCGACATCATCGACGCCGACCTGCCAGGCCAACTCCCGCACACCTATCGACTCGGCAGCGTCACCTGCCTGGCGGGCGATGTCATCGGTGACTACTCCTTCCCGGCCCCGCTTAAAATCGGCCAAAGAATCGTATTTTTGGACATGTCTCATTACACCTTCGTCAAGAACACGACTTTCAATGGCGTCCCCTTGCCAGCGATCGCGAGCTTCGACCCGGCGGTCGGCCAGATTCAGGTATTACGTAAGTTCGGCTACGCGGATTACAAAAATCGGCTTTCCTAGGCAGGGGTAGGCACTTGACCGCTTAGCGGTTTCGGGCAATAAATACCGTAATCAAATCCTATGAAGCCTCGTGAATACATTCTCATCCTGATTGCCGCCGCCTTTGGCGGTATTGCCGTGGTCTCCTGGAGCGGCGAAGCCTCCGCCCTCTCCAATCTCGACGTGGCCCGCAAAACACACCTCGAGTCCCTCCGTGACAACGGCGCGAAGCTTGTCGCCGCCGAGCGTAAAGCCGAAGAAGCCGTCGCCCGCATGAAGTCGGCCCAAGCCGCCGAAAATGCCGCTTCCGCCAAAGCTGCTTCCTCTATCGACGGGTCCAAGCAGGCCATCTCAGATTTGGCCAAAGCCAAGGAAGACCTCGCCAAGGCTGCCACCAAAGTTGCTGAACTAGAAAAGGCCCGCTCCGAGGCCACCTCCCGCATCAACGAGCTCAACACCGAAATCGCCAATCTGCGTGATGGCTCTGAAGTCAAAGCGGCCGTCGCCAAGCAAAAGAAGGCCGAAGCTGACCTCGAAGCCGCCTCCGTCGCCCTCCGCGAAGCCAACGTCAAGGCGGCTGCCGCCATCACCAAGCAGGCTGAAGTCGAAGAAGAGAATCGCCGCCTCCGGGATCAGGCTAAAGGCTCCGACAACGCTTCGCCTAATTACCGCGCACTCTGAGCCAAGGGTTCAGATGAGACAAAGCCCGACCGCTTGGTCGGGTTTTTTGTTGGCCGGAGTTGCCGCACGCCTTGCCTGCTTTTGAAACCGTTGGCTGCGCGCACGGGGTTGAGGCCATGCCCCCATTAACCCATTAGCCGCCAAACCCCACCAACATAGGCTGGAGTTGCCGCGGCGCTTCCGCACCCAGTTGGCCTCGGTTTTATTCAGGCAGAGCCTCCGGCGAGATTTAGGGCACCCACCCTGAGCTGAATAGCGAGTACCAGGAACACCCATCGACGGACAAGACGACTGGGCTCGAGGAGAAGATGAAGGGTTGCCCCACTCCTGCCACCGCACCCGGGTCGCCGCCACCCCGGCCCGCGCATTATTCCGCCTGTGGATTCTTGCCTCGAGCACACTGCGCTCGTTCCGCCCATCGACAGCGATCAGGGGTCCATATCCATCGCACGCTTAGCTACCCGGGTAAGCGCCAGACACAAAGCAGCCGCCCGATGATGGGCGGCTGTCGCGGCGGGAACCCCGCCAAAGGAAGAGGGGCCGACTCCCGTCGGCCCCTCGATGAAGCATCCTACCGAAACCGACTTAGAACGCGACCTGCGCCTGAAGGCGGATCGTGTTCACCTTGGCGCGGTCACCCGCACCGGTGGTCACGAGACCAGCCGTGGTGAGCGTGTCCTTGAAGGTAGCCATCTCGTAGCCGAGCTGGATCTTCGCGTTGGTGCCGGCGACTTCCTTACCCAGAGCATTGACGGTGAAGAAGTAGTTCACGCCGATGTAGTAGGAGTCAGACTTATTGAAGGTCGTGGCACCGAGGCCACCGACGCTGGCGAAATCGCGCTCGCCGTCACCGATCTGCTGGCCACGGCCATCAGAGTCGAGGTTGGTGTAGCGGATGACGCCCTGCCAGTTCTGGGTGAAGTCGTACGCGAGGGTCAGGTCATAGCCCGTAGGGGTATGGTTCGTGTTGTTCACGTTGGCGGCATCAGCGGACTGATTGACCTTCGTGTTCATCGACTCAGCCAGCAGGGTCCACTTGAAGTACTGGGCCTGGATGAAGGGATTGTAACCTTCGATCTTGGCCGTGGACTGAGCGAGCGCCGTGTAATTGAAGTAGCTGGCCTTACCGTAGTTCACGCCGACCGCATACTTCTCGTTGTCGCTGACCTTGTTATTCCAGACGACGTTGGCGTAGAGGCCGAGGTCATTCAGGCCCTTGTAGTTGTTGAAGCCCTGGGCAGAGTTGGTAACGGAAGCGCCGTACTCGAGACCATTGGTATTGGCGACGCTGTTGTAGTGCAGGCCGAGGTGGTGGGCGCCGAAACCGAGGCGACGACCGTCAGAACGGGTCGTGGCGGTCGGGGTGCCGTTTTCCTGCTCGTTCCAGTAGCGATTGGTGATACCGCGCTCGACGGTGTAGAGCTTCGAAGAGGAAGCCTTGAAGAGCGAGGAGAGCGTGGACTCTTCATAACCCCAGGTCACCTTGCGGTAGCCGAAGTCGAAGGAGCCGTAGCTACCGGCGAGGGAAACCATCGCGCGGTCGATGCTGTTGGCAGTGTTGCCAGACATGTCGAAGACGACGTCACCGGAGATGCCGGAACCGAGGTCAGCGAAGGTTTCGAGGTAGAGGCGGCGGATCAGGAAGGAGCTCTGGGCGCGGTAGTCGCTGGTCTTGACGCCGGTGGCGCCAACGGTCTGGGAGTAACCGAAGTTCTCGTACTGGGTCTGGAAGTAGCCGGAGAAAGTCAGGCGGCTGGTGGTGTCTTCCTTAGCCCAGACGCGGCCAGCTCCAGAAGCAGTGCGCGCGGTGGCGGCCTCTTCTAGCGTCTTAGCGCGGTCTTCGGCGGTGATCACGCCCTTCTTCACGAGGAGGTCGAGCGTGGCTTTGTCTTGGGCGTACGCAGAAACCGACGTAATGGCGGCAGCTGCGATGAGCATGGACTTGAGGGTGCTATTCATAGGTGTTGGTGCGGTTATGCGACGGGACTATCTCATCCCAATGTTACAGGATGATGTCGAAGTGGTGAAGAAAGTGCCTTAAACTCGCCACACTTAGACGGGAATCACGGTCAGAATAGCTGACTAAGACCCTGAAAAACATCCGTAAACTGAGGAAACCACTCTAATTCGGCCTTAATTCGACCTACCGCGACAATTCGGTTGGGCTGGGTCCGCCCTCCTTTGGCCACGCGGGGGCCTGCGGGAGCGGTGGCATCGAAGATGGGCTCGGCCTGGCCGAGGCGTTTCGCAATCCACTTAGCAAGTTCAGCCTTTGTCACGGGCCGGCCGTCACCGACGTTGTAAACGCGCGCGCCCAGCGGGCCACCAGTGATTGCAGTGAGAATGGAAGATGCCGCATCATCGCGATGCAGATAGTTGATGAAGTGATCCACGCGACCGCCGATTACATTTTCACCGCGGCGCAATTGATCCACGAGATGATGTCGTCCCGGTCCATACAATCCACCAAAGCGCAGCACGCGAGCGCGGGCGATGCCAGACGTTAGCACCGACTGCTCGCCGGCGAGGATTGCGTCGGCGGTCGGTGCCCCACCGACTTCGGAAATTTCGTCAACGACGCCGCCGTCATCTTGGCGATAAACTCCCGTGGAACTGGTGAAGATGAAATTGGCTGCGCCGACCGACTTCGCCCAGGCGAGCGAGCGCCGAACGCCGACATCATAGGCGAGCGCATACGCCTCTGGCCCGCCCCCGCCAGTGCTCGCGGCGTAGA
>Ga0194048_10000662_pt1 | contig 16900 bp, 17 predicted proteins | sample JunL225m_MetaG_FD_161685 | JGI IMG/M metagenome (GOLD analysis project Ga0194048, IMG submission 161685) | Anoxic zone freshwater microbial communities from boreal shield lake in IISD Experimental Lakes Area, Ontario, Canada - Jun2016-L222-5m | ecosystem: Environmental > Aquatic > Freshwater >...
AAACATCTTTTTACCAGCGACAGGCATACGGGCTTTCAGAATATCGCCAGACATAGATTCAGTAATATAAAGATCTTTACCATCACCACCAAAACATAAGTTAGCTAAGTGGTGGTGGTGAGGATTTTCTGAATACACTAAATGGGTAGGCAACATATTGTTATCAAAGCGCCAGATGCCAACTCCTAAATGACATACCAAAAGACCATTCTCAGAATCCATTTCGATACCATCGGGACCAGCTGCGCCGCCAGATAATTGAATTGCTACGCCAGTTTTAGAAACTGAACCATCGGCCATCAAAGGTAAGCGCCAAATTTGTTGTGAGCGGGTAGCTGCTACAAACACATGCTTTTCTTGGGTATTTAAAGTAATGCCGTTAGGACTGGGCACATTGAGAACCAAGCGATCCAATTTACCATCGGCAGTCAAGCGAAATACGCGCCCAGTTGGGTCTGCAATACCAGTTTGACCTTGATCAGTGAAATACAAATCACCATTAGAGGCGAAATGTAAATCATTCAAGCCCTTGAAGTTCTCGCTATACATCGAACCCAAAACAGTCTCCATTTTTCCTGTTTTTGGATCTAAGGAAAGTAAGCCTGCTTTGTAATCAGTAATAAATGCACGACCATCTTTATGGAACTTCAAACCATTAGGCCAGCCGTCATACTGGGTAACCAACTCCCAATCACCTTTAGGGGTGATGCGGAAAATGCGACCAAACGGAATATCTACAAACCAAAGATTTCCTTCGCGATCAAAAGAGGGGCCCTCTAAAAAGCACTCAACTTCTGCACCTTGGCGGTTTGGATCAGACCAGCCTGAACGGCTTTTTTTACGGAATTTAGCCGGCATTGTCATGAATACTTCGGCTTTAATCTTTTCTACGGGCTGAAATGGGTTATACATATTGGTCTGCTCCTATTTATTTGTTCGGACAAGTTAATTTACCATAAATCCATAAAAGACAATATAATTATGAAAAATTCAGGGTATATTTACAGCAATCTATAACTTGTCCGAACAATATTGGAAGCCATGAGGCAATCCCCTACCAGCAAAGGCTTAAATACGAAATTCCCGAATGGGCAGAGTCTTGCTTGCAAACTGGTAAGCTCATTGGTATTGGCGCTACCAGCGCGAAGCGCTCGCCAAATGCCCCTGAGTGCCAACCATTGCAGAAACCATTCCTGGATATGAAGTCGAATTGGTCTACGCCGTTATAGCCCCTACTGGAACGCCTAAGCCCATCATTGCTTACTTAAATAGTCAGCTAGCCAAGGCCTTAGAAAACCCCGAGTTGAAAGAACGCTTAGCAGGGCAAGGGTTTGATATACGTCTCAGTACTCCAGATCAATTAGGGAGCTATATTCGTAGTGAATTAAAAAAGTGGGAACCAATTGTGAAAGAATCTGGTGTAAAGCCTGAATAAACTTAGCTGAGTAAAGCCCAAAAACCTGATCAAGTAGTTTATTTAATGTGTACTGCGAGCGTGAGAAAATATGATTGAAACTTCTGGAAAAAAATTAGCGGGTCCGATTATTCGACTTCATCCAAACGACAACATTGTGGTTGCTCGGGTTGATATCAGTATTGGTACCGCAGTGCCTAGTGAAAACTTTACAAGCCGTAGCCAAGTTCCCGCAGGCTACAAGATTGCTACTAAAAAGATTGCTAAGGGTGATCCTATTTTGAAGTACAACGTCACTGTTGGCTTTGCGAATACCGATATTGAGCCCGGCACTATGGTACATAGCCATAACACAGAGTTTCGAGAGTTTGATCGTGACTATGCTTACGCTAGCGAATTTAAGCCGACTCAAATGCTGCCAGAATCTGAGCGTGCAACTTTCCAAGGCTATGTCAGACCGAATGGCAAAGTGGGTACACGCAACTTCATCGGTATTTTGTCTACAGTCAATTGTTCGGCAACTGTTGTTAATAAAATTGCTGATTGGTTCACACCAGAGCGCTTGAAAGATTTTCCTAATGTAGATGGTGTAGTGGCTTTTAGTCATGATATTGGTTGCGGTATGGAAATGAGTGGTGAGCCAATGCAGTTGCTCCGTCGCACTATGGCAGGCTATGCGCGTCACCCTAACCTGGCCGCTGCATTAATTGTTGGTCTTGGCTGTGAGCGTAATCAACTCAAAGGCTTAATGGAGCAAGAAGACCTGAAAGAAGGCCATACTCTTCACACCTTCATCATGCAAGAATCTGGTGGTACCCGCAAAACCATTGAAGCCGGCATAGAGGCAGTGCAGGCCTTGCTACCAGAAGCGAATAAAGCCAGGCGGGAAACGGTTTCAGCCAGCCACCTGATGGTTGGTTTGCAATGCGGTGGATCAGATGGCTTCTCATCAATTACAGCCAATCCAGCACTCGGAGCGGCTATTGATATTCTGTCGCGCCATGGTGGCACGGGTATTTTGTCTGAGACTCCTGAAATCTATGGGGTTGAACATACACTCACCCGCAGAGCCGCTTCTCAAGAAATTGGTGAAAAACTCATCAAGCGCATTCGTTGGTGGAAAGATGAATACTCTGTCGGTCGCGATGTCCAGATCAATGGTCAGGTGAGCCCTGGCAATCAAATTGGTGGTCTTGCCAATATCTTTGAAAAGTCACTGGGCTCTTCCATGAAAGGCGGTACTGGCCCATTAATGGAGGTCTATAGATACGCAGAGCCAGTCACTACCAAAGGTTTTGTCTTTATGGATACCCCTGGGTTTGATCCAGTGTCCGCTACTGGACAAATTGCAGGCGGTGCAAATTTAGTCGCCTTTACTACTGGGCGAGGCTCTATGTTTGGCTCTAAACCAGCCCCCTGTATCAAGCTGGCAACCAATACACCCATGTATCAACGCCTAACTGAAGATATGGATATTAACTGCGGTGAAATCCTAGATGGCACAGTATCTGTTCAAGAAATGGGGCAACGCATTTTTGAGCTTTTCCTACGTACTGCCTCTGGCGAAGCCTCTAAGAGTGAATTGCTCGGTCTTGGCGATTATGAATTTGTACCTTGGCAAATTGGGGTGATGAGCTAAGCTCCAGCCACTGCAGTACCTAGAGAAGGCGGGCTAAGAGCCCGCTTTTTCTTTGTCAAAAAGAAGCTGAAACGAATCTCGCAAGGACTGTAGAATTAACCTTAGTAGCTCAATCAGCATTCATTTAGGACTTAAAACTGGCTTATGAAATTTAAGGATTACTACGAAACACTGGGTGTTGCACGCAACGCTACCGAAGCTGACATTAAAAGTGCTTACCGCAAACTCGCGCGCAAATATCACCCCGATGTTAATAAAGAAAAAGATGCCGAAGAGCGTTTTAAAGAAGTTGGTGAAGCTTATGCTGTGCTCAAGGATACTGAAAAGCGCGCTGCTTACGATCAAATGGGTAGTAACTGGAAGAGCGGTCAAGACTTCACTCCGCCACCAAATTGGAATGAAGGTTTTGAATATTCTGATGGTGGTTTTGGAGGCGGTGCTTATGAAGGGGATCAAAGTGAATTCTTTGAATCTCTGTTCGGTAGAGGTAAACATCGCCAAGGTGCACGTGGCAGTCATGCTAGACAAGATCAAGGTATGCACTTTAAGGGCCAAGATCATCATGCAAAGATTTTGATTGATCTTGCCGATGCTTATAACGGTGCTAAACGTACTATTGCCTTACATATGCCAACATTAGATGCCAGCGGCCATGTGACTACCCAAGAACGCAAATTGGATGTCAGCATTCCCAAAGGAATTAAGGCTGGACAAAATTTGCGCTTGAGCGGGCAAGGTGGTCCTGGGATGGGCGAAGGTGGCGCTGGCGATCTCTATCTTGAAATTGATTTTCACCCCAATCCAATTTACCGAGTGGATGGCAAAGATGTGTATCTCGACCTACCGCTGGCGCCTTGGGAAGCTGCACTAGGTAGCATTGCAAAAGTCCCTACTCCAGCAGGTAACACTTTAGAGTTAACCATCCCAGCCAATACCGTTGCAGGTCGCAAGATGCGCCTTAAAGGCAAAGGCATACCCAGTAATGAACCAGGCGATCTCTATGTCGTCACCGTGATCGTTACACCCCCTGCTGATACTGATACCCAAAAAGAGGCTTACCAAGCTTTTGAGAAAGCTTTTGAATTCAACCCCAGAACCCACTTGAAGGGATGATGAACATGATCCAAACCAAAATCACCTGGATTGAAGGCGCGATTGTTGAGAATGAAATTCACATGAGTATTGTGGAGTTATCTCAAGCGACTAGCACCAGCGAAGAGCTCATCATGGTCTGGGTTAGCGAAGGTGTCCTGAGCCCTACTGGGTCATCGCCTCAAGATTGGCGCTTTGGAGGGGATTCATTGCACCGAACGAAGACTGCTATGCGCTTGAGTAAAGATTTAGAAATCAATACTCCAGGTCTAGCACTGGCTCTGCAGTTACTAGATCAAATATCAGATCTCAGAGCACAGCTTATTCGTCTTGGCAATAACAGCAATACCGAGGGATAAGGGTTAGAGATTAAGCCTCAGCCCTTTGTAATAAGAATTCCCAACGCTGCATCTTCTGTTCTAACTCGGCAGTAATTTCCGATAAACGGGCCTGCATACTGGCTGCTAGCTCAGGCTCATTTTTATATAAATCCGGATTACTCATCTCAATGCCAATATCAGTCTGCTCTATTTCAAGAGTCTCGATCTGCAAAGGTAATGTTTCGAGTTCTTGACGCTCTTTGCCGTTAAGTTTTTGCACACCACTTTTAATTGCTACTGGCTTTACTTCAGCCTTCGTCGCGACCTTCTCAGCAGGCTTAATCATTTGCTCTGGCTTTGCCGCGCCATTTGCCGCACGAATTTTATCTGAACGTGCTTTTTGAATCTTCCAATCCTCGTAGCCACCTTCATACTCACGCCAAAAGCCGTCGCCTTCATGCGCAATAATGCTGGTAACCACGTTATCCAAGAAATAGCGATCGTGACTCACCAGGAATACAGTGCCTTTATAGTCTTGTAGCAACTGTTCAAGCAAATCTAATGTATCAATATCCAAATCATTAGTTGGCTCATCAAGCACCAATACATTTGCGGGTCTTGCAAACAAGCGAGCCAGTAGTAAGCGATTACGCTCACCACCAGATAAAGTACTCACCGGTGAATTGGTGCGTTCAGGAGAAAATAAAAAGTCGCTTAAATAACTTTTCACATGTTTACGATTACCGTTAATCTCAATCCATTCACTACCAGGACTGATGTAGTCCTCTAATGAGGCGTTGAGATCAAGACCTTCTCGCATTTGATCAAAGTAAGCTACTTCAATCCGAGTACCCATCGTCGCCGTTCCAGAATCAGGTGCAATCGTTCCTAAAATTAACTTCAGTAAAGTTGTTTTACCTGCCCCATTGGGACCTAATAAGCCAACCTTATCGCCACGCAAAATCGTTGCCGTGAAATCAGTCACAATTGGACGATCGTAAGCTTTAGAGATATTTTGCAGGTCAGCAACAATCTTACCGCTACGATCTCCTGCTGAAACTGCCAACTTGACTTGACCGATCGCATCACGACGCTCTGTCCGACTGGTGCGTAATTTTTCCAAACGGGCAATACGGGCAACACTCCGGGTGCGTCTAGCCTCAACCCCTTTACGTATCCAAACCTCTTCTTGTGCAAGCAATTTATCCGCCCGCGCATTAGCCAATGACTCAGAATTCATTTCCTGATCTTTTAAAACTTCATACGCTGAGAAGTTGCCAGGATAGGAGCGCAAGACCCCACGGTCAAGTTCTACAATTTGTGTGCAAACGTTATCTAAGAAAGCCCTGTCATGAGTAACTAAAATGACCGAGCCTTGATATTCTTTTAAGAGTTCCTCCAACCAAGCAATTGAATCTAAATCCAAATGGTTAGTAGGCTCATCCAATATCAGCACATCCGGCATTTCAACCAAAGCGCGCGCTAAGGCAACTCTTTTTTTAGTACCACCAGATAAAGTATTGATCTTGAGATCAGCCTCGAGATGCAATCGGTCTAAAGTTTCATGAACGCGTTGCTCCCAGTTCCACCCACTAACAGCTTCTAATTGAGACTGAACCTCATCTAGGCGGTGATGAGAAGCGTCATCCCAGTCTCCAACACTCAGAGCCTCATACTCTTCGCGGAGCGCCTTAGCCTGTGCGACCCCCTGAGAAACTGCATCAAAAACGGTTTCATTGGCTTCAAAAATAGGTTCTTGGGGGACATAGGCAATACGCAAACCTTGCTGGTATTGCAGTAAGCCATCATCCATTTTTTCTATACCAGCCAAGATCTTCAATAAAGAAGATTTGCCAGTGCCATTGCGGCCAATTAAGCCCACACGTTCGCCAGATTCTAGGGAAAAAGCGGTGTTTGCGAGGAGGTCAACATGGCCGAAAGCCAGTTTTGCATCAGTAAGTACGATTAAAGCCATGTCAACATTATCGTCGGTTCAGCAAAAGACGGGATATTTCCTCAAATTTCTGCGAGACTATCTAAAAATGAGCTCTAAACCATTCATCTCTCTATCCCCATCAGACCCACGTCTCATATTATTTGCAGGCCATGCTGGTACTGGAAAATCGACTCTCGCCAAGCAGGCTCTACCCCTCATTGTTAATAAGACTGGTGAAGATTTTTTCTTTCTGGATAAAGATACGGTCTATGGAGCCTATAGCTCCCATGTTATGGAGCTGACCACCAAAAATCCCAATGATCGAGATAGCCCCTACTACCTAGCAAATCTCCGTGACTGGGAATACTCTGGCCTGATAGATATCGCCAGAGAAAATCTCTTGCTTGGCGTGAATGTCATCTTAGTTGGCCCTTTCTCCAATGAGATTAAGAGTGGGAAAATGTTTAGCCCACAGGAGTTAGGTGTTCCACTAGAAACGAGCATCCGACTTGCCTGGATAGATCTTGAGGAACATGAAGCAAAACTTCGCATGGAGCAACGGGGAGATCCACGAGATGACTGGAAGCTAGCACACTGGGATCAATATGCTCAACGTAGAATCGAGCCCCCAAACCATCCAGCGATTTTTAGATTCAATAATCTCAAATTCAATGAAGAACACTTTAATAAACTCATCAATCACTTAATTGAATAAACCATCAACAAAAAAATAGGGCCCCTCCAGGAGCCCTACCCCAAGAACTAAGAACTGAATTCTTAGAACTTGTATGTCACGCCAACACCTGGAGTCCATGGATTTAAGGTTAATTTGCCAGATTGACCAGCAAGCGCTCCCGAACCAGTGACATTTGTACTCATAGTGATGTACTTCACATCAACGTTCAGACCCCAATTCTTATCGATCATGTAGTCCATACCAACTTGGCCAGCAAAACCTACACTAGACTGATCAACCGTAAGTTGATTGCCTACTGCAGGGAAATTTGAGCGATTTCCAAAGATGGTGTAGTTGATACCAGCACCAACATAGGGTTTAAATGCACCAAGCTCAGTGAAGTGATATTGCAGTAAAAGAGAAGGTGGCAAAGCTGAGATCTTGCCTGCTTGAGCCTGACTTGGAAGATAGTTAATGGTGACTTGTTGTGGGTAAGTCAGAACTAATTCAGCAGCAATGTTCTTGGTAAAGAAATAAGACACGTCAAATTCAGGAATGACCTGGTTCTTTGCCTTAATGTTATCCGCCTGAACAACTCCAGACTGACCATTCTGCCAAAGTAAATCAACTGCACGAACACGCACCATCCATGGGTTACTGTTATCTGTTGATTGGGCTTGTGAAGCGATTGGTGCCAATGAGGCTATTGCAGCCATAGCAACTACGAGTGATTTAAGACGCATGATATATCCTCTTTTATTTTCAATTTGATGTTCTCATTTTCAAATGAAGAAGAGGAAATCGATTTGACTTGTATCAAATCTGCTGGCGTTGATTCTTTAATACTTTTTAGGAATCAACAATCTATTGTGAATTCTTTGATCTAAATCAAACCTAGCGACATGTGATTTTTTTACAGGACTTTAGAGTAAGTTCCGCGAGCTTGCGATTCTCTTAAATGACGATCAAAGGTCATTGCTACACGCCTTGCTAATAATCGTCCCTTAATAGGTACGACCATACGAGTTCCCTGCCACTCGAGGAGACCAGCCTCTTCCAAACCCTTTAATTCCTCGAGCTCGACTTTGAAGTATTTCGGAAATTCAATGCCATGATCTTTTGCAAACTGTTCTGTATCCAAAGCAAATTGACACATCAATTCCCCAATCAGCTCACGACGTAGTAAGTCATCTTGATCTAAGCGCATGCCTCTAAGGGTGGGCAAATGACCCGCATCAATCGCAGCATAATACTCATCTAAGGTTCTGACGTTTTGCGCATAACAATCATCTACCTTACCAATGGAAGAGATCCCAAACGCTAACAGGTCACATTCAGCCTGAGTTGAGTAGCCCTGAAAATTACGATGCAACTTGCCTTCTTTTTGTGCGATAGCCAATTCATCATCCGGTTTAGCGAAGTGATCCATGCCAATAAAGACATAGCCAGCCTCACCAAGGCGTTCAATCGTATTCGAGAGAATATTAAGCTTATCTGCTGCTGGCGGCAGGTCTGCTTCAGAAATTCTGCGCTGGGGCTTAAAGATATGTGGCAAGTGTGCGTAGTTATAGACCGATAAACGATCTGGACTCATGTCTAGCACCAGATCTATCGTTTCTTTGAATGTTTCGGGTGTTTGCTTTGGTAGGCCGTAAATCAAATCGACGCTTCTCGATTTGAATCCATACTTTATGGACCAATCGATTACCGCACGTGTTTCATCAACTGTTTGTACCCGATGTACCGCCTCTTGCACCGCTAAATTAAAGTCTTGCACACCAAGACTAATCCGGTTAAATCCAAGCTCAGCTAGCAAGGCAATATCCGCTTCAGTAACGCGACGGGGATCAATCTCAATAGAATACTCACCACCAGGAAGTAACTCAAAATGCTCGCGTGTATGGAACATCAATTCTGTCATCTCTTCATGAGATAAGAAAGTGGGTGTACCACCACCCCAATGCAATTGAGTAATGGGAATCTTTTTCTGAGCACCCATGGCAGCGGTAACCATTGCCATTTCCTTGACCACATATTTGATGTACTTAGCACTACGCCCATGATCTTTAGTAATGATTTTGTTACAGCCGCAGTAATAACAAATATTGGGGCAGAAAGGTAAATGGAAATACAGTGATAAGGGTTCATTCACCTTGGCAACCCGCTCAAGAGCACCTAAATAATCTGCCTCAGTAAATTCATGATGGAACCGATCGGCACTCGGATAGGAGGTATAGCGCGGGCCATTAATGTCGAACTTTTGCAAAAGCTCAGGATGAAATAAAACCTCTACTTTGCTATTTGACGTATTAACCACTACTGAGCTCATAAAGACGAATCGCTGTTAGGTATGAATGATGGAGAAAGGTAATCAAGTGCAACTGCTTCTGCCACTTTAATCCCATCAACGCCTGCCGACAAGATTCCACCAGCGTATCCAGCTCCCTCGCCCGCTGGATATAGTCCTTTGATATTGAGACTTTGAAAATTAGGGCCCCGCGTAATGCGTAATGGCGAAGAAGTTCTGGTTTCCACCCCAGTTAAAATGGCATCTTTCATCGAAAAACCCTTGATTTGCTTTTCAAAGGCAGGGATAGCCTCTCTGATTGCTTCGATGGCATAGGAAGGTAGGCTATCAGCCAAATCCGTTAAATGAACACCTGGTTTATAAGATGGTGTGACACTACCGAGCTTCGTAGAAGGCTTACCCTCTAAGAAATCACCAACTAGCTGACCAGGTGCCTCATAAGTTGATCCCCCAAGAATATAAGCCTTCGATTCAATAGCACGCTGAAATTCAATCCCAGCCATAGCGTTACCGGGGTAATCGTCAGGCGTGATCCCAACAACAATTCCAGCATTGGCATTGCGCTCATTGCGAGAATATTGACTCATCCCATTCGTCACGACACGATGAGGCTCTGAAGTTGCAGCAACGACTGTCCCTCCAGGGCACATACAGAAACTATAGACAGAGCGGCCATTTTTAGCGTGATGAACCAATTTGTAGTCAGCAGCACCAATCATGGGGTTACCCGCATGTGGTCCCAAGCGAGCCTGATCAATCAGTGATTGAGGATGTTCAATCCGAAAACCTACCGAGAAGGGCTTAGCCTCCATAAATACCCCCGCATCATGCAATGCCTGAAAGGTATCTCGCGCACTGTGCCCCAAAGCAAGCACCACATGATTAGCCGAAAGATCATCCTGACCTTCAATTTTTACCGCCTGAATTTGATCATTCTCAATCTCAAAGCCAATCACTTTTTGTGAGAAGCGAATCTCACCGCCTAGTGAAATAATTTCTTCCCGAATTTTTTCGACCATTCCTACCAAACGAAAGGTGCCGATATGAGGCTTTGCAACGTAAAGTATTTCTTCGGGGGCGCCAGATTTCACAAACTCATTTAATACCTTGCGACCATAAAACTTAGGGTCTTTAATTTGACTCCAAAGCTTGCCATCTGAGAATGTACCAGCGCCACCTTCGCCAAACTGGACATTAGACTCTGGGTTTAAAACATTTTTGCGCCACAAATCCCAGGTATCTTGAGTGCGCTCACGCACTTTCTTGCCCCTTTCAAGCACAATCGGTTTGAATCCCATCTGCGCCAATACAAGGGCGGCAAAGATTCCGCAAGGTCCAAAGCCAATCACAACAGGTCGCATTAGTTTTCCAGACTGGATACCATCTGGCGCTTTCGCAACAAAGTGATAGCTGGTATCAGGCGAAGGTCTGATGTGTGTGTCATTTGAAAATTGCTTGAGTACACCCTCTTCATCTTTAATCGAAAGATCAATGGTATAAATAAATGCCAGCGCCACATTTTTTCTGGCATCGTAGCTACGCTTAAAGACGGTAAATTGATTTAAGTCTTGCGGGGCTAAATTTAAGCGTTTGAGAATCGCACCCTCTAAAGCCTCAGGAGGGTGGTTAATAGGTAAACGTAACTCAGTAATACGGATCATGGGGTTCTACAATACACAGTATTGATACTTACTCTGCTTTTGCCCCCGAGCTTCTCACCACACTAGCCATCCGCTCGAAATCTTTGACAAGCAGTTGATTGAACTCATTAGGCGTGAGAGTGCCAATCTCAATTCCCTGGCGTCGCATGCGTTCAATGATGTCTGGCTGCTTCAGTAATTTAGCCATTTCTGCAGAAATTTTATTAATCACTTCTTTCGGCGTACCAGCGGGCGCCAGCAAACCAAACCAACTGTCAAATGCGTAAGCTTTTATCGTATTACCAATAGGAGGAACGCCAGGCACAAAAGGCGAAGGTTTCTCTGAAGACACACCCAAGAAGCGAATACGACTATCAGTAGCAAATGGAAGTGCAGCCACATTCGCAGCAATCACCGCCTGTGCACGATCAGCCAACAACTCGGTAATCGCATCCCCCGTCCCCTTGGTGGGGATATGAACCAAATCAATGCCGGCCATACTATCAAAATAAGCCATCGCCAAATGAGAGGCACTGCCATTACCAGCGCTAGCGTAATTAAATTGTCCTGGCTTAGTCTTGGCCAGCGCAACAAACTCAGCAACAGTCCTTGCTGGAGATTCTGCATTCGTCATCAAGATATAGCTACTGGTTCCAATATAGGCTGCTGCCGTGAAATCTTTCATCGGATCAAAATTTAATTTAGGAAATAAAGTGCCATTGATATTGTGGCTGGCTGCAGCCATCACCAAGGTATACCCATCAGGAGTGGATTTGGCCACAATGCCAGTTCCGACAGTGCCACCAGCACCTGCCCTGTTCTCAACTAAGACTGGTTGTCCAAGCGCTTGGCCTAATTCATTTGAAAAGGATCTTGCCAAGGCATCCTGAACACTCCCTGGTGAAAATGGCACGACGATCTTGATTGGCTTACTCGGCCAAACCTCGACCGCAAAGGCCAAATGGCTAAGACTAGACAAAATAACTCCGGCTGCTAAGGGTAAGCAATAGCGAATTTGACGAGCAAGGGAAGTATTCATGGATATTCCGTTTAAAGGGCCTAATTCACAAAATGATACTGGGTATATGGCTAGCGCTCTTTAAAGGCGATAATGCGCCATGGCTCTACGCGCAACTATCCACAAAGCCGACCTCCACGTCGCAGATTCAGACCGCCACTATTATGGCAGTCACTCGCTGACCATCGCTAAACATCCCTCTGAAACCGAAGAGCGGATGATGGTCAGACTGATTGCTTTTGCGCTCCAGGCACAAGAAGATCTCACCTTTACAAAGGGGCTGAGCGATACCGATGTACCCGATCTTTGGATTAAAGATCTGACTGATGCAATCAAGCTATGGATTGAAATTGGTCAGCCTGATGAACGTCGCATTCTCAAAGCATGCGGGCGATCTGATCAAGTGATTGTGTATTGCTATGGCGGATACACAAGCAAAATCTGGTGGGATAGCATTGCCAATAAACTCACTCGCGCTCGCAACTTACAAGTGATTGCGATTCCCGCTGAGCAAGCACATGAATTAAATAAATTGGTTGAGCGCAGCATGGTCATTCATATCAATGTTCAGGATGGTGAAGCCTATGTTTCTTCTGAAAAAGGTCAAGTCACTATCACACCCGAGATCTGGCGTAACAATACCTAAGTAGTTAATCTCAGCAATGAAACCCATCATCTTAGATACCAATATCTTGCTTGATATTTTTGTATTTGAAGATGCTAGAGCGAGAAAATTAAGAAACGCGTTACTTAACCAACGGATTAAGCCCTACTCAAACCAAGCTACCGTAGAAGAATTTGCCGACGTCATCTCGCGACCACTCTTTTCTTTGGAAGATAAAAAACAAGTGGACATTGTTGGGCAGTGGCAATCTTTAAGTCAGGCGCTAGATGATCTCAATCTAGAAACAGCCCCTTGGAAATGTCAAGACTCTGATGATCAGGTCTTTTTAGATATCGCTTTCACCTTAAGACCATCCATCCTCATCAGCAAAGATAATGAAATCTTAAAACTAGCCAGTAGAGCAATCAAAGAGGATGTTCTGATTACTGCCGACTACAACGCCTTTACTCTCTAGACTGAGAGTTTCAAACGCAAACTTTGCGCAGCCTGCGCAGCGATTTGAAATGATTTCAACCTGGCAGCATGATCAAATATTTGACCAGTCATAATCACTTCATTTGCACCTGTCAAATCCATCCAATGTTGCATCTGTTTTTTGACGGTCTCTAGTGAACCTACTGCTGAGCACGCCAAAGAACGGATGACTGATGCTCTTTCATGCGGTTCCCAGAAATCCTCCATATTGCTTGTTGGGGGTGGCAATTGCCCACGAGTATTGCGACGCATCCGCGCAAAATGCTGCTCTAAGGTTGTAAATAAATACTGAGCTTCTTCATCGGTATCGGCCGCAACTACATTCATCACAAAAGCAGCATAAGGACTTGCTAGCTTATCGGAAGGCTTAAAAAGATTGCGATAGGTATTCATGGCATCGATTAATTGCTCAGGGGCAAAGTGAGATGCAAACGCATAAGGCAAACCAAAGTGAGCTGCCAATTGAGCGCCATATAAGCTTGAACCCAAAATCCAAATGGGCACCTCAGTATCTGCCCCTGGAATTGCCTTAACAGCCTGCCCCTCCTGAATCGGTCCAAAGTAATGTTGTAACTCACGGACATCTTGGGGAAAGCGATCATCACTGCCTAGCAAGTCTCGGCGTAAAGCTCTCGCAGTCATTTGGTCTGTCCCGGGTGCACGACCAAGCCCTAAATCGATCCTGCCAGGAAATAGTGAGGCTAAGGTACCAAACTGCTCAGCAATGACGAGCGGAGCATGATTGGGTAACATTACCCCGCCAGAACCAACTCTAATGTGGGTGGTACCTGCGGCAATATGCCCAATCACTACTGCGGTGGCCGAACTGGCATTTCCCGTCATATTGTGATGCTCGGCTAACCAATAACGTGTATAGCCCCACTGCTCAGCATGCTGGGCAACATCCAAAGAGTTGCGCAAGGCATCTCCGGCAGTAAATCCCTGCGGTATAGGAGATATATCTAGAATGGAGTATGGAACACTATTAGTCATCCCAAGATCATACTGAGAAAGTTAGGCTTTGACATGAACACACCCCAGATGGCCGCAGCCGATGATGGCCGCTTTAAACCTGGCAGTAAGCTAAAGCACAAGAAGACTGGTGGATTTTATAAAGTCGTTCTACTGGCGAACATAGAAGCCAATCTAGAGCCTGCCTATGTTTACGAATCCTTGCAAAGCCATGATTTTTGGATTAGACCAAAAGCAGAAATGGAAGATGGTCGCTTTGAACTCATCACAGAATAAGAAACTGGAATACCAAATGACCGAAGACCGCATTACCAATTTAGAAATCAAATTGAGCTTCACCGAAGATCTCATCGAAAAACTCAATCAAATTATTTACAAGCAGCAGCAGCAAATTGAGTTCTTGTATCGAGAACTCAAATCCATCAAAGAACAGGCTAGTAGTAGCGGAGGTGGTGGCTCTGGCAGTCTTAAGGATGAAATTCCACCACACTACTAACAGCACTGATACCATTAGAAAATAGACCATTCAGTATGATTTTTATTACTTAAAAGGAGTTCAACATGGGCAACGTAACACCCTTTCTGGTCCAGTGGGCCTTAACCTCTTTATCCCTCTGGGTGGCTAGCTATATCTTTAGTGGCCTACGCTTTGCAGATGGTGGCTCACTGTTAGTTGCTGCTCTCTTGCTTGGTTTTGCTAATGCAATTGTTAAGCCACTGCTCATTCTGTTCACACTACCGCTCACCGTCTTAACCATGGGTCTCTTTTTATTAGTCATTAACGCATTAGTACTGATGTTAGTTTCCCAACTGGTTAGTGGCTTTACTATCTCCAGTTTCTGGACAGCGTTCTTTGCCAGCATCTTTATCTCTTTATTCAGTCTCTTTGTGAGCGGGGTGCTCTTTTAGACTCCAGTCTTGAGGATTAATTGGCACCCGCATAAATATCCGACCAAGGATGTAGTGCTGTTTTGCAAGGCTGGGCCTTACTTGTCATTGACTTAGCATTCTCAGCCAAGATTGATGCGCCGCCCGTCAAAAAGCCTAGGCCAATGGATATGGCACTTTTAACTACCTCAGCACTATCAATCCCAACGCTTGGGTCTTGTAAGGTGCCCTGTAATTTAATGAGCTTAGCCAAATCTACGCCAAGGGTAACTCCAGACCTTTCGCGTGGATAAATATTCAGATTAATCACCTCATTATTGAGATTTACTGAACCAGAAAGAATGACATCTAAGCGATCTGTCTCTGCGCCAATAGAGTCCGCAACATTCACAAGCCCATTATTAATAGGTAGATACGCTAGTGCACACTCCAAGACAGTTTGATGGGATTTTTTACGTAAAGGATTCACTGCATCCAATACGGTGATCACAAAATCACCGCCTTTATTTAAGAAACTCGATGCTAGCGTAGCCTGACCTACAGAGAGTTGAACCTTGCCATTAGCCTGACTAGCCAACTGGTGCAAGCTGCTACCAGCGCTCTTTAAATCAAATGCAAGCTTAATAGCACCACCACTAATTTTTGATTTGGCATCGGTGATTACTTGCTCAAGAGTGAAGCCTTTGGCAAAACCACTGATAGTTAAAGATGGTTTTGCACTATGAAAATGATTTAAGGATGCGCTCCCTTGTGCATGCCCACCACCCAAGTCAAAGCTAACCCCTTGCAAGTCTAGTTGATCACCGCTAAATTTTAATGTTGCTTGCAAATTCTGAATAGGGGCTTGATTTGGCATCCTCAGTTGAGTAATAGCTAGATTGATCTTGCCGTTTGCCTCTGGCAACAGGTTAAATGGCAAGGGATCCTCATTAAAGAAGTATCTAGACTGTCCTTTTGATGTGGGGGGGACAGTAGGAAGTTTTCCACCACTTACCGCCAAAGCAGAGCCTGCTACCAAAGGCGTGAGGTCAAATGACTTAGAGCTCAGGTTAATATCAAAAATGGGTAATTGATTGGGTTTCTTGTTCATTGCGCCTTGAACTGAGAGTGACTTACCATTCAGATCTAGATCTAGGTCAAGTGCCACCTTCAATGGTGAAACATTCCAGTCATGCAAAATTTGTCTGATAGAAGTGATCCTGCCTTTTACCCCTAAGTTGAAATTCGCATGCTTCATTTCTAATTGAATGGCAGTCTTATCGCCACTTCCCAGCAAAGATAGCCGCTTCACTTCAAATACCTTTTTCGATCCCGCAACTTCTTGATAAGAAATGCGAGCATCTGTAACGTTGATATTTTCTATGGAGACAAAACTATCATCACCATTACTTGGTTTTGTATTGGATGCAATATTTACTGACGTTCCTTGCACTAGCGGTGCAGCCAAAATCCAATTACCCTGCCCTGCAGCATTCGATTGAAGATGGGCATCTAAACCAGATAAATTAATCCGACTAATCTCCACACGCTTGCTCAATAAAGGTAGCAAGCGAATACCAATATCAACTCGCTTAAGCCGGATCATCTCAGCATTAGTAGCCCAAGATGCATTACTGAGAGAAACATTCTCAGCCTGAACACCAATAGTGGGAATAATGGTCAAACGTACTGGCCCAGTGATATTTAAATCTCGGCCAGTAGCCACTTTTACAGAAGAGCTCAATAGCTGAGTGAGTTGGGCCGGATTAATACTGTCAATGGCATACCAGATGCCTGCCACAAATAGGCAAACGAGCGCCACAAAGGCGAGCAGAATAATTTTGAGCTTCCGATTCATCACTAACTAATTCTAAATCAGAGAGCGACACTAGACTAATATTGAAGATTAAAGCTACAAC
>Ga0194048_10000665_pt1 | contig 16866 bp, 20 predicted proteins | sample JunL225m_MetaG_FD_161685 | JGI IMG/M metagenome (GOLD analysis project Ga0194048, IMG submission 161685) | Anoxic zone freshwater microbial communities from boreal shield lake in IISD Experimental Lakes Area, Ontario, Canada - Jun2016-L222-5m | ecosystem: Environmental > Aquatic > Freshwater >...
GGCTTTAATTAGCGACCCTTGAGTGCGTCAATCAATTCCTTGCCTTTGACTTCAGTCGACTTGAGTTTGGATATGTTGTTGCGGAAGACGAGGGCACCAGCGACAAAGCCAATCAGAAGGGCAGTAAGGAAAGTATAGAGGTAGGACATGGGTTAGGGGCTAAAGATAAAGAGGTCTGAAAGTGTGCCGTTAATACTGACATACCAATAACTGCCCGTGTCGAGGGTTGCATTTGTCGCAGGGAAGCCAGCCGCAAAGGTTGTGCCGTCGCTAATGCCAGCACTTAAATAATACCCGCCAATGTAATTAGTATTTACGACACCATTCCTAGCCATGTCATAGCCGTCCGAAGCATACCACATTGAAGCCGCAAAGGCGTTGGCGATAGCCTTGTCGCTTGAGACTCCAGCCGAGGATTGCGTGGTCGAGTCACCAAAAGTAATCGAGCCGCTTACGGGTAGTTGAACGTTGAACCCAGAGACCAGTGACTCCTCTTGGGAAATATACATACTTCCTCCACCCATACTGATTGTAGCACCAGAATATGTCGTTGTAAATCCAGAGGTGGCAGACTCATCGACGACGACGGGTGCAGTAACCGTCCCGCCGTTGAATGGAGAAGCCGCCGTGGTCTGGGTAGTCGAGTCGCTAAAAGTAAGTGTTCCGATGTTGTTAACCGTCCCGCTTGCTTGCAGGTTGATATTAAAACCGCTAACGACAGACTCCTCTTGCGAGATGTATTGACCGCCTCCCATTTGAAGTCCGTCTCCATTAAAAGTGGTCGTGAACCCAGAGGTTGCAGATTGGTCGCTAATGATTGGACCCTTAACAGTCATTCCGCTTTCGACAGTTAAACCATCGATATGCGTAATGTGAACAGGACTGTCGATTGTAATTAAATTATAGGCCCCACTATACCAATTACCCAAGTGACCGCCTTGCCAATTTAACTCATAGCCAACCGCGCAGGTAAGCGAAATGCCATTGTAGCCGCCTGTGCTATTGTCAAAAGTTCCTTTTGCGATGTTTTGCAATCCGACTGCATCAAAGACAATCGCTCCCGACATCGTCCCGCCAGCAAGCGGAAGGAATGAACCGCCACCGCCAACCACTTCCCAAGCACCATCCTTGCGACCATAGGTCGAGCCGTCAATCGGGGCGTCCGAGAGTTTGGCGGCAAGGAGCGAGTCGGTCGAGTCTTTTGAATAGAGATTAATAGCCATAGCAGTTAGGTGATAATAAGTTGTTCCCATGCTCCGTCTTTGCGGGCGTAGGGGGTGCCGTCAGAAGTAGCGTCGGGGATGCCAGCCGTCGTCTGGATTGAAAGGTCTTGGAAAGTTATTCCAGCAGGCGTTACTTTGGTAAACCCGCCAGAATTAGCGACGGTTAGTTGATTGTATTCCAGTTCGGAGTATTGGGCGAGGTCGCCTGACAGTTCGATGCCGAAGAAGTCCGAGGAAATTTCGCTGTCGATGGTCTCCCCAGACATCGTGATTGGGCCAGTCAAGGCACCTCCAGATAAAGGCAGGTAGGTAGTTGCTGCCGTGGCAGTAGTAAGGAATCCAGAAGGATTCCCAGACAGGGGGTAATACAGTCCGTTGGCTACACTTGTGGTTGAGTAGTTGGAGGCACTTGCTACCGCCATACTTCCTAGTCCCAGGTTTGTTCTGGCTGTGGATGCCGTAGCAGTAAGTTCAGACAGGTTTGATGCCGTAGCAAGTTTACTTCCAAGAATTGACCATAGGTCAGTCTGGTTTGAAAGTGTGCCAGTGATGTTACCCCAGATTGGTGCTGGACCTGCTGGACCAGTTGGGCCGGGAATACCTTGAGGTCCAGGAGTTCCAATAGTTGAAGCCATCGTGCCTACTGGCTGTCCGTAGGCGATAGTTGCAGTTAGGGTAGCCATTAGAGGGTCACTTGAGGTTCAATGGTGAACCGAGATGTGCTGGAATAAAAGACAATTCCTGCGATTGAACACTTGTAGTCTATTGCGGCAGTTCCTGCCGACCAGTCAGACGAGTCACCAATGTAAACGGCAGTGAAGGTTGTGCCGCTAGTAATCACCACGGTCAATGGGTAGCGATGAAAGTTTACGTCCATTACAGAGGTAGCCACAGTGACACCAGAAAGGTCGGCTGGGTCACCAGCGGATGGGGAATAGACAACGCTAACCGCAAAGGTGCTCCCCCTCTTCCAACTGACAGGACTCATAGACATACCCCTACGCAGGAGTCAAAGGGGTATGAATAACGGCTCACGGGGCAAGCCAGAGGGGTCTAACGACTATACAGGAATGTCCTGCGTTGGCGGTGTCCCAGTCCCGTCCCATTTAGCACAGTCCGTGAAGTTGCCCTCCCAGTCGGCTTGTGCCCCTGCGTAGTAAGGAGTGGAGAACCAAGACGGAGGTGTAAAACCATCTGTGTTCTCCCAGCGATAAACCCCAGCATAGAAAAAGTTGTATGGGATTGTGAGTGTCCCAATAGCATACTGAGTAGTTACCCAGAAGCTTGTATCCCAAGAAATTAGAGCAATCGGTATGCGTTGGCAGTTATAGTTTTGAAGTTTGCTCTGCTGGGATTCCTCGAAGTTTCCAGACACTTCATATGGTTCGGTTGGGATTTCAACCGTCACACTTTTGTATTCAAAGAGGTTGAACCAGCGTTGCAAATCGCAAGCGGACTCATCGCCAAAAGGCTCTGTCTTTGTCCAAGCGTCACCAGACAATGGCATGATGGCTAAATATGGAACACCTGGCGAAAGAGTCCCGCCAGCAATCTGGTACTGGTTTAGAATAAGGTAAACGCCATACTGAACTAACTCCTCCCCCTCTGGGGGGGTTAAGGTAAAATACCCTCCGTTGTCTACCCAAGGACTGTTTGCATCTGTTCCGTCAACAAAAGAGTCTAATGGCCAAACCCCTGCTTGAATTACATCATACTCACGAAGGCAACCTCCAGTAAAACCATTCGGGCTTGTTCGGCAAATGACCCTTCCTTTTGCAACGGACAGTTCGTTGCCGTTTACCCGAACTTGGAACTGCTCTGGTTTCCCATTAGACAAAGAGTCGGACAGGGAATTGATAATTGAACCTCCAGGCAGGTAAGAGATAATTGCACCACCTCCTAGGTAGGGAGTCGGCAGAGAAGCCTGAAGGCCAGCCGCAAGGTCGTTAAGTTGCTTGGCGTAGGTTTCCTCTCCCTGCACGAAACGAGAATTGAACCGAGACCCGCTGCCGTTGAAAGCGTCCGTTCCCATGTCTTAGGAGAAGATGGAGACAGGGGAGATTTGGTATACGTCTAAATCCCAACCGATAGTGTCGTTGGCAATCATCAAGTCGTAGGTTGCTTTGACAACATGCTTGCCTGACTCAATGCTTCCGATGGCTTCAATGTTGACCGAAGTGATAAGAGCTTTCTTGTAAGGATCTACGCCGCCGGGAATGACGGGAGCAACCAACTTTGTTAGGTCGGAGGTGTCGTGAACAATCATCCCTGACATGTTAGCAAGCTTGTAGGCCTTGGCCACGGCGGTAAACCCAAAGAGGATTTGACCGCGAATGTTGACCATTGGACGAAGATACTGACGGATGCCTGCCTTTTTGTTTTGCGGGGGTGTGTTAGAAACAGCAAATCCGCCAAACGAATACTGAGGAGCAACTCCAGGTGGAGTATTAACAGGAACGAAAATAGCACCATTGTATGGATTGGAGTTTGTTCCAGCCAGTGGGCCAGCGACGAATCTAATGTCGTGAGTCGTAAAGTTGGGATGCGTTTCAATGGGCTGTGCCATCGTGTTGGCAACGCCAGTGATTTGAGCGTCCGTGTAGTCGATGCCTCGAGCGACACCGATGTAGTCAACAGTCAGCATAGACACGCCACCTTTTGCAGAACTAAGGTGATACTTGTAGGACTTCATCGTGAAGCCCAAGTCGTCTGGGTAATCAACGCCAGTCGAGTAGGTGTCGATGACGTCAGTCAAGTTGGCAGGGTCTGAGTCTACCGCAAAGGTCAGTTGCGCTTGAGCGATGCCGTAAGCGTCAATGCTGACTGAGCCAGATGGCTGACGCTTTCCGGGATTTAGAAGGTCGTTGCCGAAGTCCGTGCGAGTAGTAGTCATAGGATTTTATTTGGTGGCAGGAATTGGTTTAGTCGTCTGATACTGATTTGGCTGAGTGTTTGCGGCAGTCTGAACTGCCGCGTCTGCAATGCGTGAAGTCTGTGAAAGCATGGTGTCTTGATATGTCCCTCCGAAGATGGATGAAATGTCTCCGCCACCAATGGCTTGCAGGGATGAGACGGAGAGGGCTGCGGCTCCATTTGCGGACTGTTCTTCAACGTTGGGTTTCTTAGGTTCAATTTTGCTCATGGCTTCAACTTTCTTCGCAAGTTCGTCGCCAATCTTCTCCCAAAGAGGTTTGTCTTCACTTCCTTCCCATTGGTCCTTCTGTTTATCTCGGGCAAACTTTAACGCGGCTTTCATAGACGTTAAGTTTCCTTCGGTTAAAGTGCTGGTTAAAGCAGCGGCAGACTTTGCTTGCTGTTCAAGTGTTCCACCACCTTCCTTTGCTTGGTCAAAGCCTCCTTGGGCGGCGCTAATCCCAGTAGTTTTTGCAAAGTAATTTGCATAAGCCTCCACCATGGACTTGCCTAACTTGCCCCACGACCGCTCCATTTTTTCAATGTTTTTTTGCGTCTCTGAAGCAGCGCGAATGGTTTCTTCGGAATAGACCTTCATGTCTTTGGTCATGTCCTTTATTTGGTCACGACCAGCCTTGATGATTGGAATGAGAACTTGACCAGAGCGTCCAAACAACTCCATGGCTTTTGCCGCTACAATCGTGTCATTGCCGGTGCGGTCGTATTCGTCACCGAGCCTTGAAATAACTTCAATCGCAGTAATGTTCCCTGCATTAATTTCATCCACAGTAAAACCTAGTCTTACAAGTGACTGCTGATGACCCATGCTTCCCTCTGCGGCCTTCCCCATATATTTATTCAAGAAGTTAACCGACCTTCCAACACCCTCCATTGAAATCCCAAGCAACTTTCCTACTCCAGCCAATTTCTGAAAATCAGCACCAGAGCCACCCACTTTTCGTATAGTCAAATCCAACTCCCTAAAGTATTCCAAAGCGTGAGAGATGTTGTCCTTAAACTTACCAAAGATGGAAGACAGTGCTAGTGACGAGATTATTGACGCACTCACCGAGGAACCAAATTCCTTAAACCAAGACCCCATGGCAGTGCCAGCATTTCCTACTGCCGCCTGTGCCCCCTTGGGCACATCCGTGAAGTCACCGCTGAACTTTACTTTTACGTCGTCTGCCATGGTTGGTTAGGTTGTTTTAGTTTTGCTTCGTTGTTCTTCTAATTCTTGTTTTTTGTGTTTCTCCATCGCTTGCCATTCATAATCAGATACAACAGAGATGTCAGCACCAGATGCAGAACAATGAGCAATGTGCATCCAGATGGCCTCTGCCTCTGGCATAGTCCACGCCTCGGTCAGTGAGCATCCGTTACGACACAGGGAGGCAACTACTGCCAAAGGCCAAGGGAAGGAATCCGTCTTACTGTTCGCTGAGTCCTTAACCCAGAAACGAGGCCAAAGGGACTGCTCCTGCATGTAGATAGACAGTTTTACCATCTCGGACATAAGTTCTTTCCGTGAGAAGGTTAGACGAACAAACCAATACTTTTCCTTTAAGGTTGGAGTATTTCGTAAATCTTTTAGTTCGTTGGAGGAAAGGATGCGGACAGCGGCAAGCATATGCTCGGCAGACATCTCTTTTTCCGTATCAAGGACAGGAGAATTGATTGCATCCAGAGCAACTCTGTGACGTAGGCAAAATGGTAAAAGACGACTACCGCAGACCTCAATGGTAGGCGGTAGTATCGTCGCAGCCTGTGTCCACCGGGAAGCCACGGCGGGAAAGCCCTGTGGGGGCTTAAGCGATTTCCTGGTACTTAACCAGTTTAACAGTTACCTTGCGGTATCCGTTGTTCGTGCCAGCGTCGTCCACTTGCTTGATGATGTATTGAACGGAGTCGTAGGTCAACTGCTGACCGATGCTTGGAGGGGTGCTACCCGTCTTGAGGACACCAGAGAGGGACGTTTCGGTGCGGAGGTCGTCCAAGCGGTCGGTGATTACGCGACCCGTTTCATCCATGACCTCCACATCGAGCGCTGGCTTCTTGCTGATGTCGTCGCTTTGGAGCGTGACAAAGGCAACAGTGTCGTAGAGGGCAAACTTGTGGCTAACTCCGAAGGTAGTGGGCAGGGACATGGGCTTTCTTTGTTAGTCCTACGCAGGAGTCAAGCAGGGGGGTAAACGGCAAAAATCGTGTAAGTAATTAGGTTTCCATACCTGCGACCTTCTACCCCCTCGTCGTCTGAAACCATCCACCCAGAATACATCTGTCCTTGAGTCCAAGAGGACTTGAGGCCTTCCACGTCACCCATTATGGAATAAACAGCAAGCACCCGTTCCCTGTGTGCTTCAAGTGCGTCAAGCTTCGTGTCATCGTCATCAGCAGATGAATACACATAAACCTTAACAGTAACCTCAAAGTTTCCCTGCCAGAAGGCACCCAAGTCCGTTGCCGCCGATGCAGTTTCTGCGTGAATAATTACCAGAGGTAAACCCCTACTGGTGGATGTCTGACCTAGTGCTATTTGAACACCTGGCAGCATGGCTGAGTTCGTGTTGAACCAAGCCCCAATGGACTTCTCCGTGATTGTTCTGATTCCTTCTGTGGTGCTCATGTGAAAAATCTTTTAGCGTCTGGTGCCCTACCTTGTGCACAGGCAACCCATAGTTTGCCGCAGTCACGGGTAAGTTTCCCAGCCATTTCAGCCCTCATACTGAGGGCTCTCCTGTTAAGTGCAAGACGCATCAGGGATTCTGGCAGGGCTAACCTGCCGATGGTGTTACCTACTGTAACTTCTGGCAACTTTGGAGTCTTCGTTTTATCCTCTCCAATTGCATTGGCTTCCCCTTCGCTGTGCTTAGTCCAAGAAGGTGCTCGAACATTTGCCTTAATTTTCAAGGAGGAAAACCAGTATGCAGACTTTAAGATGCCAACATTCTTTTGTTTTTGTTTAATGTATTTCTCAATTACCTTTTCGTTTTTAACGATGGCAAATGCCTTGCCTGCTTTCTTGGCCCATTCCTGCAATCCACCCCTGCCCTTGTTTTTTCTTACTTTTGCATGAATCTCCTTAAGTTGTCCCGATTCTTCGATGTAGGGAATTGACCTACCGCCAGCGTGTCGGGCTTGAAATGTCTCCCATCGGACACGCTTACTAGGGTCGTCTCCAAACTTTTCTTGACGTGCCTTCTCCCATTTTAAGAATACGGACTTGCTTCCGATTGCTCCAACTTCGTCGGCTGATGCAAACTCCAATGGTTTGAAAATCTTTCTAACTTGTACATCAATGTTCTTCATCCCCATCGCCTTTGACTCTGGCGTGTCCGCCTTGCCTGCAGAAGTAAATGGATAGGTGTGCTTTATTAAGTCCATGCAGAACAGGCCAGCCTGTTTTCGGATAACCTCTGCAAGACCTAAACCCATAATCTTGCTATATGCCTCCAAGTGCTGCTTGAGCACAGTTGCGTCTACTTCAACATTCTTTTTGATTCCAATTCCCATTATCCCGGCCCAGTCTTTGTAACCACTCGGCACATAACCCAAGCGGATGGTGGTCGGTCATTGACCGCCACAATTCTAAAAGACTTTCCGTTGTATTGCATTAAGCAACCATACTGAATTAGAGTGGGGTATGCCACAGAGTCAGTTTTAAGAAACTTTACATCAAATGATGCTGAGTTTAAAAAACCACCAGTCTCCAAGTCCTGCTGAACCATAGGGGTATCAATTAGGACATTGAAATTGTGACTTAGTCCAGCACCATTAGACACGGTAACAGCCTTGGGTATTTCACCGAGGATGATTTCTGCGTCTGAAGCCCATTCGTCTTGGATGCTGCCCATGCTACTACGCACGAGTCAAAACGCCTCCACGAGCCAACCACAGGGGTCTATTGCCCCTACCAAACAAAAGACCCCCATCGCTGGGGGTCTCGTAAACCTCTGCCCTTCGGCTTAGAGGTCGCTGATAACGATACGCTGTGCCCCGTTAGGGTTACCAACAGACGTGCCAACAATCCACGAGGCCGAGATGCTGGACAGACCCTTCGTCCAATCGTACCACGAACGGAGAGCAAACGCGAACTGCGAGTCTGGGTCCTGCACGGAAATCTGCTCGCCACCACCAGTGGTAGGTGCGGCAGGAGTGCGGGTCACAATGACGTGACCTTCACGGCAACCAGCGATACCATTGAGGTGCTCACCAGAAGGGGCGGCGGCAAAGCCGTTGTATTCGTAGATGTCGATGCCGTGGAGACGACCGACCTTGCCATCCCGAATCACAGACGTGTCACCGATGGACAGGTACTGAGCAACGGAAGGGTCCTGCAGGAGTTGACCGAAGGCACCTGGAGACAGGAGCATCGAGCGGTCATTGTAAGGCAGGTTGCCGAGGGTCAAGTTCGTTGCAATACCAGCAACAGCCGTGCGGGTGAAGTTCGACTTGTTGCCGGAATAGGCGGCATTGGCGAAGTTAGCAATCGTGGTTTCTTCAAGGACAGCGTCAAACAGGGACTTCACCGTGGCGTTAGCCATAGGAGCGATGAACACCCGACGGAGCATATCCAGCGAGATGGTTGCAACTTCCGTGTCGGTGAACGAGGCGGACACATAGTTGTGGTCAGCCAGCGTGATAGCGACATCGGTAGAGTCAGCGTCCGAAGGGACGAAACCAGTTGAGCGGTCATAGGTCGAAGCCGTGAAGGAGTTAGCGAAACGAGTGTGAACCACTTGACCCTTTTCAGCCACATAGGCCGAGAAGTCGGTGGTCACAATCTTGTTCAGCGGAGCCAAGACGGGGACGAGAGTGCGGAGGGTTTCAGCCGCAACGAATTGCGGAGCTAAACCCTGATTGAGGACGTTATTTGCCATTGTTGTATTTTAGATTATGTGGGGTTGAAAGTTTTACTTGATGCCTAAGTGGGCAACAATCGAGGTGCGGTTCTTGTTGTAGAACGCAACCTTCTCGGCAGGGTTCTGAATCTTCAGATACTCCTCCCAAGTTTCTTCTGGGGACTTGCTGGCGACGGAGTCGGCAGAAGAGATTTCGACAGGAGCGACGCCAACGCTGGCGGCAATGCTGGCGGACTTCTTGCCGACCGAATCAATCTGCTCTACTGCTTGCTTCTTAATCGTCTCGGCCTCGGCAAGAGCCTTGGTCAGTTGGGCGACCTTGGCAATCGCTTCGTCACGCTCACTCGCTAAGGCAGAGGTAGCCTCTAGTTTTTCGGATAGGGCAACCATCTCGGCCGACAGGACTTCATTCTTAGCCTTGGCTTCGGAGAGTTCCTTGCCGAAGGCTTCCGCCTCAGTGGACTTGCTGGAGAAGGCAGACTTAAGTGCCTTAAGGGATTCTTCGAGTGTCATGTTCTGCGGATTTGAAACTACGCACCAGTCAAGTGCAACAGGTTACTTTGTTTTCTTCTTGGACTTGCCCTCGCTGTCCTCATCCGTCTCGACAGCATCCTCGCCCTCGTCGTCAGACTTAGGCTGTGGCTCAGTTCCTTCCTTGTCTTCGTCATCTGACTCAGACTTGGTTTCGCAATCCTCGTCCTTATCTTTGTCGCAGTCCTCCTCATCGTCTTCCTTGGCCTTTTTGCTAGGACTCAAAGCTTCGGGCTTGATGCCCATTAAGGCACGTGCAGACGCTGGTTTCGGGCACTCTTGTTCCATCCCTTCGCCTTCCGAGTCTTCGTGACGCTTGTCGTTCTCCTCGTCAGCCTCATACTGCACATAGGTTGCGTTGCTTAGAGACATCATTAACTCGTCAAATCCGTTGGTCAGACTGGTAACCAGACCTGCTTCGGCACCACGCTTGCCAGAGAAGCACTGCCCCTCCATGGAGGAGTCTTCGACAAACGAACGAACAGACTTTACCGCTTCTTTGAAGTCGGCATGGAGGTCGTTAACCTCCTGCTGGAGCATCTTGCGCTGATTTTGGTCTAGGGAGGTGCCAGGGACACCAGCACCTTTGAATGCACCAGACTTGATTACGTCCATGCGGACTCCTTCCATTTCAAATGCCTTGCTCATGTCTGGGTAGGCAATGTAAACGCCAATGGAGCCGACAGTAGCAGAGGGGGTGGCGTAGAACTCGCTGGCTTGGGAGGCAATCCAGTATGCCGCAGAGCAACACTCGGAGGAGGTAAAGGAGCAGACCTTCTTAGGAAACATCTTAACTCGGTTGGCTAATTCTGGGACACCAACAGAGGTTCCGCCGGGAGAATCCACCACGAGGATGACAGTTTCAATCTGGGTATCACGCTCGCACTCTTCCAGCATTTCTTCTACGTCATGAATGTCGCAGCAACCACAGAAAGACTCCACTTCAGAGATGTCCTTGCCGATGACACCCTTGATTGGGACGAAAGCGTAGGGTGGAAACTTCTCTAAGATTGGCTTCTTGCCGAATAGGGCTTGAAGCATATCTCCCATGTCTGACATCTTTGCATCCATAGGGAGAGTAACGCTCTCGGAGTTTGAGATAAAAGATTCAGCCCTGCTGGGCTGGATTAGGATTGGACGCTGACCCTTGAGGTCACGGGATAGGGAACGCATAAAGTTTATTCGTCGGTTAGGGGTTTGAAATCGTTGTCTTTGTCTGCCTTGGCGGAACTTGGGACTAACTTTTCGTCAATGTCCGTCTGGGCGTTGGTTGATGGCTGGAAAATCATAGACACAGGAATGTTAAACTCCTTTGCTGTCTCAATAATTAGTTTCGCGTCAGCGGCACGCTGGCGTATCTCCTGCCGTGGGTCTTTGCCCTGCTCGGCAAAGTTTTCGGACAAGGTTTTAAGTCCCATTTCAATATCTTTCTGATTGGCAGATGCTTCACGGCCAGCATCAACAGTAACCTTTCGTGGAGTTACCCAGTTAACCTTGTTCCAGTTATCGTTAGGACGAAGACGTCCGCTGGCGATTGCGTTGCCGATAACATAGCCCCAGATAGGCTTAAGGAATCGGGTAATTAGCATGTGCTGACGGGAGTTGAAGTGACGCTCTGCCTTGCTGACTACTAGGCGGATTGCGGCACCACCAATTCCGTTAGGGTCAGAGGTAAATTGGTACGGCAGGACACCTGCCGCAGAGTCCTTCTGCATGTGCTCAATGAACCCAGTGAATGTTGGGTTAGGTCGGTTGCTTTGAAAAGACTCTAGTTTTTCGCCTGGAGCAAGTGACAGGATTTTACCACCGATGAAAGAGCCCACTTGCTCTGGGTTGTCGTAAACGCCACTTGGGTAGTCCTGCGGACGCATACCAAATGCTTCAAAGTCTGCCGTAGAGCCATCAAACTGAGGGTTTTCCCTAGTGATGGTTCGTGTAATGTCCGTGGCTGTCTTGACTGCAAGTTTCTCTAGCGAAAGGATTTCAAGGATATCGATTAGGTTGTTAATGCTGTGTTGCATCGGGCTGTATGCACGAGCACCAGAAACATTTTCTGCATGGTAAACATGCAGCATTGAGTTACTGTTTACCAAGCGGACAGAGCCGTCAGAGCGAATAACATTGTAGCCAATAACAGCACCAAACTTATTAAAAAGGATACCGTCATACATGCCCTCGGAAGTTCCGATGGCTGAGTTTGAGTTGCCTATGCGGTGGGACTCAATCATCTGAATCTTAGCCACACCATCAACTGCGTATGTCTTTAAAATAAAGATTTCACCGTCAACATCTACCCTGCGGCAAACCAACTGCTGGGACTCCCAGAAATTGTATCGGTTGGTAATGTCGCATGGCTTTTCAGCCCAATCAAGGAAATAGTCTAGTGCCTCGTGGTCCCACGAATCCTCTCCACTTGCTGGCTGTGGACGGATGCCGTCACCCACCGAGTAGATGACGTTGTCCGAAATCATCTGTCGTGCCTGACCAGCGTTGACCGATAGCCAACGCATCTTTCGCGTTAACTCCTGTCGGTCGAAGGTGGTCATCACCTTCTTTTGGTCTGCAGGCCAAGGGGTGTTTACCCACTGACGCTTGTTTGAATACTTTGCTGCTTCAAACTGCGTGAAGATGCCAGAGCCACCTCCGCCAAACCCATTTGCTTTGGGCTTGAGGTTGTTTTTGTCAGACCTGCTGACGTTGCTTTTCTTTACGGGCTTCTTAGGCATAAAGGATTAAAGACCACGAAAGTTCCAAAGTCCATTGTAAACACGAACACGGTCAATCCCGCCATACTGTGCGGGGTCTTTAATCTGTAGTGCGTAGCGACACTCGATGAGTGTCTGCTGAATGGACATAGGGAATTGCTTTCCTACGCTCGTCCCAGAGTCAGAGTAAGTCATCATGGTTTTCCCTTCAAGCAGCAAAGACGAAGCTTTGTCCACGATGCTCTCGATGCGTTCTTGGGATAGGATGAGGAAACAACCAGTAGCACTTGCCATACCCCTACGCTCCAGTCAAAGGCGGACGACCCCCTGCATAGTAGAGGTATCGTTGCCTGTAGGGAGAACCATGCCTGAAACCCCAACCGCATTAGGACTGTGTACGGACACCAGAATGGTGTCAACTGTCTAATCGTCGGTGAAAGGTTGCCTCCAAAATAGACTCAAAGCATCGGGTAGAACTATGACAGCCAGAACCGTCCAATCGTCGGCTGAACCCTAGACCGTAAATAGACTCAAAGCATCGGTTGTTGCTTAACCCCCCTCGGGCGTCTCTTAATCGCCTACCCCAATAAAACCAGAGTCTGGCTCTGGTTCTACGAACACCCCAATCAAATCGGGGGGTTTCCCAATCCGTCCCAGAACCCTTTAATCGTCGGCAAAAGCAGGGTGGATGAATAGACTCAAAGCATCGGTTAGGTCAATCCCGGCCAAAACAGTCTAATCGTCGGCTACTACTTCCTCTGGCGATTCCATCACTTGGTCGGCTCGCCCAGTAAGTTTCCAAGCCAAGGCAGGGAGAAGGCACATGACCTCGCAGTCCCAGAAGTGATTTTCCTTGTTGGAGATACGCTCCCAGAATGGCTTGCCAGTCGTGCTGATGGTTCTCTTCTCAGACCTCATCTGGTCTAGGTACTCGCTGGAGACATCTTTTGGGCGCTGGTGCTTACCTCGTCGAATCATTGATGCAAGGATGTCCTTGAGGCGAAGATTGGAGAAGAAGAACCGTTTTACTCTCTTGCCGTTGACTGCCTCAACGGATGGAGTGGAGTAGGGTCTAAGTTCCGTCTTCATCCCTGATGGTGTCTTAATCTTCCAAGCAAAGTCATTGCGTTGGTCGCCTCGGGTTGCCACCCATCCATGAGTTGCACAGGCAGCAAGGACTTCATCTGTCTGATAGCCAGAGTCAACAAAGACATTGAGGGAGTGGACGGAGTATTTCTTCTGCAGGTCAACCAGTTGAGACCAAGAGAAGACATAGCCACAGTCAATGAGGCGTGAGCGTCCGTCGCCAGAGAAACCTCTGATTAACCAATAAAATCCTCGCTTCTGCACGTCCACGCCCATGAACCGCATACGAACAAAGTCTGGTTCTTGCCGTGCCTCTGGCGTAACATCCCTGTACGACATTGGCTTTCCCTTGACGAACCCTCCCTCCTCCTGCCAGTCCTCGCCCATAAGGTATTGACCAGAGCCAGCGTCAACCATGACCTCGTCGGCCTGTTCCTTGAACACCTGTGCTAGTCTCTTTTGTACGAAGATACGCAGTGGTTCTTCGTCACCAAACTCGTCCATGGACTGCTTCGCCTTTAGGAGCATGACAGACAACTCACCCCAAGACATTGTTGCCATTGCGTTCCAATGCAGACCGACGTAGGAAGCATTAACGGCAACAGTGGTTGAGACAAACTTTCCCTTTGAGTTTGCCTCAGAGCGAACAGCGTTGCTGTCGTCCAGCATGAACTTGCAGTGAACGCACTCATACTTGGTATTGTTTGCAACATCGACCAAGTCCCACTTCTCCTCACGCTTTCCAGTCTCTGGGAACTTAACTTGCTCCCACTTCCATGGCTGTAGTTTCTGGCAGGAAGGACAGCAGAAGTTCCACTCACGCATGTCTGTCTGCTCATGCAGTTGATGGAACTCCTGTCCGTCAACGCCACCTTGGGACATAAAGATTCGTTTGCCCATCCAGCCGAATGCGGTCACTCGTGCCGATACTTCGGCAAGGTGCCCTTGCGGGGCAAGCCAGCACTCGTCTGCGATGACATATCTTAAAGAAAGTCGTTGAAGGTTTTTATCGTTGTGTATTCCTCGGCAATAAAGAGTCATACGGTCAAAGTCAGTTGTGGTAGAACGCTCTGAATCTTCTGACTTAATCTTATCTTTGACTGGCTTACAGTTGTCCCAGACTGGTCGAAGGTAACGCAGGGAGAAATCCTTTGCCTCAGAGTCTGTTGCTTGAAGCACCATAGTTGGGCCGGGATAATTGGCAACGATGTGGCAGGTCATAAGTCGTGCCAGCAGGGACTTGCCAGACTGAATGCTGGCTAGGATGACAAGCATCCGAGTCTCTGGGTCGGATGCAATACGGAGTGCTTCGGCAATCCAAGGTGTTCGCTCAGAGCGAAACGGACCTGGCATGGGTGAGTCTGGGATTGCATTAACATTCCTCTCCAGCCACTCAACGACATCCCCAGAGTCAGAAGGCTTGAGGATTTTTCTGCCGACGATTAGGAGTTCTGACTTATTCATCCTTGGAGAGTTCTTCCCTTACCTTGCGTGACCAAGCCTCAAGCACCTTTGCTGCCTTGGCTGGGTTGTCGGGGTTGCAATACTCCGAGACGTCTAGGGCAAGTTTGTCGAGTCGGTTGACAACCTCTCCCATAAGTTCACGCATTGCTTCGGCGGCATCTCTGGCTCGGATATACTCTCTGTTGATGACAGCAAGCCTGTCGGCTTCTGCCTTTAACTTGGTCAGAGTGTTTACCGTCTTGTCGTAGGAGGCGTAGAGGCGTGACTGCTGGGGCGAACCATCCTTGACGGACTTGATGTATTGGTTTCGGGAGAGTTGAACAAGGATTCTTTGACGCTCAACGATGGAGTCAAAGGTTTCCAACACGTTTCTGGACTGCTGTTCGGGCGCTGGTTGCTCATCTTCTGGGGTCTCTATGCGGTAGTTAGCAGGTGGAACACCTGTGTCCATGTGCCTTCCAGCCCGCCAACGCTCCGCATCTTCAAATGAATCAAGGGGCATACCCTCGGAGACAAGTTGAGATATTCTTCCTGCGGACAGTTCCCACCTTTCGGCGAGTGCTTTCTGACTGATGGACATCAGGCAGGAGGCTTGCCCTTGTTCTTGTTTTTTAATTCAATGGACGAGCGAAGTTCCCGCAGTCGGCTGACCTCGTCCTTGGTCTCCACGCAGTTCCACATCTGCTTTAGGCTGTAGTAAACCACAGTGTATCGGACTGCGTCCTCCTTTAATTTCTTGATTGGAGTAACTCCGTGAATAAGAGACTGTCCGTCAAACATGGTTAGAGAACAGTTGCCGCACTTAAATGACATGTTGATTTCTGGGCAGGACAGGTAGCCACCCTCAATGTCTTTTTTGAACGCAAACATACACGACCACACATCACTGTAATTCCCTGCGTCAAAGTGATACTTGAGAGGGTTGTTGTGGTTGATGATTCCGCTGGTGAACATGGTGTCGTTGATGCGGTAGTCAGACAGCACGTTTTCGTCCGTCATCTGCTGGTGCTTCTCAGCCATAGACGGATTGAACATGTGGTAATACTTCTTAGCGATGGAAGCATACTTCTTAACCACGTCGTGTTCAGTCGGCTGACTAGCAGCCAGAGTCACCGCACGGCAAGGATGGTTGCGGACGTGGTTGCGTGGAGCGTAGCCAAAGATGTTGCTGGTGGTTACCGTTCCGTTACTGCGGAAGTTCTTGGACATTTTGACCTTGTCCAAAACATCTTGGAAGACGCTGAGGTCTTCATCTAGGTTGGAGATGTAGACGATGAGCACCTGTCCGTTGAGCGTGACGACTGTGCTGTCCTCAATGAGGGTCGTGCAGTCGGACACGTCAGCCGTGCGTCCACGGAAAGACTTTGGGTCAATGTCCCTCCAAGTTGCCTCTACTGTCTTAAACTTCATTGGCGGACGTTGACTTGGTAGCCGTTAGACTCCAGCAGGTGGTTGACGACCTCGGTGTTGTTTGCCAGACCGTGCTTGTCGGCGTAGTCAGCAAGTGAGTCAATGACTGCCGTGTACTGGTCTGCGTTGTAGATGAGCATGATTTGGCGGATGATGGACTTGTCGTAGGCTGCCTTGGCTTGGCTAAAACTCTTCGCCCGCTCTGCGAGCGGTGCGTCAAACTCTACCTCACCGATGTCGGTCATCAAGTAGTTAATGTCTGTGAGGTTGAAGCCGAGGAGAGACAGGTCAATTTCCCCCTCGTCCTTGATGGCCTGGAGTTCCTCACGGAGGATGTCGTTGTCCCACTCAGCGTTGAGGGCAAGTTTGTTGTCCGCCACGACGTAGGCACGAGCCTGTGCGGGAGTGAGGTGGGCGAGTCGAACAACTGGAACAGTTTCTAGCCCAAGAGTCTTGGCGGCTTCGTAGCGACCATGCCCGGCAATAATGGTGTCGTCAGAACCAACAAGGATTGGGTTGTTGAAACCAAACTCCTTAATGCTCTGGGCAATCTGGTCGACCTGCTCGACAGAATGCTTGCGGGAGTTCTTACCGTAAGGCTTGATTGAAGTGATGGAGACTGTCTCTAGTTTTGGTTGGGTCATAGTTTTGGTTTTGGAAGGGGTCGGGGGG
>Ga0194048_10000666_pt1 | contig 16844 bp, 18 predicted proteins | sample JunL225m_MetaG_FD_161685 | JGI IMG/M metagenome (GOLD analysis project Ga0194048, IMG submission 161685) | Anoxic zone freshwater microbial communities from boreal shield lake in IISD Experimental Lakes Area, Ontario, Canada - Jun2016-L222-5m | ecosystem: Environmental > Aquatic > Freshwater >...
GTTGGTACGGAGCAGATTTTCTCTGGTGGGCACGTGGCGTTGTAGATCGGGCATTTGGCGGCGTAGGACTTCGGCGCGGTCGCCGTAGTCCCGACACTCTTCGAGTTGGTGACAGTCTTGATTTTTGGCGAGTTGAAAATTTGGAGAAAGGTGTTTCACTAAAACTTTATGCCGAAATGATTCTTCCTGGAAAAGCTTGGTTGGAATTTAAAATTGAAGAGATAACCGTTGATGGAATTAAACTTCGGAAAATTTCCCAAGATGCAACATTTTCGCCAAGAGGCTTAGGTGGACAGTTGTATTGGTTTGCAGTTTCACCATTTCATGTTCTGGTTTTTCCTATGATGCTCTCGAATTTAGTGCGAAGTGCTAATCGTCGAGATTATGCAGAATCCCAATCAAAGGGCTAAATAAAAAGCGCCAAATCCCTGAAAATGTCGCCACCTTCTCGTATGATTACCGCATGGAAAACTTAGAGATTGCAGCACAGAACCAAGCAGCATCTCTCACCGAACTAGAGACCAAGATTTTGGATTTCGAAAGCCAATGGTGGAAGTACGCCGGGGCTAAGGAGAGCGCAATTAAAGAGCTCTTCGATATGACGCCACCTGCTTATTACCAACTTCTAAACAATCTGATCGATCGCGATGATGCCCTTCTCGCATCGCCAATGCTCGTAAAGCGCCTTCGCCGGCTTCGCGAAGCCCGCACAAACGCCCGCTCTCTCTAAATCCAATAGCCCGATTTGCCGAGGCTTCGCGCCTGCTCTAGATTTGGCATTAGCACTCGGGTGGTTAGAGTGATAATCGTTAAAGGTTAGAGAGAGATACACATATGGCAAAGATGATTGCTTTTAATGAAGAGGCCCGTCGCGGTCTCGAGCGCGGAATGAACGCACTCGCAGATGCTGTGAAGGTCACCCTTGGACCCCGTGGACGAAATGTTGTCCTCGAGAAGAAATGGGGAGCACCAACAATTACCAACGACGGTGTTTCAATCGCTAAAGAGATTGAACTAGATGATCCTTGGGAGAAGATTGGCGCAGAGTTAGTTAAGGAAGTTGCTAAGAAGACAGATGATGTCGCTGGCGATGGAACAACAACCGCAACAGTATTAGCGCAAGCACTTGTTCGTGAAGGTCTGCGTAACGTTGCTGCCGGTTCAAATCCAATGGCGCTAAAGCGCGGAATTGAAAAAGCGGTAGACGCAATTTCTGCTGAATTACTTGTTATGTCTAATCCAGTAAAGACCAAGGAACAGATTGCAGCTACTGCATCTATCTCTGCGGCTGACACAACAATCGGTGAGATGATTGCTGAAGCAATGGATAAGGTCGGCAAAGAGGGCGTTATCACCGTTGAAGAGTCAAATACATTTGGATTAGAGCTAGAACTTACTGAAGGTATGCGTTTTGATAAGGGTTACATCTCACCTTATTTCACAACCGATACTGATCGCATGGAAGCAGTTCTTGAAGATCCATATATCTTGATTGCAAATTCCAAGATTACAAATATCAAAGACTTGCTACCAATTCTTGAGAAGGTTATGCAATCAGGTAAAACCCTTGTTATTTTGGCAGAAGATGTTGAAGGCGAAGCCCTTGCAACTCTCGTCGTAAATAAGATTCGTGGAACTTTCAAATCTGTCGCTGTTAAGGCGCCAGGATTCGGTGACCGTCGTAAGGCAATGTTGCAAGATATTGCAATACTTACTGGCGCAACTGTCATCTCGGAAGAAGTTGGTTTAAAGCTAGATGCAACAACAATGGATCTACTTGGCCGCGCTCGCAAGGTTGTAGTCGCTAAAGAAGAGACCACAATTGTTGAAGGCGCTGGCGATGCGGAACAAATTAAGGGCCGCGTAAACCAAATCCGTTCTGAAATTGAGAAGTCAGATTCAGATTATGACCGTGAGAAATTGCAAGAACGCCTTGCAAAGCTTGCTGGTGGTGTTGCAGTTATTAAGGCTGGCGCAGCTACTGAAGTTGAACTAAAAGAGCGCAAGCACCGCATTGAAGATGCTGTTCGAAATGCAAAAGCTGCAGTTGAAGAGGGCATTGTTGCTGGCGGCGGAGTTGCGCTTCTACAAGCAGCGAAGGTTGCCTTTGAGAAATTGAAGCTAAGTGGCGATGAAGCAACTGGTGCAAGAATTGTTGAAGTTGCAATCGAAGCACCACTAAAGCAGATTGCAATTAATGCTGGACTTGAAGGTGGCGTAATTGTCGAAGCGGTTCGCAACAAGCCAGTGGGAACTGGTTTGAATGCAGCAACAGGCGAATACGTTGACATGATTAAGGCTGGAATTATTGATCCAGTTAAGGTCACCCGTTCCGCACTACAGAACGCCGCATCAATTGCTGCGCTATTCCTAACTACCGAAGCTGTTATTGCGGATAAGCCAGAGCCAAAAGCTGCGCCTATGCCACAAGGCGGCGGGGATATGGATTTCTAAATCGATATTAAGATAGCGACATGAGTTCTGCAAAGATTGAAGATAAGTTCAGCGCCCTTGAATTAGCAAGGGCTGCTGCACTTGAAGATGCGCCAAAGCCAGATCATGTTGGCGAGCTAGTCTCAATCTCTTACGACGAAACAGCAGATTCCACTGAAGCTCGTATCGCTACATATCTCTTTGAAGCATCACTTCCAGCATATGTTGGGTGGCGCTGGGCAGTAACTGTTGCAAAGGTTGATGACTCAAGTTCTCCAACAATTTGCGATGTAGTTCTACTTCCTGGAACAGAATCTCTTCTTGCACCAGAGTGGGTTGCCTATAAAGATCGCTTACTTCCAGGCGATGTTGGCCCTGGCGATATCGTTCCAACTTCTGCTGATGATGAACGTTTAGTTCCTGGTTTTGCAGTTATGCCAGAAGATGAAGAGCTAGATCTTGCCCAACTATTTGAATTTGGTTTGGGGCGCGCACGCGTTCTCTCAATTACCGGGCGCGATTTAGCAGCACAACGTTGGTATGCCGGTGATCGCGGACCAAACAATTCAATTTCACAACAAGCACCGAAGCCATGTAACTCTTGTGGTTTTTTTATTCCAATTGCCGGTTCGCTTCGTTCTGCATTTGGCGTTTGCGCAAATATTTTGTCGCCCGATGATGCCCGAGTCGTTTCTGTAGACCATGGCTGTGGGGCGCACTCTGAGGCGCTAGTCGTCACCGATTAGCCGCAATTCACGCACGAAATAGGGCAACAGCGCATCTCATTCGTAAGTTAAACTATCCCTCTTGCAATAACAGCAGTTCATGAACACATGAAGAAATAGAAAAAAGGAGTTACCAATGCCTCTAGGTCGCGTGAAGTGGTACAGCCTTGAAAAGGGTTTTGGTTTTATTGAATCCGAAGAGGGCGCTGATGTTTATTTAGCATCTTCTGCTCTTCCTGCTGGCGTTGCAACTGTTAAACCAGGCACCAAACTTGAATTCGGAGTTATCGAAGGCAAGAAGGGCCCACAAGCAATGACCGTTCGTCTTATCGATGAACCAGCATCTGTTGTTGCTAACAACCGAATTAATCATGATGATCTTGCAACAATGATTGAAGACACAATTAAGATTTTGGATAAGGTCGGAAATGGTTTACGCCATGGCCGCCATCCATCAGGACCAGATGCTGAACGTTTAGCTAAGGTATTACGCGGTATTGCTGGGCAGTTCGAGAGTTAAGAAAGTTATTTCTGTTCGCGCTTTGCTCGTCTAATTGTGTAACGAAGTCCAATAACGCCTAGTGCTATCCCGATGCAACAAATCCAAATTGCATTTGCGCTGGCATCAATCCCAATCGCAACAATTAGCGCAATAAACCAGAGAGCTATTCCAACAATTATTACTGTTATCGCGCTTCGTAGATGAATCATTTTCTTATCCCCTAAAAATTACAACTAGAAGCGTTACACCAATTAGCACCGCAAGGGTTACGAGTCTGCGAACTTTGTAGGTCAAGGGGGTTATTTCTTTAATTCAGTAACGATATATTCGATGCAATCTGTAAGTTTTTTAACATCAATTGGATCGACCGCTGGGAACATACCGATACGCAACTGGTTCTTTCCAAGTTTGCGATATGGGTCGGTATCAACAATCCCATTTGCGCGCAGTATTTTGGCAATTTCAAGCGCATCAATTGAGTCATCAAAATTAATTGTTCCGACAACTTTTGAACGCATCGCAGCATCAACTACGAAAGGCGTTGTGTAATCAGTAGCTTCTGCCCACTTATACAAGTGACCAGATGATTCGGCAGAACGACCAGCGGCAAATTTCAAGCCACCATTTGCATTCATCCATTCAATTTGTTCAGCTAACAAAATAAAAGTCGCGAGAGCTGGAGTGTTATAGGTCTGATCAAGTCGGGAATTATCGATTGCTATCGTGAGATCGAAAAATGCTGGGATAAATCGGCCACTAGCTTTGATCTTTTCAACTCGTGCGATTGCAGCCGGGCTCATTATTGCAATCCAGAGTCCACCATCCGATGCGAAGGATTTTTGTGGGGCAAAGTAGTAAACATCGCACTGAGACATATCAACATCAAGTCCACCTGCTGCTGATGTCGCATCCACGAGGACTAACGCACCTTCAGTTCCAGCCGGACGAAGGATCGGCATCGATACGCCAGTACTAGTTTCATTATGAGTAAGTGCATAAACATCAACGCCAGCTTCGGCTACCGCAACTGGATGTGAACCTGGTTCTACCTTGATAACAGTTGGATCATCGAGAAAAGGTGCATCCTTTGCTGCCGCTGCAAACTTTGAAGAGAATTCGCCAAAGACTAAATGCTGTGACTTCTTCTCTATTAAACCAAAAGTTGCGATATCCCAGAATGCAGTTGAGCCACCGTTTCCTAAAATAACTTCATATCCTTCTGGCAGATTAAATAGTGAAGTAAGACCAGTACGAACGCGATTAACTACGTTCTTAACTGGCTTCTGGCGATGTGATGTTCCAAGAATTGATGTTCCACTAGCAGCCAATGCAGTAAGCGCTTCGGGACGAATCTTTGAAGGGCCGCAACCAAAACGACCATCGACTGGCTTTAAATTATCGGGAATTTTAATATCGCTCATGGGTAGAGCCTACGGGTTGAGGCGTTTAACTCGCCAATCCATATTTTGAGAATCAGTGCGCTGGAATTGCAAACGATCATGCAGCCTTGAGTACCTACCCTGCCAGAATTCAATGCTAATTGGGCGCACCAAATATCCGCCCCAATAATCTGGTCTAGGTACGGAAGATCCTTCGGGATACTTTTCTGCGATCTCTGAATATTTTGCTTCTAGAGTTTCGCGAGAATCTAATTCTGATGATTGCGCACTTGCGATTGCTCCGATTTGGCTGCCCCAAGGTCGGGATGCAAAATACTCATCACTCTCTTGCGCACTAACTTTTTCTGCTCTTCCACCAATTATGACTTGGCGCTCCATTGGGTACCAAGGAAAGAGGAGGGAAACTTCTGGGTTATCTGCGATTGCTGTTGCCTTGCGAGATAAGTAATTTGTGAAAAATGTAAAACCTTCAGCAGATACATCCTTTAGGAGAACTGAACGAGAAATTGGCGAACCATTAGACACTGTCGAGAGCACCATTGCATTTGCTTCAACCACCATAATATTTTCAACTGCCTCGCCCAACCATCTCTTGAACTGTTCGATTGGATCGCTGGCTGCGTCGCTCTCGCTAAGTCCGGCCTGACCATATGACAGGCGCATGGCCCGGATGGTCTCTCGGTTGATTTCACTCATGGTTGTATCTAACTTCACTTTCGCCCCGCGTGCACATTATGGACTTTACCTTTGGCGGGTTTGGTTTCACGCAGAAAAGTGTGGAGAATATGGGCAACTAATTGAGGGAGCCCGTCGTGCCAGATAGTTTCAAACCCGGTCTTGAAGGCGTAATCGCATTTGAATCTGAAATTGCCGAGCCGGATAAAGAAGGCAGCGCGCTCCGCTATCGCGGAGTAGATATTGAAGATCTTGTCGGACGTGTAACTTTTGGAAACGTCTGGGGCTTACTTGTAGATAATGAATTTAATCCAGGACTTCCTGCAGCAGAACCATTCCCGATACCAGTTCACTCTGGTGATGTCCGCGTTGATGTGCAATCTGCAATTGCAATGTTGGCACCAGCTTGGGGATTCAAACCACTTTTAGATACAACAGATGATGAAGCTCGCGTACAACTTGCGCGTACTTCGGTGATGGTTCTTTCATATGTTGCACAAGCAGCACGTGGAACTGCGCCGATGATTCCACAATCAGAAGTTGATAAAGCGCACACCGTTGTAGAACGAATGATGATCAGATGGCGCGGTGAACCAGATCCACGTCACGTTCGTGCAGTGGATGCATATTTCGTATCAGCAGCAGAACACGGAATGAACGCTTCAACATTTACCGCTCGAGTAATCGCATCAACTGGCGCCGATGTTGCAGCATCAATATCTGGTGCAATCGGTGCAATGTCAGGCCCACTACATGGTGGCGCACCTGCCCGCGTTCTAAGCATGATTGAAGGCGTTGAAAAAACTGGTGATGCAGTTGCGTATGTAAAGGGTGTTCTAGATCGTAAAGAACGTCTGATGGGATTTGGTCACCGCGTTTACCGCGCCGAAGATCCACGTGCCCGCACACTTCGTCGAATTGCTAAAGAGCTAAATGCACCTCGTTATGAAGTTGCACTTGCACTTGAAAAGGCAGCTCTTAAAGAACTTCACGAGCGCCAACCAGATCGCGTACTTGAAACTAACGTTGAATTCTGGGCCGCAATTGTTCTGGATTTCGCCGAGATTCCGGCTCATATGTTTACCGCAATGTTTACTGCAGCGCGTACAGCTGGTTGGTCAGCACATATTCTTGAACAGAAGCGCACTGGTCGCATTATTCGTCCATCAGCGAAATACGTTGGCCCAGCGCCTCGTAAAGTAAGTGAAGTTCAGGGCTGGGATGAGTCAGTCCACTCGCTCCACATCTAAACGCAATATCTTCTGGTTTAGAAGAGATCTGCGTTTATCTGATAATCCAGCGCTCCTTGCTGCTTTAGAGAACTGTGATGAGCTAATTGCAGTATTTATTCTCGATGAGAAGCTAATAAAGCAGAGTGGAAGTAAACGCCTTGCCTATTTAGGTCAATCTCTCCGCGCTCTTGATGAGTCACTCAATAATAAATTGCATGTAATGGTTGGCGATCAAGTAGAAGTTTTGAACAGTTTAATCTCTAGATATGGCGCAGATGAAGTACACATCAGCCAAGAGTTTGAACCGTACGGTGCCGCTCGTGATGCGCGCGTTGCGGCATCAGGCATCAAATTGATAAGTACCGGAAGTCCATATGCAGTATCACCTGGACGGGTACTAAAACCAAGTGATGCAACTCCGTATCGGGTTTATACGCCTTTCTACAAAGGTTGGTGCTTACATGGTTGGCGTAAACCAGTAGCGGCACCGAAAGAAATTAAGTTAGTAACACCAGGTGAGAGCGATCGAAATTTTGTTGATTGGAAAGTTCCTGATGGTTGCGAAATCACACCTGCTGGAGAAGCCGCAGCACTTGCAAGGTGGCTGGTCTTTAAATCTGGCGCCTTGGCAAATTACGATACTGAACGCAACAACGCTGGCGTTGATGGAACTAGTAAATTGAGTGCTCATCTCAAGTGGGGCGAGATTCATCCACGAACCCTGCTTGCAGATCTTGGAACAAGCAACGCGCATGATGTCTATCGCAAAGAAATAGCCTGGCGCGAATTTTACGCAGATGTACTTTTCAATAATCCACATACCGAGAGCGATTACTACGCACCGAGGTTTAAAGATATGCGATATGACAAACCAGGTGAAAAATTTAAAGCTTGGTGTGAAGGCAAGACCGGCTACCCATTTGTTGATGCAGCGATGCGTCAGATTGTGAAAGAGGGCTGGATGCATAACCGAACAAGAATGGTTGTGGCATCATTCTTAGTAAAAGATTTACACCTGGAATGGCAATTAGGTGCTGATTTCTTCATGGAACATCTCGTGGATTTCGATGTGGCATCCAATGCACATGGCTGGCAATGGACCGCAGGATGTGGAACAGATGCCTCACCTTATTACCGAGTTTTTAATCCAATAGAACAAGGCAAGCGTTTCGATGTTAACGGCGACTACATCCGTAAATATGTACCAGAGCTTGCGCACTTAACTGCTGATCAAATTCATGAACCATGGGATTTTTTGGACGGTTACTCCAAAGGTTACCCAGAGCGGATTGTTGATCATGCAACCGAACGGATTGAATCACTGGCGCGATTGGAAGAGATAAAACCTAAAGATTAGGCGCTTGCACAAAACCAGCGCCTGTTCGTTTTGCTTCATACATTGCAGCATCCGCCCGTTTTAATAGCGCCTCTTTAGTTGTTGTTGGGCCTTGCGTTGTAACACTCCCAATACTTACACCGACTTTAATATCGCCTACAGAGAGCGTGAAGGGATAGGTACAAGTTGCACGCAATGCAAGTGCAACATCAGCTCCGATATTTCGATCTCCATAAACAATTACTCCGAACTCATCACCGCCAAGCCTGGCAATCAAAATATCACTGGAGATAACTCGATTAAATCTAGTTGTAATTTGCTTGAGTAATTGATCGCCAATTTCATGGCCATAGTTGTCATTCACTGCTTTGAAACCATCGAGATCTAGCAGTAATAAGGTGCCGTTCTTTCGACGCAAAAGTTCAAGTTCCGCGATAAATCTTCGGCGATTTGGCAGTCCGGTTAGCTCATCAGTTCGCGCATGTTCGCGGTCATCACTCACTTGCCTGGCATCTCGCAGCGCCAGCGCCATCCGAAGAAATGCTAGCGAGATTGTTAAGAAGGCTAGAACAAGAACAAAGAATGGAAAATAGTTTGCTCTAAACGCGCCATAGGCCAAGATGCTAGAACTCAATATGAGCGAGATAGTCGTGGCCCAAGTATTAAAGTGCGGCTGCCTTATCTCAGTTTCTCCGCCATGAAGCCAGAGTCCACTAGCGATTAGAGCTAGCCCTAAGAGCCAACCATCATCAGATAGCGCGGCAAACTCATATCCAGTTGTTGCAGAAAGTAGTAGAAATAGGAGATCGGTAATTGCAAAGATAGATATCCCGAGAAATATAAAGAGGCTACGAAGACTTCGGTGTTGAATGACTATAAGCGAGAGGCTTGCACCAACTAGAACTAAATCGCCTACTGGATAGAGAACTGACAGAAATATTTCATATGAAGTGCCATCAAATCGTAAAGTCGCGGGGCGAAGCAAAAGACTCGAGATAAGACTCGATGTCCCAAGGGCAATTATTGCGGTATCTAATAACTCAAGTGCGCTGATCTTCTTTGTTATAGCGAGTGCGCGAATAATTCCAAGCAACATCAGGGGATAGAACGAGATGTAAGTAATATCAATTAATCGCTCTGAAATCTGAGTAGCGTAAAATGAATTCCACGTCGAGAAAGTCGAACCTAAAGCCCAGAGAAATATTGCCAAAGAAATAGAATTTCGAGCTGCGCGATCATTTAGCTTCGGTGATTTCCAAGCAACTAGCGCTGCGCTAAAAGCAATTAGATTGAAAAGAATTAAATCTGGAACAATCGAAGGTAAATGAAAAGCCACCCGAATTATCAGGTGGCTAATCAATAAGAGAAAAACTCCTACTCTCGCCATTTAGCGAGCGTAGGGTAAAAACTAGGTACTACTTACAGGCTGTGGTGATACTTGCCTTTGCTGAAACTAAATCATTAGCCGTCTTTGCGGCGCCATCAGTAGCCTCTTTTATTTGAGCCTCATTATCTGCTATGAGTGCGCGTGACTCAATTACTCTCTGCTTATTTCGCTCTATTCCTGCCTCGAGCGTGGCAATCTGTGCTTTTTCAGCTGCAGTTCCTGAAACTTTAAGATTTGCGTATTTTGCTACGGTCTTTGTCCAGTTATCTACATTCCTCTGGGCGGCTGCGAGTAAACGCTCGTTAGTTGCTTTTAACCGAGTTGAACTGTTGATTCTAGTTTCAAATGAACTACCAACAGAGGCCGAAAGCGATTTGGCACTCAGGTAACTTGAATTTGCATCTAGACATTGCTTCGATACCCAAACCAGCTTTGAAGAGGTTCCTCCAGGATTTTTTGCGCAAGTGAATGAAATATTTCCAATTTTTGTCTTCGCCTTAGCAGGACTGCAAGCTTTGTAAGGAGTTGCAGCAGATGCGCTAGAAATTCCAACAAATGAACCAGCAAGAACTAGTAGTGCGATTGATAGGGATGAAAACTTTTTAGACACTTAAACCTCCACAAAACTTTTAACAGGCCGCAATTCTATGCGGCGAGAATGGGGTAATTCTATCTACGCATCTGCAATTTGGTCGGGAGAAATCAGAAGTGTGGCGGTGAAATCGCTGTGAATTTCAGCGTTGTCGGGCTCGAATCTTGATTCCAAGTTTGCGCACCAGGGGCCGTGGCCCAAACCTTGCAATCGTGCTCAGGATTTTATATTGCCAGCCTGGAATACAAATTGCCTTACCCGCCTGCGCAGCCTGCCAGGATGTTGCAACAACTTGATCTGCTTCCAACCACATAAAGTTTGGTAGCCCAGTCATCTTCATTTTTCCACGTTGATGAAATTCAGTGTGGGTAAAACCCGGACAGAGAGCACTAATCTTTAAATTGGTTTGGGAAAGTTCAGTATGAAGAGATTCAGTGTGCACAGTCAAATATGATTTTGCAGCGCTATAGGTACCACCAGCGATAAAACTAGCAACGCTAGATACATTAATTATCGTTCCGGAATCGCGGGCTAACATCTGCGGTAGAACAGCATGCATAAGTTGCATAGGAGCCCTGGCGAGAACATCTATCAAGAGAAGTTCATCCGTGATATTGCTGCTGAGAAAACTATCTTTGATTCCAAAGCCGGCATTATTAATTAAAACTTCAATCGGCTTCTTCGAGTTTGTAAGTCTCTTTTCAACTCTTGCTAATTGAGCAGGCACCGATAAGTCCGCCTGCAAAATTTCAACTTCAACCTTATATTTTTTAGCCAATGAATGAACTCGCTCTTGTAGCCGCTTTTTATCTCGCGCTACAAGAACTAAGTCATAACCTTTTGAAGCAAGCAACCTGGTAAAAGATTCACCAATTCCTGCGGTGGCTCCTGTTACTAGCGCTGTACTCATTTCCTTACTTTACAATCCCAGTAGTTGATTCATCTCGGATATGCCAAGAAGTTCCGTACTCTTCTATCTTTGCGAGGAATGGTTTCGAATCAAACCACTCGGGACCGTTAACACCAGGATCTGGCTTCCAAGTTCCATCATGAATTAGCTCCATTGCGATAACTGGATTTATGGCGGTCTGCCAGACAACAGCTTGATCACCGTAATTTTCCATGGACCAGGCGTTATCAATTACGTTGTAGATATAAACCGCTTTTGGTTCGCCCGCTTTATCTAAACCTTTGACCAGGCAACCAGCGCAAGTCTTTCCAGTCATTCTTGAACCAAGTGTTGCTGGGTCTGGAAGTGATGCGGCAAGAAGATCTCGAGGTGAAACTTGAATACCTTGCACATCTACAGTTTCGGTGCGATCCATTCCAAGCATGTGAATAGTCTTTAAGATTGAAATAAATTGCGCGCCAAGACCATATTTGAAGTTAACTTTCCTAGCTTCAATCTTCTGTGGAATTAACACAACCTCTTCGTGCTCAACATTCACACATTCAACTGGCCCGATTCCTTCTGGGAAATCAAAGACTTCGAGTTCGGAGAATGGTTCAGTTGTGTACCAACCTCGGCCATCTTCCCAAACTAGTGGGGGATTTAGGCACTCTTCGATTGTGGTCCAAATCGAAAATGATGGTGCAAACTCTGAACCCGAAACAACTAAGTTTGAACCATCTAGAACCGTTACTGAATCAATCCGGGAAAATAGTTCATCACTCGCATACTTTGCGAAAACATCACTAAGACCTGGTTCAACGCCCATACCAATCAAGGCATAGATTCCGCGTTCACTCCAATTCCAGTCACGAGCAAATTGTTCATCACCGCATTTCACTCCAGTTTCGGTATATGGATAATGCGGGTGTGGCCTAGATAGCGACATCGCCATATCTAGATAATTCCTATTCTCTATTTCGCAGGCAAGAAATATTGGCATTACAAAACGTGGATCAACTGCGTTAATCACAATATCTGGGTTTGCCTTGCGAATTAATTCACGGATATCTTCAAGTTCTGCTGCATTTACTTGTGCAGCAGAGAAGCGAGGATCCTTCAAGCGGTTTACGGCGCTTTCAGCGCGAGATAAATTGCGATCTGCGATTACTAATTCTGTAATGAATGATCGACGAGAAGCAATATTTGCAATTGCCCTACCAACTCCACCGGCGCCTAGTATTAGGGCCTTCATTAAAACCAACTCCAAACGAGTATCTGCTATTTTTACCAGCCTAGCCCAGCGAGTGAGAGATAGGCAAACTTCTTCAAAGTTAAGTAAACTTACTTTCAATAAAAGTCTAATAATTTTTAAATAAGTCCTAGTAGCTCAGTGGATAGAGCAACCGCCTCCTAAGCGGTAGGTCGCAGGTTCAACTCCCGCCTAGGACACAAGTTCTTAAAGAATTCTTAGTTATGGAAAACGACTGTTTTATCGCCAACAATAAAGATGCGATCTTCGGCGAAATCACGTACCGCGCGAGATAAGACTCGACGTTCAATATCGCGACCTGTCGCAATTAAATCTTCTGGCGTAGATGCATGAGTTACATGTGCAACGTCTTGATCAATGATTGGACCTTCATCTAAATCAGGTGTAACAAAGTGGGCAGTTGCGCCAATTATTTTTACACCACGGGCATGTGCTTGGTGATAAGGCTTGGCGCCTTTGAATCCTGGCAAGAATGAGTGGTGAATATTTATGATGCGACCGCTCAGCTTTTCGCAGAAATCTTTGGTAAGAATTTGCATGTAGCGAGCAAGAACTACGAGATCGATTTCAAGTTCTTCCACCAACTTAGAAATCTGGGTTTCAGAGTCGGCCTTTGCCAGATTGCTCTGGTCGATAAATTTAATACCGTGTGATTCAACAAGTGTCTTTAAATCGCTATGGTTTGAAACTACTGCTGGAATCTCAATCGGCAGTTCACCAAGTTCTTGAAGGTAGAGAAGATCGCGCAGACAGTGTGACTCTTTGGTTACCAGGATCAAGGCCTTCTTCTGCTTTGCAACCGAGCGAAGTGAAAGCTTTGGCTTAAATTGCCCAAGTCCACTCTCTAGAATCTCGCGAACTTTGGTTAGTTCAAGTTCAGTTTTAAAGCGAGTGCGCATTACAAAAACCTGGGTTGCGGGATCAGTGAATTGCTGATTCTCAATAATATTTCCACGCGCACCAAGAACCGCGGTGGTCATCGCGTGAACGATGCCAGGTTGGTCTTTGCATTGGAGGGTGACTATTAAATCCACCCCCAAATATTAGTGGTTAATCGTGAATCGTTTTAACGCTTTTGGTGCCCACCAGTTGCGTTCACCAAATAGGCGCATCAGTGCAGGAACAAGCAAGGCTCGAACCAAGGTTGCATCTAGAAGAATCGCAAATGCGACGCCGAATCCCATTGTCTTGATTGAGGTAACGCCACTTGTTACAAAGATTGCGAATACCACTGCAAGGATAACGGCCGCTGCAGTAATGATTCGAGCAGACTTTTGAAGTCCAAGCGCTACTGATTCAATATTTGAATGGCCAGCATCATGCTCTTCCTTAATTCGGGAGAGAAGGAATACTTCGTAGTCCATCGATAATCCGAATGCGACAACAGCAATCAGAATAACCATTGAGGTATCAATGCTGCCGGTATTTGTAAATGGCCCAACAAGCCAATTGATATGCCCGCCAATAAAAATCCAAGAGAGAACTCCCAAGGTTGCAGACAAGGAGAGTAAATTCAAGATAACTGCTTTGATCGGAAGAATTATCGATCCAGTAAACATGAATAGTAGAAGCAGAGTGCCAAGTGCTATCCAGAGAAGTGCAAGTGGAAGCTTCTCTGCAATACCAATCTGGCTATCTGCATAATCTGCGGCAACGCCACCGACCAGAGTTCCTTCGGGAACTTTTAGCGCGCGAATATTTTTAATCATTACCTCGGCAGCAGGTGAGCGCGAACTCATACTATGAATTGCCGCGATACGAATATCAGTTCCAGCAGTTTCAGGCGCCCCAACCGAGACTACGCCTGGGACATTTGCCAGGTTACTTACGAAGTTATTTACCTCGACCATCTTGGAAGTTCCATTTGGAATAACAATTTCAATTGGGTTTCCTTGTTGGCCAGGGAATTTATCTAGCCCAACTTGTGCGGCAATCGCTGCCTTATTAGATACTGGAAGAACTCTGGTATCAACTTGCGAGAAGACGATATCTTTGAGTGGCGCGGCAAGCGTTCCAAGAATTAAGAGCGAAAGAACAACAACTGCGACCGGGCGCTTCATAACAAAGCGGGCGGTATGTGCCCAGCGACCATCTGCCTTTGGTGTAATCGCACTCTTTCGCACAACGAATTTATCAATCTTGGTACCGAGTAATGCCAGGATTGCAGGAAGTGGAATTAGAGCTCCGATAATCGCAACCGAAACAACCGAAACACCGGCATAACCAAATGACTTTAGAAACATTTGTGGGAAGAACATAAGTGATGCGAGTGTGATCATTACGGTAATTCCCGAGAAGAAAACAGTTCGGCCAGCCGTCTTAACTGTTTGTGCAACTGATTCCTCAACGCTCTTTCCAGAATGTAGTTCCTCGCGGAAGCGATTCACCATTAGAAGTGAGTAATCAATTCCAAGGCCCATTCCCATGCCCGTTACAAGGTTAAGAGCAAAGATACTTACGCCGGTAAAGAGGCTGATGAGATAAAGAATTAAGAAGGATCCGAGAATCGCGCTTAACGCAACAACAACTGGCATTGCAGAAGCAATTAGGCCACCAAATACAAAGAGCAAGAAGAGAAATGTAAGGGGAATTGAAATTGCTTCAGCAAGAGCTAGATCTCCAGAAATTTTGGTATTTACTGCATGATTAAATGTTGAGAAGCCACCTACATAAATTCGAAGGTTTCCAATCTTCTTGTCATATTTCTCCTGCAGCTTTCCTGCAAGGCTAGTCAACAAAGTCGGATCAGCCTTTTGTCCATAGATAAATAGGTAGGCAGAATTTCCGTCAGCGCTCTCTAATTGCTGTGCACCGCCAGCGCTCCAGTATGAAAGAGTTTTTGCAATCTCTGGCATGGAACGAAGATCTGCTTCAATCGGAGCAACTTCTGCAGCAACCGCTGGGTCAGCAACGCTCTTACCGGCGTCGATTATAAAAATAATTGCGGGATCTTTAACTTTAAAGGTATCTGTTAAATAGGTAGCAGCCTTCCAAGAATCACTACCTGGATCGGAGTAACCACCACCTTCGAGTCGAGCAAATACGAGTGACCCAATGACACCGGCAGCAATTGCAGTAATGATGAAGCCTGCTAATACCGATTTTCGGCGCCGAACTAAGGCGTGACCCAACTTCTCAAACATGGTTTCTTTTCTCTCTCTCGGTTGATTACTATTGTGTTATGAGTGACCCAACAATTTTGCCAAAGGTAACTCAAGATGAAATTGATCCGCGCGAAGATGATGATTCAAAACGTGATGCTGAAATTGAGGGCGATCGTCCACCGCACCACAGTTAATCATTCTTCGGAGTTGGTGCCGCTGGAGTTGTTGGGGCGGCAGGCTGTGAAGGCGTAGCTGGAGTTGTTGAACTCTTTGAATTTCTAGAATCTGTTTTGTAAAACCCAGAGCCTTTAAAGACGACTCCCACATTTGAATAAACCTTCTGCACTTCACCTTTGCATTCTGGGCATTCAGTGAGGGCATCTTCGCTAAATGATTGAAACGCCTCAAATTCATGGCCGCATTTGGTGCAGGCATATTCATATGTAGGCATGGTGAGTATTGTAAAGAAGTGAGAGAATTACATCTAATCGGGTAGCTATTTAAGGGGAGAAAATGAAGGCAGGGCTTGTGATTCGAAGCGTTATAGCAACGGCTCTAATAATCCTGCCAGTTTTATCCACTTCAGCCTACGCAAATAGCATCACGGCCTCGGTTCCACCTGCAGGATCAGTATTAAAGACTTCGCCTAATTCAATTTCAATAACGACGGTTGGTCCGCTTTCAGATCAAGGAAGTTTGATAGTTGTAAATGATCCAAATGGCGTTGCGGTTGATGATGGATCAATAACTGTAAATGGAAATAATGCAATTGTTGGTTTAACTGAATTAACGAAGACCGGCGTTTACACCGTCAACTACACCTTGAATTCGGATACCGAAGATCCATTAACTGGTTCATATACTTTCTTGTTTAACGCGCCGTCAAGTATCGGAACTCCTACCCCTGAGCCAACTCAAGCTATGCCAACTCAAGTTGAAAAGAACTTGAATGGTGGATCAAATTCTTTTGTTTATACGTTATTAGCACTTGCTGCATTTGTTCTAGTTTTCTTAATTTGGTATGCCAAAGTTACTTTTGGCGGAAATAAGAGAAGTTCTAGAAATTCCAAGCGTAACTAACAGAATTTAAGTTATGCACTATTTAGCCGAAACACATATACCAACTTCAGGCGGGTTCTTAAGTTTTCTTACTCCTCTCGTGAAAGATCTACAGATACTTTCAGCAACAACTTTAATTGGGCTTCTCTTGGCTATTGGTTTCTTCATAAGAGAAGAGCGCTCTAAGTTATTGCCTGAAGGTATCCGACTACGAAACCTGGCAATAATTCCAGCAGC
>Ga0194048_10000667_pt1 | contig 16840 bp, 20 predicted proteins | sample JunL225m_MetaG_FD_161685 | JGI IMG/M metagenome (GOLD analysis project Ga0194048, IMG submission 161685) | Anoxic zone freshwater microbial communities from boreal shield lake in IISD Experimental Lakes Area, Ontario, Canada - Jun2016-L222-5m | ecosystem: Environmental > Aquatic > Freshwater >...
TCCATTCTGCTTCAAATGTCGACTCTTTTTTTTCATTATTACTGTAGATAACTTTTAATATTACCTTAATTACACCTTAAGTGAAAAAGTTCTGGGTGTTGTTGTTTGGTTTAGTAGGTGAGTTCCATAATGAAGATGCCAATCTTATTGAGTTCGTTCCATGCGACCATAACGCCGCCCATTGAATCCTTCTCCGCCTCCTTCTGCGAGATTTGCTCCTCCATCTTAGCGGGCCGTTCCTCTTCAAGCTCATAAAACCCGTCCTTCTTTGCGCACGCATTCACTTCGTCGATCGCAATGTCCACCGCCTCCAGCGCATCTTCAAACTTGGTGTAGGCCTTCTTCCAAACCTTCTCGCTGTCGTAAATGATAAAGATCGGCATTCTTTCGTGTTGTGTATACCGTCTCCTCTCTGCAGAGTTTAAATCCGTTTTCGATGGTCAATTGGTCTGGCTACAGCGGTCCCATTCCCCGTCATCACTACATGTATCGCAGGAACAGGATACGACATGAAGACTGCCCACCGTATACTCCCCAACGACGAGAGGGCCCCAGAACCACGTGAGTCCGTTCCATGACATCGTTACGGTTCCGTCCTTGAAGAAGCGACAGTATACGCCCTCAGGTTTCCTACGCAGGATATCATCCATCGTCGGAATCGCCCACCACCTCGTCTTACGTCCTGAAATCTCCTTACGAATCACGTCTCCATTGGGAAGCCACCGAACGATAGTCCCGTCTTCTGTCCGGATTTCAATCTCGTCGTGCTCGCCAACCATCATAGGTTTGTGAACCGGTCTGGGTTCCATCGTCATGAACTCCATTTCGCTCCATGGGAACCTTACAGTCGCGCTCTGCTTGCGAGTGATAGACATAATGCTTGGGATACTCTCCATTTCCCAACCAATTAAAATCCGTTTTCTATAAAGAGATGAAGTTGGCGAAAACGCCGACGGAATTGTGGAGGGCAGATGATTTCCCGAGTGCAGTTGGGACTACAGGAGATATGGCATATAGAGGTGCGGACATCAAGTATTTCGCGACCACGAAGAGCGAGATTAAGTCGTATTTGGAGAGAGGTCCTTTTCAGAAGAAGTGGACAGTGCGTGGTGAACTCAAACTTCTGGACATTCTGGACCCTGCTACTCGCGATGGAATTTATAAGAACGCACCGACGGACGTTCAGGGTTCGATGGATAGATCGTTTCCTATAAATACAAACGGAACACCTTACCGTGTCTCCAAAGCAGAAGAAACAGCACATGATTACGCCGTTCTCAGGTATATTTGCAGCAAGGGATACGATGGATATTACATGGCACTGCAAGATAAAGAAGGGTTTCCTTGGTTCCACAGTGAAGTGGGTCTATGTGGACCTGCTCTGAGTAAACTGACGATGGCAGAAGGAGAGAGGGGTGCCCCGGACCGTGTAGAGGGAAAACGCAAACGAAACTTTGATATGAGTCCTCCTGGAAGTCCTCCTAGGATAGGAGCTTTGTTTGGAGGCAGAAAGAAGAAGAATACGCGCCGAAAGAAGAAGTTTAGGAAGACTCGGCGCAGAACAAAGAATGGAGTTCCTGTTTCCGTTTAAGGAACGTGTTATATACCAAGATCTTCGTATGACTCCCGAAGGACTGTATAGCGTCACAAAACGCATCGATGGAGAACGCTTGATTGCTTTCTTGCACGGAATGATACCGGATTTGGGGAAGAAGACCGTTACGGACGCAACGGCATGTGTGGGCAGCGACACGCTTCTGTTCAGTCTTCATTTCAAAAAGGTAGAGAGCATTGAGTTGAAGCGCCACAATATGGCCGCACTTCAGAACAATGTGGATGTGTTTGGGGCATCGAATGTGACGTTGCACGAAGGCGATGCCACTCGTATTTTCAATTGGAAGACGGATGTCCTGTATGTGGATCCACCATGGGGCGGACCGGATTACTATAAGATTCCCTGTTTGGAACTCTATATTGGGGGACAGAGATTGGATATGTGGATCGAGGATGTTCTGAGACGACCCCAGCGACCTGAAACAATCGTTCTGAAACTCCCTAGGAACTACAATTTCACGAGACTCCAGTTTTTGCCGAATGTAGATTCCACGCACTTTTACCGTATTCGTAATTTCACTCTTGCTTTGTTGCGCGTATCTACTTAACTTGTCGGCACAGGGTCAAACTCGACTCTCTTTTGGACAGGCAGAGTGCGGAACGATGCGTTCTTGGTTTCCGTCGAAGACTCAGTCATCGGAGTGTTATTGAAGAATATCTGGGGAGACAGATGGACGCTCCGGCGGATCTTGTTTCGCTTGTTTGTGTTGTACAGGACTGCTCCTATCACAGAAGTAAGAATCACACCAAGAACGATTCCCATGCTTCCGTATCCGAGCGCGTTCATATCGGTAGAGACCCTTGATCCGCCAACCACTACTGCTGGACTATTGCTTGGAGACCAGGATTGCGACGCAGAAGAAGTTCTCGAGTAACTTTCAGACATGGACGGAGTTTCGTCGACACTTGGACTCATGGATTCCGACGAACGCATGGTGAATGAGTTGGAGAATGAGGGGTCGGGGGAGGATGACGAGGATGCAGTGATGGTTTGCGAAGAACTGAACGACAAAGAAGGGGACTGCGTGCATGTGGAGGAAGTCGAAGAAGTGATGGTCGAACTAGAAGACCCTGCTGGGGACATCGTGGGAATAGGAGAAGGCAGTGCCGTGGTTGAGGAGGACCAAGAAGGACCTGGAGTTGGAGACATGGTGCTTGACCACGAGGGTTGGGACGTGAATGAACCGGAGGAGGACGGACGCATGGACGGAGTGTTGGAACGACTGAATGCGCTCGTCATTGTGGCCAACGACCCCATGGTGTAGTTCCAAGTGAGAGTGTATGCCCCAGAACTGGTTCCGAATCCGGTTACGATGACCGCGTAGGATGCGCCTGGAGTCCCTGGGAAAGACACCCGCGACTGCGTTCCGGACCCGCATCCCTGAGAGTCGTCGTTTGCGACTGCGCAGGTGAACATGGACGAATTCGTGGGGCAGCGCGTTCCTGGAGGCAGAGGGGTTGATACGATGAGTTCCGTGTCCCAGGTGGTTCCGGTACAAGTGTCGAACGTCAGAGTTCCGCCGAGTGGGGCATTCATGGGGAGAGACACGACGACGAGATTCTCTCCGGTCGCAGAGTTGTAGGAGACGCCGTTACACGATCCGGTGAATCCAAGATTGGACCCAGTAGTTGTCCCCCTCCAGCTTCCAGAAAACGACCGAGGGGGGTTGATACATGTTTGCGCGAACGCAGTTGCTAGCAAAAGCATGAACCACTTCATTTTTCTTATCTATCTACTCTGATGAAAATCCCACAGAATCCGTTTTAATCCAGACAGAATCCGGACAAACCCTTCATGTAATTCGCGGACTTGCCTTTTATCTGTAGATGCTGGATGCGCTCTAACTCCCGCTGCAACGAAGGACTGTGTTCCTTCTTGGGCCTCTTCATGTGAGGGACGTAGGAATATATGATTCCCAAAGTGTAATCAGGTAACAAATCTTCAATAGGTCCAGGAAGTTTCGGGCGCATCCTACCCCTCGGCGTCAAAATATTCTCATCGGCGTTTTAACGCGAAAAAGGGGACGAGGAAAAGGATCAGCAAAACGGTAAGAATCCCAATGTCGACTGCACGCACAATTTTTTGGTATTTGATCGGGAGTTTCTCGTAAGCATCCGCATACTCCTTGGGTTTAAAGGGCATGGATAACCATCCAAGCAGAGTGGGTTTCAATCGGTCGTTACAGTCGTAAATGAAGTCATACCATGCTAGAAGAACGTAAGCGAGCGTACCAAGGAAGAAGGCCATGACGATGCGATGGGCCAGAGGTTCTGGGTGAGGCATCCAGTACACTGCAAGAACGAATGCAGAAAAGACGAGGCACTTCTCGTTTAAGTAGAGAGGGGTTCCGAAAAGACCGCCGCCCATTTTGTGTTAGATCAACAAACTGTTTGCCCGCGGTATTGCTCCAGTGTATAAGTATATGGAGTCCACGCACGAGAGAATGTGCATTATGGCGTGAAGATACATGGACAACCACCGATACCCTTTGCTATGAACGTAGAACCCGATAGGATACGTGAGTGACCCAATTCCGAAAATGAGCCAAAATAGAATTCTGTGTTCTGCGTCCCAAGCAAGGTAAATGTTCTGATAAAATACGAGGGTCTTTACTACTGCCATATCCAAATACCGTCTCCATGAATAATCGGGAAGTCGCCAGTAATTCATAGATGTCATGAAGATACTGAACTGGACGAATGAGAGGATTGGATACCCTGCAAAGAATGCGTAGGAACCCGATATGAGTGTGAGATGTGAAGTCAAATACAACCACCTATATTGATCCAGAGTATAGACGGGTTCCATACCGGATTTAAGAGCCAAATCTTTAAACCATCAACAAACGGTTTCCGCCAGGGATATCGCCCAAGTAGAGGATGCAAGACCCGAATGTCGCAATGACATGCAGAGCCATGTGAGAATATACAGATAACCACTTATGTCCGTATGTGTATAGGTAATGACTCAACGGATAAAACATGACACCAAACCAAAAGATTGGATAATAAATTGCGGCATTTTGGGCATTGTATGCGAGATAATTCTGATACAGGACTCCACACTTCACAACTATCATATCCAGGTTCCGACGCCATGAATAATCGGGCAATCTCCAAAAATTGATGGAGGTCATGTAGATCAGGAACTGGAGGAAGGACATCACATAATGTTTCTTAAAGAAGGCGAACGAACTGCCTATGAGAGCAGTATAGGAGGATATATACAACCATCCAAACTGCTCGACGCCATACATGGACTCCATTGTTCTCATAAAGATCGAAAATGGATTCTGAAATACGCGAGAAAAGGATGACAACAGAATGAATATCTTCTTTCTACACCGCGATCCGCGCATTGCGGCCCGATACCACTGTGACAAGCATGTGATCAAAATGATTATCGAGTCCGCGCAAATGCTCTATTGCGCGCACTGGATGATGAATCCCGAGAAAGTTCCGGCCAACGCATACAAGTTCACGCACAAGAACCATCCGTGCACCATCTGGGTCCGCGAGAGTCGGGAGAACTACATGTGGCTTGCATCTCTCGGATGGTGGTTGTGTAAGGAATATCAGCATCGGTATGGCGCGCATAAGACGCACAAGACGGAGGCACACATTGAGTGGTTGCTGAGCAATCCGCCGGATCTTCCTCGTATTGGAATGACGCCGAATCGGATGGCAATGCCGGACGAGTATAAGAAACCGGACCCTGTAGAAGCATATCGCCTCTTCTATCGCGAAAGCAAACTGGGGGATCGGGGGATTGTTGCCTATACGGGTCGCGACTGGCCTTGGTTCTTGAAAACGAATTCAGTCGGTTGTGCAGATGACGAGTAAGAATGGACAAGTTATTCGAGAGCTTGAAGTATGACACGGAGTTCCGAATCCAGACAGTCATCTTCCTTCGTAAGACTCTGCACATCATGTACATAAATTACGAAGGGCTGCGGATTGACCCGTTTCCATACCGAATTGCTGAACCCAATGAAATCCTTCTGAGGTTCGGCGATATGCAATTCAGTTGTAAGATTCTGGGACCCGACCGGTATGCGTTCACTTAGTGTAGATGATATAAGTCAGAGCATACGCACCCAATAAACCTAAAAACGAAACAGAACTCTTTTTCATTGTGGCGAATTGCTGTGCAAGTAGCACAGTGGATGCCATCATCAGGGAGTCGTATGCCACAAGCTTCCATGATACTTTCGATGCGTAGTCTTTCAATAGATCTATTATCTGATTATGACCCCGAGGTGTTGGGAGTACAACAAATTGGTAAAAGAGCAAATCATGGGCAATCTGGATGGCCACGGCAGCATAGATGAGAGGATACTGAGGCAAAAATGTTTTTGCCAGCAAGATGCCGAGAACGATTATTAAGCAGTCGGAAATCACAGCAACGATTCCGAAATGTGTGTACCATTTGTCGAGATCATTTCCCAATCCAAGGAGTTTGTGGAGAGCGATTGTCACGAAGTCGACCCATACGACTGCTGCTGCGATGTCGGCCAGCATTTACTAATACGCACACAATTGAAGAGGCAACATAGCAGTATTGGTCCAAATATCATAGGTATTGCAAGGAATGGAAACTCTTGATTTGGGTCTGACCCGCGTAAGTTTGTCGTGTTGGTGGAGTTCATTTACACTTTAATGAGTTTCTCGGCAGAGATCTTGGGATTCTGTTTCTCCAGCCTATCCTTTCCGTTTTTGTGGAAATCGTATCCGCACGCATGATCCTCGGGCATTCTGTGGGTTAGGCAGAAGGTGTGGTCGCAGGAGCACTTGTAAGGAACGAGGGTCTTTTTGCGGCATCCCGCAGCATTGCATCGCACCACGCCAGTTCGCTCCATGTCTTATTTGATGCTTCCAAAAGCTCCTTCGCCCTCCCGAATCCGTTTTCAAGGGATGCCAAATGGGCCCGAGCAGACCGAATTGTAGGATCATCATCGCCAATCTGAGTCCGTCGTCCTGGCGGCATATATTTCTGCGTTTTCTTCGCTACTGCAAGGAGTGCGTCCAAATCCTCTTTACGCTCATCTATCGCTGCCTTTGCGTCGTCCACCATATCATCCAGGTCGTCACGGGGCCGTGGAGGTGGAACAAATGTCTTCTTGTGTTCCTTTACGCGACGCAGACGCTCCTTCTCCCTATCAGACTTCATAGATTGCCACTCTGCGTCCGCAATGTCCTTTACCGGCGTGCGGACGAACCGAGAAGGAACTTCAGATTCATAGAGCGCCCATCGTAGATTTGGGTGATATCTGTTTCGGTTCTGAACAATTTGGGCAAAGACATCTTCATCCAGTTCGTTCATAAACCGGTGGAAATCACGAATGTCAAGAAACCAATTCCTTCGTAGCAAGAAATCGGCGTCTTCAAACGTATGCTCGCAGTACATACCCATGTTTACAAATACTTTGTCATACAAATCGTTTCCGTTTTTCACGGACCAGCGTGTATTCTAAAACCTCGGTTTGTAACAAGATGGTGAACATAACGCTTCCCGAATTGAGGGAGACGGAAGTCAAGGAACTTCCGCCTGCGGCAGTTGAAACCTTGCTGAAACTACGTGAGGAAGCATGTTCTGCTGCTGCACTAGACTTCAAATTACAACCACAACAGAGGTTTCTGCGTCGAGTTTTGAGTCCAGATGCGCCGACACAGGGACTCCTTATGGTTCACGGAACCGGCACGGGAAAAACCTGCACGGGTATCCAAATCGCAGAGGAGTATATTCTGAGACCCGAGTTTCAGAGCAAGAAGGTGTTTGTTCTTGCGAGTCCTGCAGTCCAAGAGAACTTCCGTCAGCAAATATTTGATGCATCGCAAGTGAAGGTAGATGATTCAGGTATAACGCTTTCGAAACAGTGCACTGGTAGACGGTATCTTGACCTTATTCAGCGGTCAAAGACCCAACCTATTTCCTGGTCGACCCAAGCAGGGCGTGAGACCATCATGAAGAGCGCATCGAAAGTGATTGATGAGTTTTATGAATTTTGGGGGTACGAAGAGTTCGGAAACGAGTTGGAGCGACAGACTTTGAAGCGCAATACGCGTGAACTGGATGCATGGATCCGAGAGACATACGATAACCGCCTGATCATCATTGACGAGGCGCACAATTTGCGTGATAATACGGAAAGTACAAAGAACGAAAAGATCGTGAATGCTGCTTTGAAGAAGATCATACAGACTGCCAATGGAATAACGCTGGTTCTTCTCACGGCAACCCCGATGTTCGACACGTTCGATGAAATTCTGGATTACTTCAACATGTTTCTGTGGAATGAAAGGAAGCAGAAGCCTACAGAGTCTTTAAAAACTCTGGATTTCTTCACGAAACAGGGGACGTTTGTTTCAGAGGATGCACGGGCCGCGTTCCATAAACTCAGCAATGCCTATATTTCGTACGTGAAGGGTGAGAATCCGTTCACGTTTCCGTTCCGCCTTGACCCACCAGAGGATATGATTGCGGCTATTCCGTGTACACACGACATTGACGGTAAACCCATCACGACTCCGATCAAGTATTTGAAATTGACGCAGGCAATCATGTCGCCGTACCAGTCCGGTATTGTTCGGGCATTGCGCAACAACAAACTCCAAGAACCACGAACTGTGTGTGTTCTCCCTGACAACAAGAATTCTTTGCGCGAAGTGATGAATAAAGAGGGAGATCAGTATCGGTATTCCGGCATTCCGTTCTTATCAAAGTCCAATGTGGCAAATTTCAGTGCCAAGTTCTCGAGTGTTCTAAGATGTATTGCAGAGTCCACGGGTATTGTCCTCGTATATTCCAACATCGTGGATTTAGGGGCACAACTCTTTGCGATGTGTTTGGAGGAGCACGGATTCGCTCCTGCGTTTGGAGACCCTTTGCTTGCCGAAACATCCGGAGAAGTGTTGGCAAGGAGTTCAGGGACCTATGCCCTCTTTACATCCAACACGAGTCGCGCAGATATCAAGAATTCTCTTGGAAGATTGAAGCAGCGTGGGAACAAAGAGGGAAAGGATATTCGTGTCATCATTGCGTCTCCGAAAGTGTCGGAAGGTGTAGATTTCAAGTATGTGCGTCAAATCCACGTTCTAGATCCTTGGTATAACATGAGTCGCATCGAGCAGGTCATTGGACGAGGATTGCGTACGTGTTCCCACTCTGCACTTCACCCGCTAGAACAGAACTGCACAGTCTATCTCCATGTGAACCGGCATCCGGGAGACAGACAGGAAGCATTGGACGAGTTCATTTATAGGACCTTCGTGGAGAGAAAAGCAATCGCAATGGCGAATGTCAAGAAGGCACTTATGGAGTCTGCGATGGATTGTAAGTTGGAGCATTCCGTGAATTCGTTGCCGCAAGAATGGTTGGATCTCCAAATCCGTCAAACACGGTCTCAGCGGAACGAGACAGTCACTGCGAAGTTGCGAGAACTTACTGCGCCCGTATTCATGGACGACGCTACATTTACTTGCGACGACATTCCGGAAGTGGAAGATCCGGATCATACGCGCCCCCTATCTGCGATTCTTGACGTGAAGGACGAGATTCTGGATAAATTGATTCAGTTGTTTGCTGAAAAACCTGTGTGGACCCAAAAGGATTTACTACTTGCTTTGAAACCCTACGACGATTCTCTGATTCGGTACATCCTTCAGAATGCCATTGCCCAGGGATTCAAACTGAAGGACCGGAACGGGCGTCCTGGACGGCTGGAAGCAAAGAAGGGTCTGTTTGCGTTTGCGATCGGAGATAACGAGACGATGCTGGACCGTCTTGTTCCGAAAACGGTTGGAACAGATGTTCCATTATCGGATAACACACCTCTGACGCTGGATGGAGACGTTGAAATGCAGCAAGCAGTTCCTGATGCGGCTCCAGAAGATACTGGAATTCCGTATGCGGGCATCCAAGATAAGGTCGAAACTCATGATTGGTTCGATAATCATGATGATACGGATCGTATTAAGAAGAGTATAGACAAGGCAAATAATGCTGAGAAGAAAACAGCAAAGAATTTGGAAAAGATAAAGATTTTAGAGTCAGAACTACAAAAATTAGAGGCACTTGAAAAGAAGCGACTGGACGATTTCTTGAACGAGTATCCTTACGCTGTGCGTGAATGGTTTTATGTCGATCAGGTTCTCAAACGAGATGAACGCCGAGACCATATCTTGAAAACATTGAGGTCTGGACAGATTCCTGCCTATTTACAGTCGATGGTCGTGGACGCCCCTGAGAAATTTTATGTGTTTGGACCCGATGATTTTTATACGGCAGACGGCAAAAAGTATGTGCCTATCGGCGCATCTCTCGACGCTTACAATGGATGGCGCTCAGACCTCAAAGATCGGTTCGTCAACGGAAAGGACAATTTCTTTGCTGCAATGAAGGAGGATGTCATAGTGTTCAATATCGACGATAAGTTGGATGCCGACAACAAGGTGAAACACGCGGATCGCACGAAAGTCATTGGTGGAAGATCGTGTTCGTTTTTCGAGTCAAGAATTCTGAATGCGTTTGCCAAGTGGTTTGGTGCAGTCTTACCTGAAAAGGAAGAGAACAAGGGACATACCAAGGCAAAAACAGAAGAAGGTCTCAGTGTTCTGACCAAACAAGAACGCTGTCGGGAAATATCCATGCTTGCTCGTAAAGCAGTGATCGAGCGCAAAGCAGGTTTTGATTGGTACACACCAGAGGAATGGGCAGTCTTAACGGAAGAGACAACGCGCAAAGAGGTTTTGGCACGACTGAATCCTAAAAAGAAGTGAAAATGGATTTAAAATATGTGAACCTTTGATAACCAAAGATGGAGTCCTTGTTTGAACGACGCGTGTTGACAAAAAAGGTGAATATCCATGCCAAGTTCATTCAGAAAAACATTCAGGCCTCACTGCTGTCTCAACTCAAAGTGAAGTTTCAGGGTCGGTGTCTTGCCGAGGGGTATTTGCAGAGAGACAGCATCACAATCATCTCATATTCGCTGGGTAGGCTGAATTACCTGCGCGGTGGGGCTGATTATGATGTGACATTCCAAGCAGATATTTGTATGCCGCACGTGGGCCAGGTATTCAAGGCACCTGTGAGTCTGCGCAGTAAGATTGGAATTCACGCAGAGTTGGAACCTCTGCGCATCCTGATTCCTCGCGATCTTCATATTGGAAATGAGTTGTTCGAGAAGGTCGAGGTCAATGACGAGGTAGAGTTTGAGGTTGTTGGGACACAGTTCAAGCAGGGTGATGAAGATGTGATTGTTGTTGGAAAGTTGCTAGGACAGCTTGTGGAACCACAAATTCTTGGCGATCCAATTGAACCGCTTGCTGCTGCTGCTGCACCACTTCCTTCTGGACCGGGTGAGAAAGTTGTGACGGTTGTGGCCGTACCAGCAGCAGACAAGCCAAAGCGGAGGAGACTTAAACAGGCGGCACCTGCAACAGAGTAAATGAGTAACTTCAGTAGGACCAAAAAGGAATGGATGAAGGAGCGACTTGACGCGATGGACGCGAACGAGCACGCCCAAATTTTTACAATTGTGAGGAAGTATACTGATCAGGGCACACGCACGCAGAGCGGTATCTTGATTTCTACAGACTTCATGAACGACGAGTGTCTTGGCGAGATTGACGCATATATCCAGTTTTTGACGGACCAGCGCAAACGAATGGAGGAAGATACGAAGGCACGAAAGTCCTATGAACGCATGATTCAGTGATAAAACGGAAAGGGTTTAATCTAAGTTTAAAACAACAGGAATGGAGGCTTTCGTAACTCCGGGAAATCGTCAATTTATTGCCGAATTCCTCAAAGTCGCAAAACGTGACCCGAACGTAGAATTCGAATGTAAACTACTTTCTGGGCAAATTCAGACGAAGGATGTTGCAGACCGTCTTATGCGAGCGTGCGAGCTTTTGTCTACAGAGACCAAGGACCAGATACCCTATCTGACAGTTTCCTACAAGGACAAGACCCGTGTGACCGTAACTGGGGTCAATGAAGTGCATCGTGTATGTATGACCAACTCCTTCAAGGGTATTCCCATAAATGTGGAGAAGAAGGAACTGTATGGAGGACGCGACACGATTGATGCTACTGAAATTGGGGCGAGGTTTACGCTGAGACGCGAGACGCATCTGCGCAAAGATACGGATGCCAAACCCAATGACCCTACGGCATTCATCCGTCTTATTACGCGAAAATCCTATAAGTCCAAGAGCGGACTGTTCCAGATTGATGTATCGATGGTCAAGTCACGCAAGACAACGCCGCAATTGGTCCGGGATATTCTCAAGGAGCAGCACAGCTATGAGGTCGAGGTAGAGTTCATCCAGCGGGACACGAAGCTTCCAGAGGATGTGATTGTTGGCGACCTTTTGGAGATTATTGCCGAGCTTTCCAAGGCATTCTACCAGACCCAGTTCCTTCTGTCAGTTTCGGACATGCAGAGATACGAGAATGAGTTCCGGGAATCTGGGAACAAGTTCTATAATTTGGTAACGCTCGAGCGGCAGCACATCCGTGCGGACCTTCCTCATAACATCTTGGAAGGATACACTGTGACAAACAAGGCAGACGGAGAGCGTTGTGGGCTCTATGTCGCACGCGATCGCAAGTTGTTACGCGTCATAGGAAATACGGGACAGATTACGTGGACTGGATACACTGCACTATCGAATGCAGCACATTCACACATTGGCGACTTTGTGGACGGAGAGTACATTGCTGGAAAGAATCTGTTCTGTATCTTTGATGTCTACCGCTTCCGGACCCGTGATTCCAAGGGACTGCCTCTTATGCTGGAGAGCGACGATAAGACGATGAAGGATCCGCTTTCGTCTCGTCTAGGATGTGGGCGCTTATTCGTCCAAGATTTACAAACCGACTTCACGCTGTCTCCAACAGCACAGCCGATTCGTATCGAAACCAAGCTGTTCTTTGCGGGCGACGACATGGCAATGGAGGAATCGATTCGTGAGATGTTGAAGACGGAGTTCGAGTATGAGACGGACGGACTTATCTTTACGCCACGGGCATCGAAAGTTGCTCCGCCCGAAGACCGCAATAAGAACACGTGGATTCGAGTGTACAAGTGGAAGCCGCCGCAGCAGAACAGTATTGACTTTCTCTTACGGTTCTCGCCCGAGGACATGTTCGATGTGGTTCTGAAGAAGAATGTGAAAGCAGGGCAGGTGTTTGTGTCGCGAAGTGCTGGTGACGATATCGTCTATCCTCGCGAAACCATGACAGGCGAATATGTCCCGAGAGCATTGCCGGCAGACCTACAGAATATCGCGGACACGAGCGACCGTGTGCCGTCTCTGTTCCAGCCCATTTCTCCTGCCGATCCGGATGCTTACAAAATCTACCTGCCTCTGAACGATAAGGGTGTGCCGGTCGACGAGACAGAAACCAAGATTGAAAATAACACGATTGTGGAGTGCTCGTATGATACTGAAACCAGCCGATGGACAGTTATGCGCACACGCTACGACAAGACATACCAGTACCGTGTCCTCCGGAAGCAGCAGTATGGAAATGACGTGCGCACTGCGAACTCTGTGTGGTCGTCCATCCATATTCCTGTGACTCTCGACATGATTCAGTCGGTCGTGTCGTCTCCGTTCGTCAGTGATTTGGATAGTGATATGTATTACCGCGACGACCTCAAGCGTAATGCCCGTGTGTTTGCAGATGTGTATGACTTTCACTTACAAATCAAGGACGATCTTTACAAGAACAACGTGAGGAAGGGAGATACGTTGCTGGAACTTGCATCGGGACACGGAGGAGACTTACAAAGATGGATACGATCGAAACCTTCGAAAGTGGTTGGAATGGACTTATCGCTCAGCAACATCACATCTCCGACCAAAGGTGCTGCGATTCGGTACATCCGCGAAACAAGATCGCGTCCCAAGGGATCGGTTCCCCCAACCTTATTCGTCCAAGGCGACATGACACATTATCCGCTGTTTGATCAGGAAGATAAGTATTTGCCTATTCTGAAAGGACAGGCGTCCGGGTCCACAGAGTACTTGAGGCAATTCAATGGACTCAGCAAGTTTGATTCACTTTCCTGTCAATTCGCGCTTCACTATGCCTGCGAATCGGAGGAGAAGTTCAAGGCGTTCGCACAGAACATCCGAGACACATGTAACGGAACATTCTTCGGAACATGCTCGGACGGCAAGGAGATTTATAGTCTTCTCTTTGGGAGGGAGACACACTCGTTTGGAATGAAGCATCCGAAGACGGGGACGTATGTGGAGGCAGGCAAGTATACGAAGGAGTATACGGAGTCGGGGAGCTGGGAAGAGGACGCGAAATTCGGGATGCCAGTGAAGGTCTTGCTGGAGAGTTTCGAGCAGCCCCAGACGGAGTATTTGGTTCCGTTTGAGAGAGTTGTGGAATTGATGGAGGAAGCAGGGTTCGAACTTGCCGAGACAGAGTTGTTCAGGGATATTTATTCGAACCAGAACAAGGCGGTCCTGAACGAGCAGCAACAAACATTCTCGTTTCTGAATCGGTCGTTCGTGTTTCGGCGTAGGGCAGACATTGAAGAGGAAGAGGAGATTGCAGAAGTAGTTGTGCCAACAGACGAACCAGCTCCGGAAGCGCCAAAAGAGGTTGAACTGCCTCCTTTGGAATTGGACACTGAGAATGCTCCGGAACCTGCTCCAGAACCATCGAAACCAAGGTTCAAGAGTTTGACCACTCAACTCGGCGCTCCTGCCCCTGCTCCCGAAGCCCCAAAAGAGGAGCCTGCCCCGGAACCTGCTCCTGCTCCTGTGGCGGAAGAGCCGAAACCGGTGAAGCGTAAGTTGAAGAAGGCACCTGTTGCGCCCGAAGAGATGCCCATTCTGTTCTTTGGTCCTACACCGAAAGAAGACAGTTCCCAAAACTTCAGCAATCAGTCGGCACATCCCATTACAGTGGATGATGTTCAATACAAAACCGTGGAGCACTTCATTCAGGCCCAGAAGGCCAAGTTGTTTGGAGATGAGAAGACATATACCGAAATCTTGAAAAAGGCAAAGACGCCAGGTTCTGCAAAGAAGATGGGTGGAAAGATAGAGGGGTTTGTAACAGAAGTGTGGGAGTCTAAACAGGATGAGATATATGAGAAGGGTGTGCGTGCAAAGTTCGTCCAGCATCCATCTCTGCGGAAACAGTTGACGGATACGGGCGAAAAGATGATTGGTGAGGCAGATCCCCGTGATTTCTATTGGGGTATTGGGACAGGTGCGGCACTTGAAAAGGCACAAACACCATCGAAATGGAAGGGTATGAACAAGATGGGGAAGCTGCTCATGAAGTTAAGGAAGCAGTTTCAGGCAGAAGCTACTTCTTAGGACACGTTACAAAAATTTGAATGAATCGTTTCGAAACAGGGTCCCACTTTTGGACCGAATCTGCTGCTTTGATCTTCATTCCATCTGGCTGGACTTTTATGAAACCACACGTAGGCATTTTATTCTTACTTGTGATTCTCACTTTGCAGGAAAATGGACATTCACGATCCGCTTGGAAACAGGATCCCATTTTTGGAAAAACTGTTCTTTAGATTTTTGTCCGTACTGCAGTTGAGGCAATTTCTTCATTGCCGCCCCAACTTTTCTCGCTCCAATATTCAGCGTACATTGGCCAGCACACGCGGGCGGTTGTCCATTCTTATCCGGTCTTGCGCCCCATCCTACATACGGAAGTCCTGCAGGCATCTCTACTTATCTTCAGGCGCGTCAAATTGTTTATAGTAGTCCTCATACGACATCTTGGGAGCAACAGGCGCAGAAGGCGTCTCTCCGACCACCGGCGCAACATACCTATCAAAAAGTTTTTGTCCAATCAATTTGGAAGCATCGTCTTCCGTCACTTCTCCCATCTCAATCTTTCGGCGCAATTTCAGCATATCGAAAAACATGGTGTCCATCTTTCCCTCATAATGCATCTCAAAAATGGTTGGAAAGACTTCGTATAATGTTTTATTCTCTTCTGCGATCTTCTCGCGATACTTGACTTGATTCGTTCGCTTCAATCCCTTGTGGCGGCGCATACTGGCATCCATATCGCGCACGAGCGCTTGAATCTGAATAGAATTGAGTCCCGACATTTCCTTAGTGTTGAGTGGTATATTAAGATTCTTTATACAACGAGCGGCGGCATTGTCTGGTTGAGAAGCACAGTGAGTTGCTCCACGAAGTCCGTACATTGCTCCTTCGTCGTAATACCTGTAAGAATCATCTTGCCTGTCCGAAAGACCTTGGCAATCCACTTATGAGGCCCGATATGAATCTTGACGCCGGGGTATACGTCCGGATCATAATGACTCGTGATTGTGTCGTGGCGCATATTGCGGATGCGCGTATACAGAAGTTCGCGAGGAACGCTCTTATGGCCGAGCAACTTCGTCGTGTAATTCATAAGAACGACTCGGCGTTGTGTCACGGCATACATCTCGGGACAATCCACAATTGCGGACCGGCAGTGCGTCCACAGAACATCCAGCAGTATGCGCATCGATGAAATGTCGTACTGATCATCCAGAACGCCGGTCAAATGAAACACTCCGTTCTGAAAGATCTTGATTGTGATTTCCTTCTTCTTTAAAGTCCCGTCACCGTCGTTCAATAGAACGATCGTCATGGAATTATTGCCGAATCCAGTCGTGTGTTTCGTTGCTTCCTTCTTGGAGCGTCGCTTAATAGAATCCCTCTTGCTCTCGCCCTTCTTGAGGACTCCCCGCTTCTCTGCGCGAATAATAGATTCGGACAAAGGAATGGATTCTACGAGTTTTGAGGTATCAAACTTCAGGTTGGTGTTATACAGCACTACCATTGTCGACAGATTGGGGATCTCCATTTTCTCGATTGGGTTTAGAGACATACAGAAATTCAATTTCGTTTTTCCAGGAGAAAGGAATGCTTTCCGAGTGATGGCACACAAACGCAACCGGTCTTGTTCGAATTAAAGAGCGAATGCGAGTTTGATGGGCCGGATCCAGCATCCATCCAGGTTCCACGAACCCTAAAAAAACACAGGGCGATTTATGGTGTTTCAGAATCGATTCGCAGTTGTCCATTAATTCTGAAGAGGGAACGCGAGATAAATCCACAAACTCAGAAGCAGGGTATGACTCTTTGAACGCTTCACGGAATTTGCCAAACTCGAGTATTTCGGTAGATACCCACAGCATTCCTTGTTGAATTCCTTAAGTGTTTAAAC
>Ga0194048_10000669_pt1 | contig 16794 bp, 14 predicted proteins | sample JunL225m_MetaG_FD_161685 | JGI IMG/M metagenome (GOLD analysis project Ga0194048, IMG submission 161685) | Anoxic zone freshwater microbial communities from boreal shield lake in IISD Experimental Lakes Area, Ontario, Canada - Jun2016-L222-5m | ecosystem: Environmental > Aquatic > Freshwater >...
CGGAGTATCGAGTCGAGACAGACAGCATGGGCGAGGTCAACGTGCCCACCGACCGCTATTGGGGCGCGCAGACCGAGCGGTCGATTGACAACTTTCAGATCGGTATCGGGACGTACCACTGGGACCGTCCGATCATTCGTGCGCTCGGCGTGCTGAAGAAGTCGGCCGCACGTGCCAACAAGGATCTTGACCAGTTGCCACCCGATGTTGCCGACATGGTGATCGCGGCCGCCGATGAGGTTATCTCCGGCAAGCTCGACGATCACTTCCCACTCGTCGTGTGGCAGACCGGCTCGGGCACGCAGTCGAACATGAACGTCAACGAGGTCATCTCGAACCGCGCGATCGAAGTTGCGGGCGGCGTGATGGGCTCCAAGACTCCTGTGCATCCGAACGACCACGTCAACCGCGGCCAGTCGTCGAATGACACCTTCCCGACCGCGATGCATATCGCCGCGGTTGAGGTGCTCGACCAGGTGCTGATCCCGAACGTCACGTTGCTGCGTGACACGCTCGACGCGAAGGCCAAGCAGTACGCGGACGTCGTCAAGATCGGCCGCACGCACCTGCAGGACGCAACGCCAGTCACGCTCGGCCAGGAGATTTCGGCCTGGGTCTCCCAGATCGACGATGCCCTCGCCACCGTCCGGCGCGCCATTGATGGCCTGCTCGAGTTGGCCATCGGCGGTACTGCCGTCGGCACGGGACTCAACGCGCATCCGAAGTTTGGCGACCTCGCCGCGAAGTACATGGGCGAGGAGACGGGCTACGCGTTCTACTCGGCCGAGAACAAGTTCAAGGCCCTGTCGTCGCACGATGCGATGGTCAACGCCTCGGCCGCCGAGCGCACCCTTGCGGGTGCGTTGATGAAGATGGCGAACGACGTTCGTCGTCTCGCCTCCGGCCCCCGCGCTGGCATCGGTGAGATCTCGATTCCCGAGAACGAGCCGGGCTCGTCGATCATGCCGGGCAAGGTCAACCCGACGCAGTGCGAGGCGCTGACGATGGTCTGCGTGCAGGTGTTCGGCAACGACGCCGCCGTCGCCTTCGCCGGCACGCAGGGCGACTATCAGCTGAACGTCTACAAGCCGGTGATGGTCTGGAACCTGATCGAGTCGGCCGAACTGATCGCCGCAGCCTGCAAATCGTTTAACGACCGCTGCGCCGTCGGTATCGAGCCGAACTTGGAGACGTTGGAGCGCAACCTCAACGCGTCGCTGATGCTCGTGACCGCTCTCAACACGCACATTGGCTACGAGAACGCCGCCAAGATCGCGAAGAAGGCGCACCACGATGGCACGACCTTGATCGAGGCCGCCACGGCACTCGAATTGGTTACGCCCGAGCAATACGCCGAGTGGGTCATCCCTGTCGACATGACGCATCCGCTGTAGGTCGATGTCCGGAAGGGGTCAGGCCCGATCTGGACACTTGATAGGTGAGCTTGCTCGCCATCAAATGTCCAGATCGGGCCTGACCCCTTCCGGACATCGACCAACCGGCAGCCTCGCAGACAAACCATCCATCTCACAAAAACCGAGGCAGAAGACCTAGCGATCGTTCGACGCAAGAGCGCCGACGACGCCCGCACCGACCAGCACCGACCCACCGACGACCAGAGCGGCGGGCAACGACCCAGTACCAGCTGCGCCGATCAGCGACGCGAGATCGGCGCCACGCAGCAGGAAGATCAAGAGACCCGCGGCCGCGACGGGGCCAAGACCCCAGGCCATCCGTGGCACGAGTTCGTCTGGTCGAGTCAGCAACGTCCAAACCCACAGCGCCGGTACGGCAATCAAGACTGACGCCGGGCTGCCAGCGAGCAGCAGCACGGCGGCGCCGAGACCGATCACCGGCGTTGCCACCAGTGGTAGTGGTGCACGGAACCGATACCGCAATAGGTACACAGCGATCGCGACCGAGATGATGCCGGCCGCAATCACAAGCAGCACTGCTAGCAGTCCAGCCTTTGGCCAACCTGAGCCGGGTGGGGTATCGATTCCACCCGCCAGATCCGTGGCTCGCGCAATCAGAACCGTCGCAATTCCCGGCACGGCACCGATCGCCGCGACGATCAACGCTGCACTCCAGCCAGCGCGCGATGGGCGGCCGACAAGCAGCGCCTGACCGGCGGCAAAAAGCGGTCCAAGCAGCAGTGCAATAGCGAGCAAGGCAATCGCTCTGCCCGGGATCACGCGGCCGGACACAGCGACGTAGACACCGCTCGGGGGCGAAGGACGAGGCTCTGCATCGAGACGAACGAGGAGCGTGCCGATCGCCGCACCGACCGCACCGAACCGAACCTCATCAATTGCTGCCACGCCGACGCCACCATCGCCATCACCAAGCTGAATTGCGGCGACACCAGCATCGAGGAATGGCACCTGCGCACCCGCAGGAGTGACCGGCGCAATCAAATCAAGCACCTGCGTGACGGGGCTCGCTGGGCCGGCTGCACCGGCCGCAGGTTGGCTCGCAATCGATTCTTCGAGGCCTCGCAAGAGGAGCTCCGGTGTGCGCACCCCACCCGTGCCGGCAAACCGAATTGGCAAGGCATCCGTCCCCGAGCCAATCGCGTCGAGCGAAACCACCGCAACCGGACGTAGCCCTGCGGACCGCAATTCGTCGAGTAGGTGCTGATTGCCTGCCTGCCCAACGGTGCCGCCGTCGGTCGAGGCCAGCACCAACGTACGTGCGCGCTCAACTCCCGACAGATCACGCGCCAACTCGACAATCGCTGCCGTACCTGTCGCGTTGTCGTTGAGGCCAGGACCAGGCGCAATGTCGTCGCGATTGGCAAGCACGACGATCGCCTCGTCAGATGAGCCCTTCTCGACGACCCAGAGGTTCTCCATCATCACGTCTGTGCCCTGTGCCCCGGGCGCACGAAACGACGATCGCTGGACGGTCTCGCCGCTTGCCTCACTCAATGAGCCTGCGACCTGGTCCGCCGCCTGTTTTGCCGTCAAGGTGCCAGGGGCACGATCTGGTGCAAGTTCGGCAAGCTGGCGGGCGTATGCGGCGGCGTGGGTACCGTCAAAACTAGGAGCCACAGCGACCGTTGCGGAGGGTCCAGCCGGTGTGCGAACGCTGACCAAAAGAATGATCAGCGCGAGCAGCGGTGGGACGATAAAGGCAATGCGAAGCGCTCGTCCGGCACTTCCGCGCGGACCCCGAACCGGTTGCACACTGCCACGCTGGTTAACCACAGGCCTGCTGACGGTAGCATTGGCTTGTGCAGAATCCGCCCGTGGTCCTAATCATCGATGACGAGGAGTCGCTTCAGGAGCTGCTGACGCATGCACTCGAGCGCGATGGCTACACCGTGCTGGTGGCAGGAACGGCCACTGCTGGTCTCGCCGCCTTCGCCAACGATTCGCCGGATGCGATCCTGCTCGACGTCATGCTCCCCGACGGGTCTGGGCACGATGTCTGCAAGGAAATCCGAGCGACCTCGACTGTCCCGATCATCATGCTGACTGCGCTCGATGACGAAGTCGACAAAGTGGTCGGCCTCGAGCTTGGCGCCGACGACTACATCACCAAGCCATTTGGCATGCGCGAGCTCCGTTCGCGCGTCCGTGCCGTCTTGCGTCGCGCTGCGATGACGATGCCGAGCGGTGACGACGAGCCCGTGGTTGAGGAGCGTCTCGAACTCGCGGGTGTCGTGATGGACCGCGCACGGCATGTTGTGACAGTCGATGGTGTTGCCGTCGACCTGACGTACGTCGAATTCGAGATTCTCGCGACCTTGATGACGAGCCCCGGCCGGGTCTACAGCCGCGGCCAATTGCTTGACGCCGTCTGGGGCTCCTCCGACTTCCGCGAACCTCGCACCGTCGACGTCCACGTGCGTCATCTCCGCGAGAAGATCGAGGCCGACCCGGCGGCACCGGCGCGGATCCACACCGTGCGCGGTGTCGGGTACCGCTTCGAGGGATAGCGGCCTGCGATGGACTGGCTCGTCGACCGCGTCTTTCCGTTTCGTCGCCTGACTGTCTGGCTTGGCCTTTTGGTGCTCGTCGTCAGCGCACTTGCGTTGACGTTCTCGTACCTGCTTGTGATTGCCTCGCTCGACGATAGCCTCGTCAGCAATCGCGTCAGCATTACCGCCCACGCCGCCCAAACCTCGGCACCAACCTTCGCGACAAACTTCGCAAATGCGCTGAGCGGTGCGGCTGGGAGCCCCGATACGAATGCCGTGACGGTGGCCTACGGCACGTTGACCAATACCGATGCCTCCGTCTACCAGGTCATTACGCAGGACCACCTCGTTCCCGTCACGACGCTCGCCCCGCCGACGCCGAGTGCCGTAGCCGTTTCGGCGGTGGCCGCGAATGGCGTCCAGAGCGGTGTCGGTACAGCCTCGGGCCGGCGCGTTGCCGAGGCCGCGTACAGCATGCGCATCAGCGGCACGCAGTACGTCGTCGTGCTCCAGTCGAGCCTTGCTGATATCGACTCAACCGTGGCCCTAACCAGCCGCCGCAGCCTGCTCGGCGCACTGATTGCCCTCCCCCTCGTCGTGATCATCGGCGCTTTGGCCGCCGCGCTCCTAACCCGCCGTATTCGCCGCCTCGAGCGCGCGTCGAGTCGTATTGCTGGTGGCAACCTGAGTGAGCCGATCGTCGATCGTGGCAAGGACGAAATTGGTGGGCTCGCTGTGGCGCTCGATCAGATGCGCAACGAATTGGCCAGTACGGACGCCGCCCGGCGCGCCTTCGTCGCCAACGCCTCACACGAGTTGCGCACACCCGTCTTCGCGCTGTCCGGCTTCTTGGAATTACTGATCGACGAAGAGGACGAGGCCATGCGTCGCCAGTTCCTCGCCACCATGCAAGATCAGGTCGAGCGCCTGACGCGCCTCGCAACAGACCTGCTCGACCTCTCACGTCTCGATGCCGGCAAGGTGCTCGTTGTGCGCGAGCCTGTCGAGCTTGCGGATGCGGCCGAGCGCATTGCCCGCGATCTCACACCCGTCGCCAATCGCCGCGGTGCGACGATCGTCATCGAGACCACGCCCGTGATTGCGCTCGGTGACGAGACGCGCATTGGCCAAATTACGCGCGTCCTGATCGACAACGCCGTGCGGCATAACCCGGAGGGCGTCACGATCTGGGTGCGTACAGAGCAGCGTGGTGACGCCACAGCCGTGATCATCGAAGACTCCGGACCACCAATCCCACCCGCCGAGGCCGCGACGGTCTTCTCGCGATTCGCACGTGGCAGTGGTGCCGGTGAGGGTTCGGGTCTTGGCCTCGCGATCGCCTCAGAACTCGCCGGTCGCATGGATGGTCGGCTGGTACTCGATCAGTCCGGCCCCCACAAGGTGTTTCGGCTCGAACTTCCTGCCGATCGACCGCTCTCCTGACCCGGCCCGCGCATTCCGACTATCCTCGTGCGGTGGCTGATCCCGAGCAATACCGCCTGACGATCGTTTCAAACCGCGGCCCAATCACGTATGAGGTCGTTGCTGGCGAGCGTGTCGCCGGGCGCGCCGGTGGTGGCCTCGTATCTGCTCTACGCGGCCTCATTCGCTCGCATACGGTGACGTGGATTGCCTGCGCCGTCACCGACGAGGACCGGGTCGTGGCGCGCGAGCAGCATGGAAAGGCAGTGCCAGAGGAGGACGACGCAGGCAACCCGTTCCTCCTCCATCTCGTTGAGCCCGACCCTGCTGACTTCGATCGTGCCTACCACGAGATCGCCAATCCGCTGCTGTGGTTTATCCAGCACGAGCTCTACGACACGGGGCAATCACCCGTGGTCAGCGAGGACGTCCGCGAGGCCTGGGCTGCCTACCGTCGCTACAACGCCACGATCGCCGCGGCGGCGGCAACCGAGTACGACTCCGACGCCTTGATGGTGCACGACTACCAGCTCTACCTGGTCCCAGCGATGCTGCGCGAGGCGGGCGTGACGACCCCGATTCTGCACTTCACCCACATCCCGTGGCCTGGTCCCAGTGCGTGGCGCCTCTTGCCGGTCGATCTTCGCACCGAGCTGCTGCACGGGCTGCTTGGTGCAGACATCGTCGGGTTGCAGACGGCACACGACGTGCGCGACTTCCTCGCTACCTGTGTCGAGTACCTCGACGGTGTGACGGTGGATCACGAGGCCCGCACCGTGCGCGTTGTTACCGATCACCGCGCTCGCACCGTGCTTGTTCGCAACTACCCGATCTCGGTCGACCCAGCCGAATTTCGTGAGCACATCACGACGCCCGAGATGGTTGAGGCTGCCGCAGAGATGACGCGCACGCGGACAAAGCATCTGATCCTCCGCGTCGACCGCACCGACCCGTCGAAGAACATCGTGCGTGGCTTTCATGCCTACGATCGCCTGCTCACGCGCCGACCCGACCTGCACGGCGACGTCACGCTGCTGACCCTGCTCGACCCCTCGCGGCTCTCGATTCCCGCCTACTCGCTGTACTTCGAAACGATCCAGGAGACGGCAGCCGAGGTCAATGCGCGCCACGCGCACGACGGTTGGCTCCCCATCGACCTACGGATTGGCGATAACTTCCCCGACGTCATTGCTGCGTACCAGCAGTACGACGTCCTCCTCGTGAATGCGATTGCCGACGGAATGAATTTGATCGCCAAGGAAGCACCCCTGCTCAACGCGACCGACGGCGTCATCGTGCTGTCGGAACGTGCGGGCGCCTACGAAGAGCTCGAGCCCTTCGTGCTCGGTATCGATCCGCTTGACGTTGAGGCGACGGCCGCGCAACTGGAGCGAGCAATCGAGCTATCGCAAGGCGAGCGTGCAACACGTTCTGTCGCGATCAAGGACTTCTTGATGACCCACGATGTCAGCCGCTGGATCGACCTTCAGCTGCGCGACCTCAATGATCTCTCGGAGGCTCGCCGATGAGCGACCCGCTGCTGATTGTCGCTGCGCTCAACGGCACCCGCCAGCGCGACGCCTGCCCGAAGGTGCCGCTGTCTCCGGAAGAGCTTGCGGCAGAGGCCAAGCGTGCAGTCGAGGCCGGCGCCGGCATGGTGCACGTCCACGCCCGCAAGAGCGATGGCTCCTCCACCTTCGACTTCGTGATCGACGACATCGTTGCGGCGATCCGCAGCGCCGTTGATGTACCGATCTCGATCTCGTCGCAACGCGCACGCCAGACGTCGCTCGGTACGGTCACTGCGCTCTTCAGCGTGCTGCGCGACCTGCCAGATCTCGCCTCCGTCCATGTCCGGCCACCTGAGGCAGAGCTACCCGCTCATCGCGAGGAGGCTCGTCAGATCATCGAGGCCTTGGACGCGGCCGATGTTCGTCCCGCGCCCGTCGCCGGCAGCCTGGACGCACTTGGTGACCTCGAGGTGCTCTACAACGACTCGCTACTCGGTCGAGCGCCGTTTGTGATGCTCACGCTCGGTGCGGCTATTTCGGAGTCGGCCGACCTCGCTGCCGGCACGCCCCAAAACGTGCTGCGCCTGATCGACGCGGTCCGGTCGGTGCTCGCACAGCCGCCGATTGTGGCGAGTGGCCGCGATGCAACCAGCCCAACCGTGCAGGCCGTCGCTGCCGCCGCCGGTGAGCACATCCGGGTTGGCTTCGAAGATGCCGTCACGCTGCCCGATGGATCGCCTGCGACCTCGAACGCTCAGCTTGTCGAGCACGCTGTCCGACTCGGCGCTGCGCTCGGGCGTGCACCGATGTCGCCCGACGACGCACGACGCCTGCTTCGCTGAGACACCGGCCAAGCGGCCATGACACTGCGATACCGTTGAGGTAATGTCTCGCCGGTCGCTCATCGTCATCATCGCTCTCGTGGGGGTCGGCGCGGTCGCACTGATTGTCGGACTCCGCGGTGTTTCCGATGCGACCAAGGCCGAGACTGGGCCAACCGAGTCGAGCCTGATCCCGCCGTTCACCCCGACCAAGGCGCCAGCCATTACGGGGCAGACGATCACCGGCAAGCCGTTCGATTTGGCGGACTACGCGGGCAAGCCAATCATTCTTAACTTCTGGGCCTCGTGGTGCGGGCCGTGCCGCCGCGAGATCCCCGCTATCGCCGCCTTCGCCAAGAGCCATCCGGAGATCCAAGTGCTGGGCGTCGATTATCAGGACGACGTGGCCGACGCCGCCGCCTTCGCGAAAACCCATGGAGCGACGTGGCCCAGCGTGGTTGACGATGGGCCGATCGGGAGTCACTACAAGGTCCCCGGGTTGCCGACCACGTTCTTGATCAATCGTCAGGGCCAGATCGTCGAGCGCATCCTCGGTGAGGTGACCGAGCCGCTGCTCGACGCGCACGTGAAGGCGATGACCGAGCAGTGATCGGCGCGATCAGCCTGTCTGGGGTTGGACTCGCAACGGCTTTCGCCGCTGGCCTGGTCTCGTTTTTGTCGCCCTGCGTGTGGCCGCTCGTGCCCGTCTACCTCTCGTACGTGTCCGGTGTGCCGTATCAGGAACTCGGCTCGAACCGACGCCGTGTGGTGATTACGACCTGCGCCTTCATCGGGGGCTTTACGGTCGTGTTCGCTCTCTACGGCCTCAGCGTCGGGTACCTCGGTACCTTCGTCGCCGATTACCGGCGCGCGATCGAAATCATCGGCGGCATCTTCGTGATCCTGATGGGGCTCGCGCTACTCGGGTTTGCGCAGCAACTCGTCGGGCGTAGCGCTCGCGTCGAGCTGAAGGCGCGCCCGGCCTCGCTGGCCGGTGCAGGCCTCGCCGGCGTGGTCTTTGCTGTCGGTTGGACGCCATGCATCGGCCCGGTGCTGACGTCGATCCTGCTCTACGCCGCATCGCAAGGTGGCGCGGGCGGGTCAGTGTTGCTGTTCGCCTACGGCATCGGACTCGGCGTGCCGTTTTTGCTCAGTGGCCTGTTGGCCTCGTGGCTGCTCGAACGCACCGGCGCCTATCGCAAGTACGGCGTCTGGGTCAATCGCGTGGCGGGCGTCGTGATGATCATCGTCGGCGTCCTGCTCGCATCGGGCCAACTTGCCCAGATCACCCAGCAGCTGAGCGGCTACGGCGTGATCGTCTAAACGCCGAACCGGCGGGATCAACTTTGCTTTGGGGTCAGACCCCTACGCAAAGTTGGTCGTTATGCCACGTCGGTCGCTTAGGTCAACTTTGCATGGGGGTCTGACCCCAAAGCAAAGTTGATCACGAGCTGCGCACTGGGGGTCAGCGGTGTCGGCCAGTCATCGGCGGAGAAAATCCCGAGACCAATCACCTCGGGCAGCATCAGCCCAAACGGGCCGTCGGAGCGGAGCCGGAAGACGCCGGCCATCTCCGTCTCGTCTTCGAGCTCGGTCAGGATCGTGCCGAGGTGCTCGGGCGCTGGACCCTGATACCCCAATTCTTCGCCAAGCTCGCGCACTGCGGCCTCGGCGTACGTCTCCTCGCCGTCGACGTGCCCCGAGCAGGCCACGTCCCAAAAACCAGGCGACGAGTCCTTGCGCAGCGAGCGGCGCTGGAAGAGCATGCCCTCCGACGTCTCGACGATCACGCTAACCGAGCGGTGGATCAGCGTCGCGTCGGCATGACACTCGGCGCGCGTGCGATAGCCCAACACGTGGTCGTCTCGATCGACGACGCAGAAGATTTCGTCCTGCCGCTGCACGGGGGCCGGTTGCATGAGGCATATCGTATGACGCGATGGCCAAGGTCGTATCCGTTGTGGGCAATCGCCCCCAGTACGTCAAAGCCGCCCCGCTCTGCGTGGCGCTGGCCGCGCGTGCCACCGTTGTCGGTGTCGATACGGGCCAGCACTACGATCCCGAGCTCTCGCAGATCTTCTACGACGAGCTCGGTATCGCACCGCCCGAGCACCGGCTCGCCGTCGGCTCGGGCTCGCACGCCGAGATGACCGCGCGCATCCTCGAGCGCATCGAACCCGTGCTGATCGCCGAGGCGCCGGACTGGTGTGTCGTCTACGGCGATACCAACTCGACGCTGGCGGCCACGCTCGCAGCCGCCAAACTCGGGATTCCAATCGCGCACGTCGAAGCGGGCCTGCGGTCGTTCGATCGCTCGATGCCAGAGGAGGTCAACCGCGTCGTGGCCGACAGCCTCAGCACCGCGCTCTTCTGCCCGTCGCAGACAGGTGCCGACAATCTGGCGGGTGAGGGCATCGTCGATGGCGTCACCATCGTCGGCGATGTGATGGCCGACGCTGCGCGCCTGTTTGGACCGATCGCCGAGCGCTCCACGGCCGTCGCCGACCTCGGCCTCGAGCCCGCTACCTATGTTCTCGCCACGATCCACCGCGACGCCAATACGCGGCAGCCTGCACTTGGCCGTCTTGTCGATGCCCTGTCGGCGCTCGATTGCGACGTCGTGCTGCCGTTGCATCCGCGTACCGCTGCCGCACTCGAACGGGAGGGCCTCGCCTTTGGTGGGCGTGTGCGCGTGATTCCACCCGTTGGCTACCTCGAGTTCACCGCACTCTTGCGCGGTGCGCGTCTGCTGTTGACCGATTCCGGCGGCGCCCAGAAAGAGGCGTACTTCCACGCCGTGCCGTGCGTCACGCTGCGCGATCGCACTGAGTGGGTCGAGACCGTTAGCACCGGTGCAAACGTGCTCGTCGGGGACGACGCAGCAGCGATTACGGCAGCGGTCGCAAACCCGCCGGCACCGGCCGCTTGGCCTGCCTTGTACGGCGATGGTCACGCGGCAGAGCGCATCGCCAGCGCCCTCTTCGGCTAGGCCTCGACAACGCTGCCGCAGCAGCCCGGGCTACGCCAGCGGTACCATCTCCCCCGTGCAGCGCGATGTCGCAGTTGTCGGAGCCGGCTACGTCGGTCTTCCTCTCGCAGTTCGTCTCGCAGAAGCGGGGCGCACCGTGGTGTGCCTTGACCCAGACGCGAGCAAGATGGAGCGCCTCAATGCGGGCGATTCGTACATCGAAGACGTCGATTCTGCCGACCTCGCCCGCCTCGTCAACGACGGCAAGCTGGCCGGCACGACGGACGAGACCGAGCTGCGCGATGCCGACGCGATTCTGATCTGCGTACCGACGCCGCTGTCCGAGCACCGCGAACCCGACCTTGGCGCCGTGCGCTCTGCCACCGCTGCTGTTGCTCGCAACCTCCGCAAGGGCCACACCGTCGTGCTCGAGTCGACCACCTACCCGGGCACGACCCGCGAGGTGCTGCAGCCGATGCTCGAGGAGGGTGGCCTGCGCGCCGGCACCGATTTTTTCTTGGCGATGTCACCCGAGCGCATCGATCCCGGCCGCACGGACTTCACCGTACACACGACGCCAAAGGTGATGGGCGGCATCACGCCGGCCTGTGCCGAGCATGCCGCCGCCGTCTACCAGGGTGCTGTCGACACGATCGTGCGCGTCTCGTCGCCGGAGGCGGCCGAGCTCGCGAAGCTGCTCGAAAACATCTTCCGTACCGTCAACATCGCGCTCGTCAACGAGCTCGCAATGCTCTGCGACAAGATGGGCCTCGATGTCTGGGAGGTCGTCGACGCGGCCGCCACGAAGCCGTTCGGCTTTATGCGCTTCGAGCCGGGTCCTGGTCTCGGCGGCCATTGCCTACCGATCGACCCGTTCTACCTGACGTGGAAGGCCCGCGAGCACGAGTTTTCGACCGAGTTCATCGAGCTGGCCGGCAAGGTCAACGGCAATATGCCGAGCTACTGTGTCGATCGCATCGCCCGCGTCCTCAACGATGCCTCAAAGAGCGTCCGTGGCGCCAACATTCTCGTGCTCGGTGTGGCCTATAAGAACGATGTTGGCGACATGCGCGAGTCGCCGGCGCTGCCGATTATCGAGCTGCTACGCGAGCGTGGCGCCGAGCTGAGCTATCACGATCCGCACGTCGCCTCGATGCCCGAGCTCGGCCTCGACTCGGTCGCGCTTGATGCCGCAACCGTCCAGCAGGCCGACGCCGTCGTGATCATCACGGGCCATAACGCCGTCGACTACGAAATGGTCGTCGCGAAAGCCAGCAGCGTCCTCGACCTGCGCAACGCAACCGGGCGACGCGGGTTAGAGGGCGACAATGTCTCCCGACTCTGACGCACCCGTCCGCATTGGCATCGTTGGCCTTGGCTACTGGGGGCCCAACATGGCCCGCGCCCTCGCCAGCACGCCTGGCTGCCAGCTCGCGTACGCCTGTGACCTCGACGAAGGCAACCGCGCGCGCCTCGAAGGCCGCTACCCCGGCACGGTCATCACCGATCGCTTCGATGACCTCTTGGAGGACGACACGCTCGATGCGATCGTCGTCGCGACGGGCGCGCCAAGCCACCACGCGATCGGCATGCGCGTGCTCGAGGCCGGCAAGCACGCCCTGATCGAAAAGCCGCTCGCCCTGACTGTCGCCGACGCCCGCGAGCTCGTTGCCACCGCAGCCACCAAGTATCGCGTGCTGATGGTCGGCCACCTGTTGCGCTTCCACCCCGTCTTCGAGCGCCTCAACGAGCTTGCCCAGGGCGGCGCGCTCGGGCGCATGTTGTACCTCTATACGAATCGCCTCAACTTCGGCAAGGTGCGCGCCGACGAGAACGCCCTTTGGAGCCTCGCGCCCCACGACATCTCGCTCGCGCTGGCACTGGCTAACGAGCGACCCGTCGAGGTCTCGGCACGGGGCGAGGCGTTCCTTCGCGAAGGCGTCGAGGATGTCGTCTTCGGCTACCTGCACTTCCCCAGCGGCCTCGTCGCTCACCTCCACGTCTCGTGGCTCGATCCACACAAGAGCCGCAAGTTGACGGTCGTTGGCTCCGAGGGCATGGCCGTCTTTGACGACACCGAGACAGATCGCAAGCTGACGGTCTACGAAAAGGCGTCGTCGCCGTCGCGCTTCGACACCTGGGGCGAGTTCCAAGCGTTGCGCACCGGCGACGTGCAGATTCCACAGGTCTCGAACGCCGAGCCGTTGATCCAAGAGACGAAGGCGTTTGTCGAGGCGATCCGCAATGGTGCTGCGACCATCGCGTCGGGCGATGAGGGGCTTGCTGTCGTCGAGGTGCTGACGGCGTTGCAGACCTCCCTCGAACAGCACGGCGCACCCGTGAGGCTCGACAGCCAATGAGCGACGTCCATCCCAGCGCGATCGTCGAAGCCGGCGTCACGCTCGGCGAGGGCGTCGAGATTGGCCCCGGTGCGGTCGTCCGTAGCGGCACCGTGCTCGGCGACAACGTCACCATCGGCGAATACGCGGTGCTCGGCAAGCGACCGAAGCTCGGTCCTAAGTCGGTTGCCAAGGGCGGCGAGTTGTCCGGCCTCGTGGTCGGCGCTGGCTCGACGATTTCGACGCACGCCATCGTCTACGCCGGCACGACGCTCGGCGAGCGCGTCATCGTCGGCGACCACGCCTTCGTCCGCGAGCGCTGCTCGATCGGCGCGCAGACGGTAATTGGCCGCGGTGTCACGGTCGAGAACGACACCACGATCGGTGAGGGCTGCCGGATCCAGTCGCAGTCGTACATCACCGCCAAGAGCCTGCTCGAAGACGATGTCTTTATCGCGCCCTGCGTCGTGACGACGAACGACAACTTTATGGGTCGCACCGAGGAACGCCACGCGCTGCTCAAGGGCCCGACGATTCGACGCGGCGCTCGCATTGGTGGCGCCGTCTGCATCCTGCCTGGCATTGAGATCGGCGAAGAGGCCTTTGTCGGTGCCGGTGCGGTCGTCACGCAAGACGTGCCGGCTGGCAAGGTCGTCGTCGGTGTGCCCTCGCGCGTCTTGCGCGACGTGGCCGACGAGCAGCTACGCCGTAACGGCGGCTGAGGAACAGACACCGCGATGGATGTCGCTCTCGCTGGCTTTCTGACGGGCCTCTCGCTGATCGTTGCGATCGGAGCGCAGAATGCCTACGTGCTGCGGCTCGGCCTGGCGCGTAACCACGTGGGTGTCGCGGTCGCGATCTGTGCGGGCGCAGATGCGCTGTTGATCGCGCTCGGTGTCGGTGGTCTCGGCGCAATCGTGCAGGCCCATGGTGATGTGCTGACCGCGATCGCGCTGATTGGAGGTGCGTACCTGCTCTGGTTTGCGTTCCGCTCCTTTCGCAGCGCGCTCCATCCCGAGGTCCTCCTGCCCTCACAGCAGCAGCCACAGGCCGTCGCCGCCGTCGCCCTGGCCGTACTCGGCTTTACGTTTCTCAACCCACACGTCTACCTCGACACGATCCTGCTGGTCGGCACGATCGGCGCCTCGTTTGGCGCCGATCGCTGGTGGTTCGCGCTCGGTGCTGCCGTCGCCAGCCTCGTCTGGTTTAGCGGCCTTGGCTTCGGCGCACGATTGCTCTCGCCCCTGATGGCTCGGCCGGTCACGTGGCGCGTACTCGACGCGGCAATCGGCGTCGTCATGTTGACGATTGCGATCGTGCTCGTGCGCTCGGCCGTGCTCTAGACAGTCCGCTACGGTGAGGGGCATGTTCGAACTAGAGACTCTTCCCAACGGCGCTCGTATCCTCAGCGCCCCGATGCGCGACGCCGCCAGCGTCGCCGTCGTCATCTCCGTCGCCTCCGGCTCGCGCTGCGAAAAGCCCGCGTCGGCAGGCATCGCCCACTTCTCCGAGCACATGCTGTTTAAGGGCACGGAGCGCCGCCCGACGGCACGCGACATCTCGGCCGAGATCGACGGCATCGGTGGCGAGTTCAACGCCTTTACCGGCAAGGAGATGACCGCGTACTACGTCAAGTGTGCGGCCGCCGACGCGCCGACTGCGCTCGACGTTCTGTCCGACATGTTTCTTCACTCGAAGTTCGATGCCGAAGAGCTCGAGCGCGAGAAGGGCGTGATCGTCGAAGAGATCAACATGTACACGGACACGCCACGCGACATCGTCGGCCAGGTCTACGACACGGCACGCTACGGCGATTCGCCGATTGGTCGCCCGATCATCGGCACCAAGGAGACGGTGCGCGCCGCGACGCGCGAGACGTTTACCGACTACCTGAGCACGTGGTACAAGCCCGAGCGCATCGCGATTGGACTGGGTGGTGGCGTCACCGAGAGCCTCGTGGCCGACGTACGCGAGCGCTTTGGTGGCCTCGCCGCCGAGAGCACGCCCGCGTTGCCCGAGACGATCGTGCCGACCATCGCCGAGCCGATCGTGGCCGTGGAGCACCGCGAGGGCGACCAGGCTCATATCGTGCTGGGCGTCGATGGACTGCGCACGGCAGACGAAGATCGTTACGCGATGGCTGTCTGGCAGGCCGTCATCGGCGGGGGCATGTCGTCGCGCCTCTTTACCGAGGTCCGCGAACGCCGTGGCCTTGCGTACTACGTGTTTGGACGCAACGCGAGCTACAGCGACACCGGCTCTTTCGCCGTGCAGGCTGGCGTCGACATCAACCGTGCCGCGCTCGCCGTCGAGGTGATCGCCGACGAATTGCGTCGCATGGTTGCCGAACCGATCCCGGCCGACGAGATCGCCAAGGCCAAGCGCTACCTGATCGGCCATACCGTCCTCAACCAGGAGGACCCGGCCGGTCGCATCTTCTTTGGTCTGCGTCGCGAGCTGCTCGACGATGGCTGGGTCGACCTCGACACCGTCATTCGTGGCATCGAGGCCGTCACGATTGAGGACCTGCTGCGGGTTGGCGAGCGCGTCGTCCGCCTCGACCATGCCGTGCTGGCCGCCGTTGGTCCGCTCGACGATGTCGACGGGTTGCGCGCCGCGATCGGCGCCTAGTATCAGAGCCTGATTCCGCACGCCGGGTAGACTGCCGCTGTGGAACGTGAAGACGATGTAGCGCGAATGTTCGCGCGGATGGACTCGCTGATCGACGAATTGGCGGGTTCGACGCCGCGCATCGACCCCCACACGCACCTCGGCCTCGACGAGGACGGCATGGCGCAGACGCTCGAAGAGCTGGTTGGACACCTCGATGCGCACAAAATCGACCGTGCCGTCGCCTTCCCGCTGCACGACCCAGACCGCGGCGAAAACTACACCGTGCCGAACAATCGTGTGCTCGAGTGGGCCGCGCAGAGCAACGGTCGCGTTGTCCCTTTCTGTCGTCTCAACTTGACGGGCGATCCACTAACGGAGGCGCGCCGCGCGATCTCGCTCGGAGCCCGCGGCATCAAGCTGCACCCGCGCGCGCAGGCCTTCAGCGTGGACGACAAGCGCCTCGACCCGATTTTTGCGATCGCCGCCGAGCACAAGCTTCCGATCCTGATCCACGCGGGTCGCGGCATGCCGCCGATTGGCGACCAGTTGGCGACGGCCGCGGAGCGCCACCCCGACGCGATCCTGATTCTCGCGCATGCTGCGATCGTCGATCAGGACCGGATCGCCAGCCTCGTCGCTGGGCGTCCGAACGTCGTCTTCGACGCCTCGGCCTGGAGCCCCGTCGACCTGCACGGCCTCCTGACGCGTGTGCCGCCCGAGCAACTGGTGTGGGCGTCCGACCTGCCCTACGGCACGATTCGCGAGAGCCTCTTGGCCACGCTCGCCGTGCTGCTCGAGGTTGGTGCAAGCCGTGAGGTAACGACCGCGATTGTCGGTGGCACGATGGACCGCCTCCTGCGCGGCGAGCACGCCGTGCTCTCGGCAGCCCCGATCGCTCCGCGCGAGCGGGTCGTCAACTTGGCACGTCAGCGCGTCGGTGGCTACCTCGTCGCCCTCTTGCCTTCGATCTGGCAGCGCCGTCCCGACTACGTCGGCCACTTCGGTCTCGCTGCTGCGGTCTGCCGCGACGATGAGGGCGAACTTGGCTCCGTCGCCGAGCTCATCATTTTGGCTGAGGCGACGTGGACGGCTGCGCTGGAGCGCGCCGGCACAGAACGCCCTACGCTCGACGATGTCCGAGAGACGTTCGAGCTTCTGCTCGCCGCTTGGGTCTTCGCCTATTCGCCCGTTACGC
>Ga0194048_10000671_pt1 | contig 16791 bp, 16 predicted proteins | sample JunL225m_MetaG_FD_161685 | JGI IMG/M metagenome (GOLD analysis project Ga0194048, IMG submission 161685) | Anoxic zone freshwater microbial communities from boreal shield lake in IISD Experimental Lakes Area, Ontario, Canada - Jun2016-L222-5m | ecosystem: Environmental > Aquatic > Freshwater >...
ATCGGCGACCGCGCCTTGGCCGAATCCCCCAACACCATCGCCCGCCTTGCACGCGCGCTCGGAGCCGGAATCGCAGCCGCCGGCATCCAAGCAGTTGGGAAACATGCGCCCGGTCACGGCCGGTCGCGGGTCGATAGCCATCTAAGCTTGCCTCGGGTGGAGGCGAACGACCTCGATGCCGACCTGCTCCCCTTCGCATGCAACGTCGATTTGCCGTGGATGATGACCGCCCATATCGTATATCCCGCTTTGGACCCCATATTCCCGGCTACGCTGTCCGAGCGCATTATCGGTGGGATTGTTCGCGGACGGATCGGCTTCGAAGGGGTTCTGGTGACCGACGATCTGGCGATGAAGGCGTTGTCCGGCGAGCCGGCCGATTTGGCGACGCGGGCAATCGCGGCCGGCTGCGACATCGCCCTGTATTGTAGCGGCGACTTCACCCCGACCGAGGCACTATTGCGCACCTGCCCCGCTGTGTCGGACACGACGGCGCTACGACTGCGCGGCGCCCAAGCCTGGGCAAGGCAGCGACATATGGCGTTCGATCCGGCTGCGTTAACGACGGAACGCGAGCGGTTGCTGGCATGAGCAACATGTTCCTGGAACTCGCGCTGGCCATCGTGCCCACGGTGCTGGCGATTACCCTGCACGAAGCCGCGCACGGCTATGCCGCCTTGGCACTCGGCGATACCACCGCGAAGGACGCGGGTCGACTATCCCTGAATCCGCTGCGCCATGTGGATCGTATGGGCACGCTGATTATCCCCGGCGTGCTGCTAATCTCGCAGCTTCTTCTCCCGCCGCACCGGGTGTCGTTCATGTTCGGTTGGGCCAAGCCGGTCCCGATCGCCGCGTGGCGCTTCAAGGACCCGCGGCGCGGCATGGCCATTGTCGCGATGGCCGGCCCAGCAATGAATTTCTTTCTGGCGTGGTTGGCCGCACTGGTTTTGTTGGAGGTAGACAACGAGATCGCCGGCCAGTTCCTGTTCTATTTCATTCTCACCAACCTGGTTCTAGGGCTCTTCAACCTGTTGCCGATCCCGCCGCTGGACGGTGGGCGCGTCGTGGTCGGATTGCTACCGGTAGGTCTCGCCCGCACATGGGCGGAATTGGAGCGGTTCGGCATTCCGATCGTCCTCGGGTTGGTGTTCCTGTTGCCGCAAATCACCGGATGGAATCCGGTGGGAGAAGCTTTGCAAGCGGTGCTACCTTGGGCCTTCGAAACCATCTTCATGCTGGCAGGCCACGATCTGCATGGCGCCCGAATCTTCTGACCACGCCACGCCGCGCGACAGCCTTTTACTGAGGCTCGACGGCTTCGAGGGGCCGCTGGATCTGTTGCTCGACCTCGCCCGCGCGCAAAAAGTCGATCTGGCGAAAATCTCGATCTTGTCGCTGGTCGAACAATTCCTGGCCGTGATCGAGGGGGCAAAGCGGGTGCGACTGGAACTCGCGGCCGATTGGCTGGTGATGGCGGCGTGGCTGACATGGCTGAAATCGCGCTTGCTGCTCCCCGCCGATCAACAGGAAATGGAAGACGGTGCCATCGCCGCCGAGGCCCTGGCCAATCGCCTTCGTATGCTCGCGGAGGTCCGTTTGCTCGCCGTGTGGCTCGGTGGGCGCCCGACGCTCGGGCAGGATGTGTTCGCGCGCGGCATGCCGGAGAACCATACGGAGATCGATCGCAGCCGACTGGCCCTGGATCTGGCCTCGCTGGTCGCATCGTATCTGCGGGCGGCGAAACGCGGGAGCGTCGACCGGCTGTATCGACCTAGGGCCCTGACGCTTTGGACGGTGCAGGACGCGATCCGTCGGCTGCACGCGATGTTGGGTATTGCGCCGGATTGGGCCGACCTCGAACAATTCTTGCCCGATAATTTGCTCGATCCGACCGAACGCCGAGCGGCGATGGCGAGCACATTCATGGCAGGGCTGGAAATGACGCGCGACGGGCTTATGCGAATGCGGCAAGCCGAGGCGTTCGGGCCAATCGAGCTACGACGCGGCGCGGAGATCGACAATGAGTGACGTTAACGACGACTGGGTACGGCTGGCCGAGGCGACGATCTTCGCATCCTCCGCGCCGGTATCGCGCCGGGCTTTAGGCCAATTGCTGCCCGATGAGGCCGACACCGACGCGGTGGTCGCTGCCCTACAGGCCCGTTACGACGGGCGGGGGGTCGAACTGATCGAGGCTGGCGGCGGCCTGCAATTCCGCACCGCGCCCGACATGGCGCCCCGGCTACGGCGGGTGATCCAGCTATCCCGCCGGCTGCCGCGTGTGGCGATGGAGACGTTGTCGATCGTCGCCTACCACCAGCCCTTATCGCGGTCGGAAATCGAGCATATCCGCGGCACAGCGTTGTCGCAGCAGACATTGGAAGCATTGCTGGAAGCCGGCCTGATAGAACCGAAAGGCCGGCGCGAGACCCCCGGCCGGCCGGTGACCTGGGGCACGACACAAGCATTCCTCACGCAGTTCGCCTTGAAGGACTTGCGCGATCTACCGCCACCGGAGGATTTGTTGCTGGAACCGCCGAAAGGTGGGGACGCATAAGGCGGCGCCGTCGAATCGAAAAGGGCCGGCCTCACGGCCAGCCCTCCCGGAACTCAAGGCGATGCGAACGGCTTTAGCCGGCTGCTTCGACCATGGCACGCGCGACTTGGATGGCGGCGAGAGCCGCGTCCTCGGCGTCGCTGCCTTGCTTGGCTGCGAGTTCGTAGGCTGCTTCGGCGGCGGCGAGGCGTTTGGCGCCTTCGGCGCTCGACACATCGGCCTGCGCCAGGACTTCCGTCGCCAGGATAGTGCAGCGTTCGGTGGTCACTTCCGCGAATCCACCGGACACGAACAACTTATCGGTGATCCGATCGCCCTCGTAGAGGGAGATCGTGCCACCGCGCAACGTCACGATCATAGGGGAGTGCCCAGCGAGCACGCCCATGTCGCCCTCAGCCGCCGGAATAACCACCATGTCCACGGAGCGGGACAGCAGCAGCTTCTCCGGGCTGACGATTTCCAGCGCGGTTGCCATTAGGCATTCGCCTTCATGGTTTCGGCTTTGGCGACGGCTTCTTCGATGGTTCCGACCATGTAGAATGCCGCTTCCGGCAGATGATCGTACTCACCCGAGCAGATGGCCTTGAAGCTGCGGACGGTGTCGGCGACCGGCACGAGCTTGCCGGGGAAGCCGGTGAAGATTTCCGCCACGTGGAACGGCTGCGACAGGAAGCGCTGGATCTTACGGGCGCGCGCCACGACCAGTTTGTCTTCTTCCGACAGTTCGTCCATGCCCAGAATGGCAATGATGTCCTGGAGCGACTTATAGGTCTGCAAAATTTCCTGGGTGCGACGGGCAACGTTGTAGTGCTCTTCGCCGACGATCCGCGGGTCGAGCGAACGCGAGGTGGAGTCCAACGGATCCACGGCCGGGTAAATCCCCAGCTCGGCAATCTGCCGGTTCAGCACGGTGGTCGCATCCAAGTGGGCAAAGGACGTGGCAGGCGCAGGATCGGTCAAATCGTCGGCGGGCACGTAAATGGCCTGCACGGACGTGATCGAGCCCTTATTGGTCGATGTAATGCGCTCTTGCAGCGCGCCCATGTCGGTCGCCAGCGTCGGCTGATAACCCACGGCAGACGGGATACGACCCAGCAGCGCGGACACTTCGGCGCCGGCCTGGGTGAAGCGGAAGATGTTATCCACGAAGAACAGCACGTCCTGGCCTTCTTCGTCGCGGAAATACTCGGCGATGGAAAGGCCGGACAGGCCGACACGCGCGCGGGCGCCCGGCGGCTCGTTCATCTGTCCATACATCAGCGCCACTTTCGATCCTTCGATCAGGTTGTGGTGCTCGTCCATCTTAATAACGCCGGCCTCGATCATTTCGTGATAGAGGTCGTTACCTTCGCGGGTGCGCTCGCCCACGCCGGCAAACACCGACACGCCGCCATGCGCCTTGGCGATGTTGTTGATCAGTTCCTGAATGAGCACGGTCTTGCCCACGCCGGCACCGCCGAACAGGCCGATTTTGCCGCCTTTCAGATATGGGCAGAGCAGATCGACGACCTTGATGCCGGTCACCAGAATCTCGGCCGATGTCGCCTGCTCGTCGAAGGACGGGGCCGCGCGATGGATCGGATAGCGCTTGGTGTAGGCCACGGGGCCCTTTTCGTCGATCGGCTCACCGACGACGTTCATGATACGGCCGAGCGTGCCGGGACCGACGGGGACGGTGATCGGCGCGCCGGTGTCGACGACTTCCTGGCCGCGCACCATGCCGTCGGTGCTGTCCATCGCGATGCAACGCACGGTGCGTTCGCCCAACTGCTGCGCTACTTCGAGCACCAGAGTGCGGTCTTCGATCTTGCTGTGCAGCGCGTTCTGGATGAACGGCAGATCGCCGTCGAACTGAACGTCCACAACGGCGCCCAGCACCTGGGTCACACGTCCGACAATGTTGCTGGCCATGATGATTCTTCCTCTGCTTTACGGGATCAAAGGGCTTCGGCGCCCGAGATGATCTCGATCAATTCGCGTGTGATGTTAGCCTGGCGGGCTCGGTTATAGTTCTGCGACAGCCGCTTGATCATATCGCCCGCGTTGCGCGTAGCGTTGTCCATCGCGGCCATCCGAGCGCCGTGCTCGCCCGCAGCGCTTTCCAGCAGTGCCCGATAGAGATTGATCGACAGCGCCTGCGGCAACAAGCGCGCGAGGATGGTTTCCTCGTCCGGCTCGAAATCGTAGGACGTGCCGGCATCGGTGGCCTGACCTTCCGGCGGCGGAGGGGCCGGAACGATCTGCTGTTCCGTCACTTCTTGGGCAATCACCGACTTGAAACGGTTGTAGACCAGGGTCGCGACGTCGATTTCTCCGGCAGCCAGCATCGCGGTCACGCGGTTGCCGACTTCCTCGGCGTCGCTGAATTCGATCCGCTTCTTGCCGGCATAGCTGATGCCGTCGATCAGGCGGGACGCCAACTCGCGGCGCAAATAATCGCGCCCCTTGCGGCCTACCGTCAGGATTTTCACGGTCTTGCCCTCGGCTTCCAACTTGCGGGCCAGAAGACGTGTGGCGCGTCCGATATTGGTGTTGAATGCGCCGGCCAGACCGCGATCGGCGGTCACGGCAATCAACAGGTGCACCTGGTCCTTACCGGTGCCGATCAGCAGTTGGGGCGCGTTCGGCGATCCGGCGACCGAGGCGGACAGAGCGCGCACCATGCGCTCCATCCGTTCGGCGTAAGGACGTGCCGCTTCGGCCTGCTGCTGCGCACGACGCAGCTTCGACGCCGCCACCATTTTCATGGCGGAGGTGATCTTCTGCGTCGATTTCACACTCGCGATGCGGGTGCGAAGAGCCTTCAAACTCGGCATGGCGCGGGCCTACCCTATCAGGCGAAGGATTTCACGAAACCGTCGAGGAAGGCGACGAGCTTGTCTTCCGTGGGCTTCTTGATTTCCAGATCGGTGCGGATGGCGTCCAGGATGGACGGCTCGCGCGCTTTGATGTCGGACAGAAGCTGCGCTTCGAAGGCGCCGATACGGCCGATCGCGAATTTATCGAGATACCCGCGGACGCCGGCGAAAATCGCCACCACCTGCTCCTCGACCGGGATCGGCTTGTACTGGGGCTGCTTCAACAGCTCGGTCAGACGCGAGCCACGCGCCAGCAGTTGCTGGGTCGAGGCGTCGAGATCGGACGCGAACTGCGCGAAGGCGGCCATTTCGCGATACTGCGCGAGTTCGAGCTTGATGCGGCCCGCGACCTGCTTCATCGCCTTGATCTGCGCAGCGGAACCCACGCGGGACACAGACAGACCGACGTTCACGGCCGGACGGATGCCCTTGAAGAACAGTTCCGTCTCAAGGAAGATCTGGCCGTCGGTGATCGAAATCACGTTGGTCGGGATGTAAGCGGACACGTCGCCGGCCTGGGTTTCGATGACCGGCAGAGCCGTCAGCGAACCGGCGCCCAGCTCGTCGTTCATCTTCGCCGCACGTTCCAGCAAGCGGGAGTGCAGATAGAACACGTCGCCCGGATAGGCTTCGCGGCCCGGCGGACGGCGCAGCAACAGCGACATCTGGCGGTAAGCAACGGCCTGCTTGGACAGATCGTCGTAGAAAATCACGGCATGCTTGCCGTTATCGCGAAAATACTCGCCCATCGTGCAACCGGTGTACGGTGCCAGGAACTGCATCGGCGCCGGGTCGGACGCAGTGGCGGCCACGACGATGGAGTACTGCATCGCGCCTTGCTCTTCGAGCGTGCGCACCAACTGCGCCACGGTGGAGCGCTTCTGGCCCACGGCGACGTAGATGCAATAAAGCTTCTTCTTCTCGTCGGTGCCGGCGTTGGCACCCTTCTGATTGATGATCGTGTCGATGATCACCGCCGTCTTGCCGGTCTGGCGATCGCCGATGATCAACTCGCGCTGGCCACGGCCGACGGGGATCAGGGCGTCGATCGCCTTCAGACCGGTCTGCATCGGCTCATGGACCGATTTCCGGGGAATGATGCCGGGGGCTTTGACTTCGACGCGCATACGCACGACGTCGGTCAGCGGGCCTTTACCGTCGATCGGATTGCCGAGGCCGTCCACGACGCGACCCAGCAGGCCGTTACCGACGGGAACGTCCACGATGGACCCGGTACGGGAGACGGTGTCGCCTTCACGAATCTGACGGTCGTCGCCGAAGATAACCACGCCGACATTGTCGGTTTCGAGGTTCAAGGCCATGCCACGCATGCCGGCGCCGGGGAACTCGACCATTTCGCCGGACATGACGTTCTGTAGGCCGAACACACGGGCAATGCCGTCGCCGACCGACAAGACCTGACCGGTCTCGGCGACGTTGGCTTCGGTGTCGAACGCGGCGATCTGCTTTTTCAAGATCTCCGAGATCTCGGCGGGGCGGATCTCCATATTACGCGGCTCCCTTCATGGCGTACTGCAAACGTTGCAGCCGGGATTTCAAACTGGTGTCGTACAAGCGGGCACCGATCCGAACGACCAGGCCGCCGAGAAGGTCGGGCTCGACCTGCTCCAGAATGTTGACGTTGCTATAGCCCGCCTCGATCAGACGGGCGCGCAATTGGGTGCGCTGCACATCGTTCAAGGGCTGGGCGGACGCGACGTGCGCGGTTGTGATGCCGCGGCGTTCGGCGACAAGCGTCGAAAACGCGTTCACGATGTCCCGCAGAACACGCAGGCGACGATTGGCGGCGATGACACCGACAAAATCGCTCACGGTCTTGCCGAAACCTTGCCCAGCCAGCACCGCGAGCGCCGCTTTGGTCGAAGTCGCGACGTCGATCAACGGCGACTCGAGCAGGCGGCGGAAATCGGGGGTTGTATCGATCAACCGGCCAAGCCCCTCCATCTGCCAGACCACGTGGTCGAGCTCGTTTAGGTCGCTGGCGTGCGCATAGAGCGCAGACGCATAGCGGTCGGAAAGACCGCCGCCAGATGCGATTGTGGTCGCTTCAGACGCCACGTGGTGTTCCATATCGCTAGGCCGCGGGTAAGCGCGGGCGTGACAAAGGGCCGGCCGCGCATGCTTCCCGAAGGGGCAGGCTCGACCGGCAGCGCGGCGTCTAGCATGGGGTTTCCAGGCAGGCAACGCGGTAGGGCCGGGAAAATGCGTCCGAGGCTGTTTGCGCCGACACTTTAATCGTCCGAACGGTATCGGCCACCTAATCTCGCGGGGGATCGAAAGCCTGAAACACCGCCCGAAAGGCCGCCAACCCCTCGCACCGCATCGCATGTCCAGCCAAAGCCGGCCAACGCTCGGGGTCGAACAAGCCCGGATGCGCGTCGGTCAGAAAGCGCAGCGCACAGGCCACCATCGCATCCGCATGCCCAACCCCATCGCCAAACCAGAATGCACTCGTACGCGCCGCTCGGTCCTTGTCGAGCACATCCAGCACCCCGGCGATCTGGGTGCGGCATCGGTCTATCCAAATCTCGGACACCGCATCGTGCAGCACCCGTTCGTACACCAACCCGACGGCCTTGTCGGCGAGGCCGCTGCCCAAGGCACAGATCTTCAACGCCTGCCGTCGCTCCAGCCCGCCGACTGCCATCATGGCACGAGCGGGCCCCACCATTTCATCCAAACAATCCAGGATTGCGCTGCTTTCGATCGCGACCTCTCCGTCGTCCAGCACCAAGGTCGGCACGCGGCGCAACGGGTTGAACGGCGCGATTTTGTCCGCGTCGCCGAATGTCGACCACGCTCGGTGCTCGTAAACGATCCCATACACATGCAACGCGATGCCGACTCGCCGCACGAAGGGCGAATCGTATTGGCCGATCAGGATCATCCTGCACTCCATCTCAAGACTTGATTCATCCTACCGCTCCGGTCAGACTTTTACGATGAACCAACCGATCAGCCTGAGCAGCGTGCGCGACGACACGCTCTGGGCGGTGGTGGCCTCGATCGGGCGCACCCACCGCGTGGCCGAGATTTTCCCTAACCGGCAGGCCGCGCTGGCCGATCGAGCATGGCGGGAGCAGCAGGTGATGGCCTATGCGGGGTTCTTGAGCCGGTCCCAGCAACCGGCACCGAATTACAGTATTCGTCCGATTCGACGGGCGGAATTGCCGCGCTCGTGGCGACCGCTTCCCGCGCTGGGTTTCCTGCACGGGAAGCTCATGTAGGCAGCGTTAGCCGTTTTCGCGCATATCTTTGAACACTTCGGACGCGGTCAGCATGGCTTCCCGCACCAGCGGCGCGCCAACATAGCCCGCGAGATGCAGAATCGCTTCGGACAATTCGTCCTCGGTCCAACCTTGGTTGATCGCGAAGCGCAAATGCAACACCAACTCCGGCGTGCGGCCGGTCGCGGTGTCGGAGATCACGCAGATCAGCGCCCGAGTCTTCAGGTCCAGGCCCGGACGGGTCCAAAGCGTGCCGAAGACGCATTCCTGTGTCACTTCGGCGAATTTCTGCATGATTGGGTCTTGGTAGACCGAGCTATCGAGCTTTGCGGCGTATGTCTCGCCCATCAGCTTGCGGCGCATCGCTTGCCCTTTGGCGCGGCGGTTGTCTTCGGCCATGTTCGGTTTCCTCTAACGGTTACGGTTCGACCGCCACGCGCTTGTTCGCGGTGGCGACCGACGCAGTTTCAGCTAGGGGAAAGGCTTTGGCCAGCGCTGCCGATGCTGGGCGGGATGCTACTTTGCGATCGATTCCAATGTCGGCAGCCGATAGCGGTCTTGCGGATCGTTCCAGCCTTTGAAATGGGGTGTGCGCTTTTCGGCGAAAGCCGCGCGGGATTCGATCAGATCGCTTTTCGCACCGTGCTCGTGCAATGCGGCGGCCAAACGTTGCATTTCTTCGCTGGGCGAGGGTCGCATCTGGCGCATCATGTGCACCGTGTTGACCCGAGCGGCAGGCGGCAAGGTCAGCATGTGTTCGGCCATTTTCATGGCTTCCGGCATGACCTGTTCGGGTTCGACGATACGATTCAGGAAACCGACCTGGTGAAACCGCTCGGCGGTGAAGCGGAAGCCCAGCGCCATTTCCAGCGCTACCGGGTAGGAAACGTTGGCGATGTGGCCGTGGTTGTAGCCGCCGAGCAGCCAGCGTTTGGCCTCGGATACTTCGAAGACGGCGGTGCGCGCGGCAACGCGCAGGTCGGTACGCTCCACCAGCATGAATCCGCCGCCCATAGCGAACCCGTTGACTGCGGCGATCACCGGCTTTTCCAGTGCGCCGGACATGAATGGGTCTTCCAGCGTCGGGCGCGTGCCGCCGGGACGGTTGGCGGCAAGTGATTCCTTCATATCCTCGCCGGCGCAGAAACCGCGACCGGAGCCGGTAAAGATGGCGACTTCCAGTTGGTCGGAGTGGCGGAACTCGGTCCAGGCCTCGGCCAGCAGGGTGCGCATTTCGTGATTGAGGGCATTCAGTGCCTCGGGCCGGTTCATCCGGACGACGAAGATTTGGCCGTGGCGTTCGGTTTCGACGACGGACATGGCTGGCTTCCTTCCTAAAGGGTGCTGGCGGCGACTTTCGCCTCGATCTTGTCCCAGATGGCTTGTTCCAAATGCACACCGTCGAAACGAGCGATTTCCTGCAAACCGGTGGGGGAGGTCACGTTGATCTCGGTCAGGTAATCGCCGATCACGTCGATGCCGACGAAAATCAGCCCCTGCGCGCGCAAAGTCGGCCCGATAGCGGCACAGATTTCCTTATCGCGCGCGGTCAAAGGCGACTTCTCGGGCCGTCCGCCGACATGCATGTTGGACCGTGCCTCGCCCTCGGCCGGGACGCGGTTGACCGCGCCCATCGCTTCCCCGTCCACCAGAATGATGCGCTTGTCGCCTTTGCGGACGGATGCCTCGTAGCGCTGGATCATCAGCGGTTCGCGCGAACGAGCGAAGTGCATTTCCAACAGGGAGGCTAAGTTCTCGTCGTCCGGCTTGATGCGGAACACGCCGGCCCCGCCGTTTCCGAACAACGGCTTGACGATGATGTCCTTGTATTCCGCGCGGAAGGAACGGATTGCCTCCAGATCCCAAGTGATCATCGTGGGGGGCATGAGGTCGGGGAAATGGGTGACCAGCAGCTTTTCCGGGGCATTGCGCACGCTGGCGGGGTCGTTCACGACCAAGGTTTTGGGATGGATATGTTCCAGCAAATGGGTGGCGGTGATGTAAGCCATGTCGAAGGGCGGGTCCTGACGCATCAGGATAGTGTCCATCGAACCGAGGTTCAGTTCCTTCGTTTCCCCGAAGGTAAAATGCGCACCGCGTTGGCGCTGCACCGCCACCGGGCGCGCGCGCGCCATCAGGCGCTCGTGGCCCCGGCCCTCGCGCAGAGCCATATTCTTCACTTCGTAGTGCCACAATTCGTGGCCGCGGGCTTGGGCTTCCAGCATCAGGGCAAATGTCGAGTCGCCGTCGATATTGACGGTTTCCATCGGGTCCATTTGGACCGCAACTTTTAACTTGCGTGCCATGGCTTGCTCTCCTTTACGCGGCGGCCGGCTTCAGGTGTTCCTGCAAGCGGGGCATCAGTTCCACCAGATTGCAGGGACGGAACCGATTGTCGAGTTGGTGCAGCAAAATGTCGTCCCACCCGTCCTTCACCGCCCCCGTGCTGCCGGGCAACGCGAACAGATAGGTTCCGCCCGCAACCCCGCCGATGGCACGGGATTGGATCGTGGAAGTGCCGATCTTCTGGTAGCTCAGCATACGAAACAGCTCGCCAAATCCTTCGATGCGCTTTTCCAACACCCGATCGAAGGCCTCGGGCGTCACATCGCGGCCGGTGATCCCGGTGCCGCCCGTCGTGATTGCGACATCGATGGCGGGGTCGGCGATCCAACCGCGCAGCCGCGCCTCGATGACACCCGCATCGTCTTTATCCAACGCTCGCTCGACGACAACATGGCCCGCCTTCGCGATCCGCTCGGCGAGCGTCGCGCCGGAGGTATCGGTGGCCAAAGTCCGGGTGTCCGACACGGTCAGAACGGCGATGTGGACGGGGATAAAGGGGCGATTCAGATCGAGGGGCATGGCGACCTCCGGTTTCAGGTTCGATCGAGAGTGCGGCGGAGCAGGCGCAGGCCGGCCCAAGCCTCTCGACGTTCGGGGGGATTTTTTAACAAGGCGGTCAGGCCTGGCAACGCCAAAGCCGGCACCGTCACCGGGGCGGCGCAATCCACCCAAGCCGGCCCAGTACGGCGACGGCGCGCGGCAACCGGCAGCAGCGCGTTGGCCGTTTGCAGCCCCAGCAGCACCAACCGGGTCGGCCGAGCGAGGGCAATCAAGCGGTGGAGAAAGGGGAGGCAAATGGCGACCTCCCCCGCGCTGGCGGGCCGTCCGCCCGGTGGGCGCCAGGGGATCAACGGACTGAGCAACATAAGGTCACGGGTGAGACCGATGCTCGCGAGCATCTTGTCGAGCAGCGCACCCTCCCGCCCGGCGAAGGGATGGCCGGTGCGGTCTTCGTCGGCGCCCGGCGCTTCGCCGATCAGCAGCAAGCCGCCTTCGGCATAGCCCTCGGCGAACACCGGATGCCCGGCGGTATCGCGCAGGGCGCAGCCGTCGAAAGCGGCGATGGCGGCTTTGAGTTCGTCCAAACTATTGGCCTGCCCGGCGGCAGCGAAGGCGCGCTCGGCCGGGGAACCGCGCATCGGCTCGGGCACCGCGACGGGGGCGGACCGAGACACTTGCACCGCCGGAGCGCGCGCGACCTCCCGCAGCCGATCCACGGGGTCCGTGTCCAGCGCGTCGTCCGCCCCCCATTCGATCTGGAGGCGCAGCAGGGCGAAATCGTCCATGTGCCGACTCGTGCCCCCGACCGCGCTTTCGTGCAACGGGGGGCAGCGCAAAGCGCGGAAGTTTCCTCCGGCGGCCATTCATGGCACAGTCTCGCCGACGAGACGTTACGGGGAGCGAAAACCATGACCGCTGTGCAGACCAAATCCGTCCGCCGCCGCGAAGATGTGCGGTTGCTGACCGGCGGAGGCAACTATGCCGCCGATGGTAAAGCCGAGGGTATGCTGGTCGCGTTCCTCCTGCGCTCCCCCCACGCGCACGCCACAATCGACCGCCTAGACACCGCCGCCGCGAAAACCCTACCCGGCGTGATCGCGATCTATACGGAAGCCGACCTGACCGACGTCGCCCCAATCCCCGGCGGCCTGGGTTTCACCCGGCCGGACGGATCGCCCTCGGCCAAGACACACCGCGCGCTTCTGGCCGCCGGCCGAGTCCGTTTTGTGGGCGAGGCCGTTGCCATGATCGTCGCGACCGGACTCGCCGCCGCCAAAGAAGCCGCCGAGGCGATCGAGGTCGACTACGGCGAGTTGCCCATTGTCACCGACGTGCTGGCCGCACAACAGGATGGTGCCCCACCGGTGTGGGACGAATTTGCCGATAATATCGGCTTCCTGTGGAAGCGAGGCGATGCCGAGGCGACCGAGGCCAACCTGAAAGCCGCCGCGCATGTTGCAAAGCTGGACTTCACGGTATCCCGCTGCACCGCCAATACCATGGAACCGCGCGGCGTTTGGGCCGAACTTGGGCCGGATGGGCGGATGGTCGTGCATGCGGCGCACCAGTCGCCGTTCAATTTGCGTAACGGCATGGCGAAGGACAATTTCAAAATCGCCGCGACCGATATTCGTGTCGTGCCCGGCGATGTCGGCGGCTCGTTCGGCATGAAATCCGGCGTGCACGTGGAAGAAGTGCTAATCGCCTGGGCAGCCCGTACCTTGAAGCAGCCGGTGCGCTGGGTCGCCGACCGGACCGAAGGCTTCCTAACCGACGAGCAAGCACGCGAGATGCATATCTCCGCCGAACTGGCTTTGGATGCGGCCGGTAAGTTTACCGCCCTGAAACTCCGCTGGGACTGCAACATTGGCGCCTACTGCTCGGGGCGCTCCGGCTGGGGCGTGGGCAATATCGGCGGCATTGCCGGGGTCTACGACATCCCCGCCATCGCGGCTCAGGTCGCCGGCATCATGACCCACACCGTGCCAACCGCCGCCTATCGCGGTGCCGGTCGGCCCGAAGCCACCTATGCCATCGAGCGTCTGATCGATGTCGCCGCGAGGGAACTCGGGATTTCCCCCTACGAGCTGCGTCGCCGCAACCTGATTCCGCCCACCGCGATGCCCTACAAAACCGCTTTGACCTTCACCTACGATTGCGGTGAATTCGAGGGCAACATGGTGAAAGCCACGGAACTCGCCGAATGGGACGATTTCGCGGCCCGCCGTGCCGAGGCCGAATCGCGCGGCAAGCTGCGCGGCATCGGGCTGTGCAACTGCATCGAGGTCGCGGGCGGCCCCTTCCTTCGCCCCGCCAAGGATTTGTCCACCCTGCGGCTGGAAGCGGACGGATCGCTGACATTGCGATCGGGTTCGATGTCGGTCGGGCAAGGGCTGGAAACCACCATGACCCAGATCGTGGCCGACCGGTTCGGCATCCCCATCGAGAACGTGAAATGGGCCGGCGGCGACACCGACCTACTGGCGTTCGGCAAGGGCAATGGCGGCTCAGGTGCGCTGTGCATCGGTGGGTCGGCGGTGATGCTGGCTGTCGACAAGGTGCTGGAAACCGCCCGGAAATTAGCGTCCGAACTGCTGGAAGCGGCGGTGGTGGACCTTGAATTCTCCGAGGGCAAGTTCAGCGTCGCCGGCACGGATAAATTCGTGACCCTCGCCGATGTCGGCAAAGCCGCCAATGCCGGGATCGCGCCCGGCGAAGAAGGCGGCCTGGTCGAATCCGGCGAATTCACCCCGACAGCGGTCACATTTCCCAACGGCACCCATATTTGCGAGGTCGAAATCGACCCCGAAACCGGCGTTACCGAAATCGTGCGCTACAGCGCGGTGGAAGAACTCGGCAAGGTGCTGAATCCGATGATCGTCGCCGGGCAAATCCACGGCGGCGTGGTCCAAGGCGTCGGTCAGGCGCTCGGCGAGGTCATTATCCACGACCGACAATCCGGCCAGATGCTGACAGCGTCGTTCATGGACTATCAAATGCCGCGCGCGGACGAATACCCGGACTTCCGTCTCGCCACGCGGGAGGTTCCCACCGCCGTCAACCCGCTCGGCGCCAAAGGCGTGGGCGAAGCCGGAACGGTCGGGGCGCTCGGCGCGGCAATGAACGCGATCAACGACGCTCTGGCTGGCGTTGGCATCCGGCATTTCGACATGCCGGCGACGCCGGGCCGGGTGTGGGAGGCTATTCGAGCGGCGCGGGGATAGAACCGGGCCGCCGCCTTTAGCCCCCTGTAAACGCGTTGAACGCAATGATCGTGTATGTGTCCTTCACCCCCGGCAGGGTCTGCACTTTCTCCGTCACGAATAGCCCGACATCTTGGTCGGGCTCCAAATAGAACTTGCCCAACAGATCGTACTGGCCCGAGGTCGAAAATAGCTCCGACATCTCCTCGATGCCATCGGCAGCCGCGCGGGCGACCCGATAGGCCTGACCCATCTCGCATTTGATCTGAACGAAAATTGCCCGCATGGATGCCTCCTGACCGAACGCGTCGGATGTCTTATACCACACGTAGAAACGCACCCAACCGGAGACCCGACAAGATGGCCCTGGCCCGCACACCCAAGCCCGCGACCCAACAGCGCCATGGCGGCCGCATCCTTGCCGACGCGCTGGTCGCGCAGGGGATCGACCATGTGTTCGAAGTTCCAGGCGAATCCTTTCTCGACGCGCTCGACGGATTGTACGACGTCCATAACAAACTGAAACTCGTCACCTGCCGCTTCGAAGCCGGCGCGGTGAACATGGCCGAAGCCTATGGCAAACTCACCGGGCGCCCCGCCGCCGCATTCGTCACCCGCGGCCCCGGCGCCTGCCACGGCGCGATCGGCGTCCACGTCGCATTCCAAGACTCTACCCCGATGCTGTTGTTCGTGGGTCAAATCCCGCACGAAGACACCGGTCGCGACGCGTTCCAGGAAGTCGATTACCGCCAAATGTTCGCGCCATTGGCAAAATGGGTCACCCAGATCGACCACACCCACCGTATCCCCGAGGTCATTGCCCATGCGGTCGATGTCGCGACGTCCGGCCGGCCCGGCCCGGTGGTAATCGCGCTGTCGGAGGAAATGCAGCGCATCGTGGTCGACGTCCCCGACCTGCCCCGCGCCCAAGTGTCCGTCGCCTTCCCCGACCCGGCCGCGCTGACGCAAATGCGGGACACGATCGCGCGGGCAAAAAGACCCATCGCGCTGGTTGGCGGTTCGTGCTGGTCCGCCGAAGGGCGCGCCGCGCTGCACCGGTTCCTGATCGACAACAAGCTCCCGGTTGCAACGGGTTTCCGCCGGCAAGCCCATTTCGATGGCACGACAGATAATTTTATCGGCGATGTCGGCGTCGGCTCCGATCCCGGGCTGCTCGGCAAAATGAAGGAAGCCGATCTCATCGTCGCAATCGGCAGCCGCCTCGGCGATGCGGTGACGCAAGGCTACACGTTGCTCGATATGGCCGGCGCCACGCCGATTATCCAAATCCTGCCCGATGGCGCTGAAATCGGCCGCGTTTTCCGCCCAACGCTGGGCATTGTATCCGACCTGAATACATTCGCCATCGCCGCCGCTGCGCTCGATCCGATTGCCAAGCCAAGCTGGACCGCCTGGACGAAGGACCTACGTTCGTTGCGGGAGGCGCAGCGCGCCGTACCGAATTACGAAGGGGCTCTGAACCTCGGTACCGCCATGCGAGAGCTGGAAACGATGCTGACACCGGATGCCATCGTCACCACCGACGCCGGCAACTTCGCTGGTTGGGCCACACGCTTCCTGAACTTTGGCGAGAATCAACGTTACATCGGCCCAACCAACGGGGCGATGGGCTATTCCGTTCCGGCCGCGATCGGCGCCAAGATTACCTTCCCGGATCGGATGGTGGTTGCGATGGTCGGCGATGGCGGCTTCATGATGACGGGGCAGGAAATCGCTACCGCATTCCATCACGGTGTGGCACCGATCATCCTGGTATTCAACAATCAGATGTACGGCACCATCCGCATGCACCAGGAGCGGCACCACCCCTTCCGCGTGTCCGGCACCGCCCTGACCAACCCCGACTTCGCCAAATTCATCGAAGCATTCGGCGGTCACGGCGAGGTCGTCACCGAGACCGCACAATTCGCCCCGGCGTTCAGCCGAGCGGTGGAGAGCGGTAAACCGGCGCTGATCGAGTTGCGGGTAAACCCCGATCAGATCACCACCCGCATGACCATCGCCGACATGCGTGCTGGCAAGACACCGCCGAAGCCGGCGCCCAAAGCCAAACG
>Ga0194048_10000675_pt1 | contig 16778 bp, 13 predicted proteins | sample JunL225m_MetaG_FD_161685 | JGI IMG/M metagenome (GOLD analysis project Ga0194048, IMG submission 161685) | Anoxic zone freshwater microbial communities from boreal shield lake in IISD Experimental Lakes Area, Ontario, Canada - Jun2016-L222-5m | ecosystem: Environmental > Aquatic > Freshwater >...
TCGTCAGTTGTCGACCCGTCCGCCGACGTCGCGGCCGGAGCGCGTGTGGATGCGCTGGCGGTCATTGGAGCCGGTGCGGTGATTGGCGACGGCGCGTGGATTGGTGCCAGTTGCGTGGTCGGTGATGGTGTGACGGTCGGGGCGCAGTCGCGGCTCCATCCGCAGGTGACGCTCTATTCGGGGACGGTCGTTGGCGCGCGCGTCGTGCTGCACAGTGGTGCCCGAATCGGGAGCGATGGTTTTGGGTTCGTGTATCAGGGCGGCGCGCATCAAAAGATTCCGCACGTTGGGCGGTGTGTCATTGGCGACGATGTCGAGATCGGTGCAAATAGCACCATTGATCGCGGCAGCATCGACGACACGGTCATCGGTGCTGGCTCGAAGCTCGACAACCTGGTCCATGTGGGGCACAACGTGCGTATTGGGCGTCTGTGCCTGTTTATGGCGCACGTGGGCATCTCCGGGAGCACGCACATTGGTGACGGCGTGATTTTCGCCGGGCAGTCGGGTGCGGCCGGGCATCTCGAGGTCGGCACTGGCGCTCGCTTGGCCGCGCGCGCTGCGGTGTTTCGCGATGTCCCCGCTGGGGAGACTTGGTCGGGAACGCCGGCACGGCCGCATCGAGAGGAGCTCCGGAAGGATGCATCCCTGCATCGGTTGGCGGCTCGACTCAAAGAGCTCGAGGCGCTGCTGGACGCGGCGAAGCAGCCATGAGTCGCCGCACGGTCGGTATGCGGGTGGAGCTCGACGGGATTGGTCTTCACCTCGGGCGGCAGTGTCGCTTGGCGTTCGTCCCGGCCGCACCTGAGACCGGAATCCGCTTTCGGCGTGTCGACCTTGAGGGAAAGCCCGAAACACCCGCGCTGGTTGAGCACGCGATCGAGAGCGAGCGCCGGACCCAGCTCGGAGAGGGCGAGCAGGCGCTGCACACCGTTGAGCACGTGCTCGCGGCGGTCGTTGGAGCAGGCATCGATGATCTGATTATCGAGATGGATGCGGCTGAACCGCCGATTCTCGATGGCAGTGCGATGCCCTTTCTTGACGCGCTGCTGAAGGCAGGCGCTCGCGAACAGCGCGGCGAAGTGCTCGATATTCGCCTACATGAGACGCTGCGGGTGGAGTCTGGGGAGAGCGTGTATGTGGTGGAGCCCGCCAACGCGTTGCAGGTTGACGTCACGATTGACTTTCCGCACCCGTTAGTCGGCGAGCAGAAGGGGTCGTGGAAAGTCACGCCTGCCGTGTTTGCCAAGGAGCTCGCGGGGGCGCGTACGTTCGGCTTCTTTCACGAAGTCGAGGCGTTGCGGGCCAAGGGGCTCATTCAGGGTGCCAGCACGGACAATGCGCTCGCCCTCGATGCCGAGGGCGTGGTTGGCAACACGCTACGCTGGCCTGATGAATTCGTGCGGCACAAGGCCCTCGACGTCGTGGGCGATCTCGCGCTCGCCGGACGGCGGGTGCGAGGAAAGATTACTGCAACGAAGCCGAGTCACCGAGGCACGGTGGCACTGGTGCGTGAGATGCTGGCGCAGAGTCGCCGGGAGGGTCAATTGGAGAATCGGGTCATTGAAGCCGAAGAACTGATGAAAATCCTGCCACACCGTTATCCGTTCCTGCTCGTGGATCGGATCCTTCAGATTGAGGAAGGGAAGCGGATTGTCGGCATCAAAAATGTGACGATCAACGAGCCGTTCTTCCAAGGCCATTTCCCGGGGCATCCCATTATGCCTGGGGTGTTGATCGTGGAAGCGATGGCGCAGGTGTCCTGCCCGCTGCTGATGGGAACGGTGAGCGACCATACGAATAAGGTCGTGTACTTCATGTCGCTCGACAACGTGAAGTTCCGGAAGCCGGTCCGGCCTGGCGATACACTGCGTTTCGAGCTCGAAATGACGCAGGTGCGTGGGCGCATCTGCCGTATGTACGGGGTGGCGAAGGTGGATGGTGAAGTCGTGTGCGAGGCCGAGATGGCCGCAATCGTTCGCGACCGATGAGTCCGCGCATCCATGCGACGGCCATCGTCGATCCGTCGGCGCAACTGGCCTCCGACGTTGAGGTTGGCCCGTGGGCGCTGATCGGGCCGAACTGCATCGTGGGCGCGGGGAGTGTCATTCAGGCGCGCGCCACGCTCGAAGAGAATGTGATCCTCGGACAGCAGGTGACCGTCGGCATTGGGTCGGTCCTTGGCGGCAAGCCGCAGGACCTGAAGTTCGCCGGAGAGCGGACGACCGTTGAGATTGGCGACTTTACGACGATTCGTGAGTACGCCACGATCAATCGCGGGACGTCACAGTCGATGCGCACGACGGTGGGGAAGCACTGTTTCCTGATGTCGTACACGCATCTCGCGCACGATTGCCATGTGGGTGACCACGTGATTATCAGCAACGGGTCGCAGCTTGCCGGGCATGTCACGGTCGAGGATTGGGTCATTATTTCCGGTCTGTGCGCGGTGCACCAGTTTGCGAAGATCGGCCGACATGCATTTATCGGTGGTGCGTCCCGCATTTCCAAGGACGTCCCTCCGTTCGTGCGCGCGGTGGGGAATCCCATCAAGTTGTACGGTCTTAATAGCGTCGGGTTGCAGCGTCGTGGGTTCAAGGACGATGTGATTGCGGAGATTAAAAAGTCGTATCGCATTTTCTTCAACTCTGACAAAAATGTCAGTCAGGCGATGGAGCAGGCGCGCGCCGAGCTGCACATGTATGAAGAGATTCAGCAGATTATTGCATTCGTCGAGGCCAGCGGCCGTGGAGTGACGACATGAGTGGTGGACCATTGCGCGTGGGTGTGATTGGCACGGGAAGCTTGGGGTATCATCACGCGCGACTGTTGCGTGAGGTGCGTGGGGCAAGTTTCCGTGGATTTTTTGAGTCGAATACCGATCGCGCGGGCACCGTCTCGCGCGAACTCGGGATCCGCGCGTTCCCGTCGATTGAGGCGCTACTCGCGGAGGTGGATGTCGTCTCGATCGCGGTGCCGACCAGCTACCATCATGTCGTAGCCAAGGCCGCGCTTGAGGCGGGGAAGCACGTGTTGATTGAGAAACCGATCACCACGACCATCGAGGAGGCAGACGAACTGCTCGCGATTGCGCAGCGCACGGGCGCGTTGGTGCAGATCGGGCACATCGAGCGCTTTAATCGGGCGATCCGCGCCGCGTTGCCGCACGTGAAGGATCCGCTGTTCATTGACAGCGATCGTCTCGCGCCGTTCAACCCCCGCGGCTCTGACGTCGCCGTGGTCTTGGATTTGATGATCCACGACATCGACCTGCTCTTGACGCTCACTGGCGCCAAGGTGAAGGACGTCTCGGCGGTTGGCATCCCTGTGCTCACGCCGTCGGTGGATATCGCCAACGCGCGCATCACGTTTGAGACGGGGGCTGTCGCCACGATCACGGCGAGCCGCGTGTCGAAAGATCGGATGCGCAAGCTGCGCATCTTCCAGCGGAACGGGTACCTCTCGCTGGATCTCGCGGCGGGAACGGGCGAGATGTACCGGATGCGCGACGACATGGATCTTCCCACCATGATCAAGACGGCGCAGCCACTCGAAGCCTTCGTGGAGCGCGTGCCCATTGACGCACCCGAGGGCGAGCCGCTGCGCCTCGAGCTCGAAAGCTTTGTGTCCGCCTGCCGTGGAGAAGTGCCGGTCGCGGTTTCTGGCCAGGACGGGCGCGATGCGCTCGCGGTCGCGCTCCGGATCATCGATGATATCCGGCGGACATTGCCCGCCGCGGCATTGGCCGGGCCGTTGGGTGCGTGAGATCCTGATCCTAGCGGGGGAGGCGTCGGGCGATCTGCACGGCGCTAAACTCGCGGAACGGCTGCGTATTTTGCGGCCGGACCTTTCGCTCGCCGGCACGGGTGGGGCGCGGATGGAGGAGGCGGGGGTGACGATGCTCGCGAAGCCGGAAGGAGTGGTCGGCTTTGTTGAGGTGATCCGCCATTTGCCGTGGCATTGGCGGTTGCTCAAGCTGCTGCGTGCCCGCTTTGCGACGGGCAATGTCGCGTTAGTCATTTTGATTGACTACCCGGGATTCAATATGCGCGTGGCGGCTGCGGCCAAGGCGGCGGGCATTCCTGTGCTGTATTACATCACGCCACAGGTTTGGGCGTGGAAGGCCGGTCGCTTGAAGACGATGGCCGAGGTCATCACGCGCGCCGCGGTGATTCTTCCGTTTGAGGAGGAGTTGTTGCGCGCGCACGGCATTGATGCGACGTTCGTTGGGCATCCGTTGCTCGACCGTGCGCAGGCGATGCCCGATCGCGCCGAAGCGCGGCGCCGAATTGGGCTTCCCGAGGATGGCGAGGTTCTGGCGTTATTCCCGGGCAGTCGTCCGGAAGAAATTGTGCGGCATCTGGCCGATTTCGTTGCGGTGGCACGACAGCTCGAGGCGCGTCGGCCCGGCCTGCGGGTCGTCGTCAGCGTTGCGCCGACCATTGACCTCCGGAACGCGCAGATCCCGTTTCCGATGATTCGCTCGGCGTCCTTCGATGTGCTGCGCGCGGCCGATGTCGCGCTGTGTAAGAGTGGCACGACGACGCTCGAGGCGGCGGTGGCCGGCTGCCCGTGCGCGATTGTGTATCGCACGAGCCCCATCAGCTATATGATCGCCAAGCGCCTTGTGAAGATTGCGCACATTGGGCTACTGAATATCGTCGCGGGACGGCGTGTGGCGCCGGAGTTTGTGCAGGACGATTTCGAGCCGGTGCGTGTCGCGGACGCGCTGCTGCCGCTCTTTGCGGCGTCGTCGCCGGAGCGCACCGCGATGCTCGCCGGCCTTGGCGAGGTTCGGGCGCGACTCGGCACGCCGGGGGCGTCGGAGCGTGTGGCGCTCATGGCGTCGGGGATGGTCGCGTGACGGCGCCCACGAGTGAGCCCGCCATTACCCCTAAGGTGGATTGGCGTGTTCGAATCGGCGTGCCCCTCGGGATTCTTGCCCTACAGCTGCTCGGCGCCACCTGGCGCTGGCGGGTGCAGAACGAGGATGTCGTCCGGCGGTCGACGGCAGGGGGGAAGGGATTGATCCTTGGCCTCTGGCATGGGCAGCTCCTCCCGCTGGCTTGGTACATGCGCGGACGCGGCATTGTGGTGCTCGTGAGCGCCTCGCGCGATGGGGAAGTGATTACCCGAGTGATTGAATCGGTGGGGTATCGTACGGTGCGTGGATCGTCGACGCGCGGTGGACGCGAAGCGCTGGTTGCGTTGCTGCGTGAGCTCCGTAGCGGGTCGACGATTGCCATTACCCCCGACGGGCCGCGCGGGCCGGTGCACAAGTATCAGGCGGGCGCGCTGGTCGCGGCGCAGCGGACGGGCGTTCCGATTGTCCCCTACGCGCTCCACGTCGACCGTGCCTGGCGCCTCAAAGGCTGGGACAGCTTTACGATTCCGAAGCCTTTCGCGCGTATTCAGCTCGTGTTTGGCGAGCCCAAATTTGTGCAGGGGGATTCCTCGGCTACCGCGATCGAACAAGCCGCGGAGTTTGAGCAGGACCTGGATGCCGCGGTTGCGACGTCCGAGCGCCTCGCCGCTGAGCGTGGTGAGGGAACGCGCGCAGCACCGCCCACCGCTCCCCGTGCATAGGTCGCACGTCGATACGATTTGGGAATCGTCCAAGCCCTATGGACGGGCGATGCGCACGCTCCTGACACCAATCGGCTGGCTCTACGGCGGGGTGACGACACTCCGGAATCGGGCGTTTGATGCGGGAATGCTGTCCTCGCACGCGCTCGCGCTGCCCAGTATCAGTGTCGGGAACCTGACGGTGGGGGGCACAGGAAAGACTCCCGTTGCCGCGTGGCTTGTGGAGCGCCTGCAGGCGGCCGGTGCGCGTCCGGCGGTCGTACTGCGTGGGTACGGTGAGGATGAGGTCCTTGTCCACCGGCGGTTGAATCCCGGAATACCGGTGATTGCGAATCCGGATCGAGTGGCGGGCACCGTGCAGGCCCGAGCAGCCGGCGCGAACGTGGTTGTGCTCGATGATGCATTCCAGCATCGGCGTGCTCGCCGTGACGTGGACATGGTGTTGCTGTCCGCGGACCGTCGTGGGCCGGTGCGGTCGCTCCCAGCGGGGCCCTGGCGCGAGCCATTGGAGAGTCTGGCGCGAGCGCACGTTGTCGCGGTCACGCGCAAGCAGGCGTCCGCGCTGCGGGCCAAGGAGTTGCTCTCCAGCGCGCTGCGGTTTTCGCCGGGTGCTGAGGGGGTCGTGATCCACCTCACCATGGACGCGATTGTGCCCGTGGCTGGAGGGGCCTCCAGCCCGATTGCGAACTTGCGGGGCGTACCGGTGCTTGCGATTTCGGGTATCGGGGACCCCCGAGCGTTTCAGTCGCAAATTCGGAGTGTGGGGGCGTTGGTTACCGGGGAGGCCTTTTCGGATCACCACCCGTTTACGGCGCGCGACGCCGAGGAGCTGGCTCGTGCGGCTGGCACCCGGTTACAGCCCGTTTGCACACTCAAGGACGCCGTGAAACTCGGGCCGCTGTGGCCTGCCCAAGCGCCTCCCTTGTGGTATCTTTCACAGCGCGCGGATGTCGAGTTCGGTAGCGGTGCGTTGCAGGCCGTGGTCGAGGAACTGGCAGCCCGCGGGCGGTTAATCTGAAGGCCCACGCCGGCTCTGAAGTCGGCCCAACGTACGACTCATCCCATGGCATCCGTTCCGTCGCTGCCGACCCATAATATCGTTCATCCTGACAAGGACCGTTTCCTTCAGGAAGAGAACCCATTCGAAGCGATGATGTCGCGCTTCGATCGTGCCGCTGAGCTGTTGGATCTTGAGCCCGGCATCTACAAGGTGCTGCGTCACCCCGAGAAGCAGATCACCACGTATATCCCCGTCATGATGGACAACGGGGAAGTTGAGGTGTTCACGGGTATTCGTGTGCTCTACAACACCTCGCGTGGCCCAGCCAAGGGTGGCATTCGCTTTGACAAGAATGTCAACTTGGACGAAGTCACCGCGCTGGCGGCGTGGATGACCTGGAAGTGCGCCGTCGTGAACATTCCCTTCGGCGGTGCGAAGGGGGGCGTGATTTGCGACCCAATCAACATGAGCGTTGGCGAGCTCGAGCGACTGACGCGTCGTTACACGGCGTCGATCATTCAGACGCTTGGCCCAGACTCCGACGTGCCCGCTCCGGACGTGAACACGAACGAGCGGATGATGGCGTGGATTATGGATACCTATTCCATGCGCGTGGGTCACACCGTGACGGCAGTCGTGACGGGTAAGCCCGTGGAGATGGGTGGGTCGCTCGGGCGCCGCGAGGCGACGGGACGTGGCGTGATGCTCTGCGCCAAGGAAGCGCTCGCGCATCTCGGAATGCCCGTCAAGGGCGCGACTGTTGCCGTGCAGGGCTTCGGCAATGTCGGTTCGGTGAGCGCGGATCTGTTGGCGAAGGAAGGATGCAAGATCGTCGCGATCTCGGACCGCACTGGAGCCTGGCACAACCCCAAGGGGATCGATGTCGCGGACGCGATTGCCTACGTCGCCAAGCACAAGGTGCTCGAGGGCTACACCAAGGCCACGCAGATTTCGAACGAGGAGCTGATTGCCCTCGATGTCGATGTCTTGGTGCCGGCGGCGCTCGAAAACGTCATTACGACCAAGAACGCGAGCACGATTCGCGCGAAAGTTATCTGCGAAGGAGCGAACGGTCCGACTACTGCGGCGGCCGATGCCATCCTCGACGAGAAGGGCGTGTTCGTGGTGCCGGATATTCTGGCCAACGCGGGCGGCGTGACGGTGTCGTACTTCGAGTGGGTGCAGGATCGCGGTGGCTACTTCTGGACGGAGCAGGTGGTGAACGACCGTCTCAAGGAGATCATGGTCAACAGCTTCCAGGCCGTGTTGCAGCTGTCCAAGCAGCATAAGGTGAACATGCGCACGGCGGCGTACATGCTGTCGATCAGCCGTGTGGCAACCGTACATCGCCTGCGCGGGATCTACGCCTGAGGGTGCTATTGGTTGCAGTCGGCCGGCCTCGCGCGCCGGGGTTGGCCGCTGCGATCAATGAGTACGAGCAGCGGGCGGCGCACTATTGGCCGTTCGAGGCGATCGAGGTCCGTGAGGAGCCGGCGAAGTCCGGCACCCCGGACCTCATTCGTGAGCGGGAAGGGGAGCGCTTGTTGAAAGTTATTCCCGCGGGCGCGCATGTTGTGGCGTGCAATCCGGGCGGTCGGAGTTGGGATTCTCTTGGCTTCGCCAAGTGGCTGCAGCAGGAGCGTGAACGGGCGAGCGATGTGGCATTCGTGATTGGCGGAGCACTCGGCCTGTCGGCTGAGGTCTTGAAGACCGCGCGCACGCAGATCACGTTGGCGCCGTGGACACTTCCGCACGAAATGGCGCGATTGGTGCTGGCGGAGCAGATCTACCGTGCTGGGACGATTGGGCGCGGGGAACCGTACAACAAGTGAGACTGATGTCGGGTCGATGTTCGCTGGAGCGTGTCGCGTGAGCGCGCCACGGGTTGTGACGGAGCCGGTGGGCGGCGGCGCGCTGACGCGCGCGGCTCTCGACGGTAGTACGCCTCGTGGATGGTTTGCCCCGCGTCCTCGTGGGGCCGAGCAGTGGACGAGTCATGCCGAGTCGGTGCGTGGTGGCTTTGCGGGCGCGGGGTGGCTGGATGCCCTGCGGCCGGCGCTCCAACTCTCCGGCGCAGCGCACGAGCGGATGGCCCGCGTTGCAGCGGGGAACGGCATTGTCGTGACCACGGGGCAGCAGCCCGGGTTGTTCGGCGGCCCAGGCTACACCTGGCTCAAGGCCATGTCCGCGTTGGCGCTCGCCGATCGGTTGGAGCGTGAGCTGGGCATTCCGGTGGCGCCGGTGTTCTGGGCAGCCACGGATGATGCCGACTTCGAAGAAGCGTCGTTCACCGACGTGTCGCTCGATAACACGGTTCGACGCTTGTCCGTCGAGCGGCGTGTGGCGGATGGCTTGGTGATGTCGCAGACGCCGCTTGGGGACGTCAGCGACCAGATGCGGGTGCTGTTTGAGGCCGCAGGATCAGCAGCGCACGGCGAGGTGCTGGCGGCGCTCCAGCGCGCGTATCACGCGGACGCGACGGTCGGGAGCGCGTACGTACAGTTCTTGCGCGAGATGTTGCAGCCGCTTGGCATTGCGGTGCTTGATTCGTGGCATCCCGCAGTGCGTGCGGCCGCGCGGCCGACGCTTGTCACCGCGCTTGCGCGGGCGGCGGTGGTGGATGAAGCGGTCGCAATGCGCACCGTGTCGATCGAGCGCGGTGGCTACCGTGCGCAGGTCGCGCGCGTGGCAAAGCTGTCGCTGGTGTTTCGCAGTGTTGACGGACGGAAGGAACGTGTGCCGCTCGCCCAGGCGATTGAGGCATCGCAGCGTGACGACCTGGTACTCTCTGCGAATGTCTTGCTGCGTCCTGTTGTCGAGCGGCAGATCATGCCGACGGTCGCCTATGTCGGCGGCCCCGGTGAGATCGCCTACTTTGCGCAGGTCAGTGCCGCGGCGGAAGCCATGGGATTGCCGGTCCCCTTGGTGGTGCCACGGTGGTCCGCCACGGTGATTGAGCCCGCGGTCGACCGCATGCTGGGTCGGCTCGGGATGGTGTTCGAGGATATTCGGGCCCCGCATGTAGCGGAGCGGCGGATTGGAGAACGGGCGATGCCTGCCGGTGTACGCGACGCACTGTCCGCGATGCAGACGTCGATCGACCAGCAACTGGCCGCCCTCGATGAGGCGCAGAAAGGGCGCCCCCTCGTGGAAGCCGCCGTGATCGCGGGTGCCAAAAAGGAGTTTCATCATCGCGTCGAGCGACTGGAGCGCCGCGTGCGCGCCGCAGCCACACGCGGCGAGGAGCAGGCGATTGCAGACCTCGCGTCGATTCGTGCGGCCGTGTTGCCCCGCGGGGAGCGGCAGGAGCGCGCGTTGAACTATGCGCCGATGTTCGCACGCCACGGGGACACCCTTTGGGCGCAGTTGCGCACCGGGGCGGCGATGCACGCTGGATCATTGATCGGCACGCCGTGAGCCGCGGCGAACGGCGCAGCAGCGGGGGCGCCGCGTTGGTCGCGGCCGGGATCCTGCTGAGTCGACTGTTCGGGCTCGTGCGCGGTCGTCTTCTCGCGCACTATTTGGGAGTTGGGGTGGTCAACGACGCCCTGCAGGCCGCGATTCGTATTCCGAATATTCTCCAGAACCTTTTCGGTGAAGGAGTGCTGTCGGCCTCATTCATTCCCGTCTATGCGCGGCTCCTCGCACAGGGCGACGAAGAGGAGGCTGGCACCGTTGCTGGCGCCATCGGTGCGCTGCTTGCGCTCACCAGCACCGTACTGGTGCTCGTTGGGATTGTTGCGGCGCCCTACGCCATTCCACTGATCGCGGGTGGATTTACCGGCGAGAAACGGGAGCTCACGATCCTCCTGGTGCAGATCATGTTTCCCGGGGTCGGCCTGCTGGTGATGTCTGCGTGGACGCTCGGCGTCTTGAACGCACACCGCAAGTTTTTTCTTTCGTACGCGTCGCCCGTGGCAATGAACATCGTCATGATTTCGGTGCTCGTCTGGCGTGGGCCGGCGCTCGCGGACTCTACCGTTGGCGCCGCGCGGTTGGTGACCCTTGTGGCCTGGGCCTCGGTCGTTGGGAGTCTGGCACAGCTCGCGGTGCAACTGCCCACGCTGCTCCGCGTGGAGCGTCGTTTGCGCGTGTCACTCGATGTGCGCAACCGAAATGTGCGCACGATTCTGACGAACTTCCTCCCGGTATTTGTGGGGCGTGGTGTGGTCCAGATCAGCGCGTATGCCGACGGGCTGATTGCATCATTCGTATCGAATGGCGCAGTCACGCTGCTGGCGAATGCGCAGGTGATTGCGGTACTCCCCGTTTCGCTTTTTGGAATGGCGGTGTCGGCGTCACAGTTGCCCGCGATGTCCGGTGAGCTTGGCGATGACGCGACGGTGTCCGCTGCACTGCGCACGCGGCTGGACGACGGTCTTCGGCGCATCGCGTTTTATGTCGTGCCCTCATCGGTCGCGTTTTTTGTGCTGGGCGATATCGTCGGCGGTGTGCTCTACCAGACGGGACGCTTCGAGGCACATGACACGCTGTGGCTCTGGAGTGTGTTGGCGGGGTCTGCCGTTGGGCTCCTCGCTGGGACGCTCGGACGCCTCTATGCGTCGACCTGGTACGCGCTCCGCAACACGAGGGTGCCGCTCACGTTTGCCCTCGTTCGCGTGGCCTTGACGATTGCGCTCGGGCTGGTGGCTTCGTTGTATCTCCCCGCTTGGTGCGGTGTCGATGCTCGATGGGGCGCGGCGGGGCTGACGGCCTCGGCTGGTATTGCCGCGTGGGTTGAGTTCGCCCTGCTTCGGCGGTCGATTGCCGCTCGGATTGGCGCGTTACCCGTGGAGGGAGCCTATCTGCGCGCGCTCTGGGGGAGCGCGATTGTTGCGAGCGTCGCGGCGTTGTTGGTCAAAGCGGCGCTGCAGTTCCGTGCGACTCACGCTGTGCATCTCCTGACGGCGGGCGAGCACCCGCTGGTGCTCGGCGCATTGGCGCTACCGATGTACGGGGTGGTGTACGTGGTCCTGACGCGCTCGCGTGGGATTCCTGAGGCGACCGCCGTCACCGGTCGTGTTGTGCGCCTCTTCCGCGCGTCGTAGCCGGCTGCATGCGTCAGGTTCCTGAAGCGATCGCCGCGAAACTCGCGCACCTTCCCGATACGCCGGGCGTGTATCTCTGGAAGGATGCCGACGGGACTGTGCTGTACGTTGGCAAGGCCAAGCGGCTGAAGCCGAGGGTCCGCAGTTACTTTGGCTCTGATCACGAGACGAGCCCCAAGACGCGCATGATGGTGGAGCAGGCCGCGGACCTCGAGACGATCGTTGTTCCGTCGGAGCAGCATGCGCTGATCCTCGAGTACAACCTGATCAAGGAGCATCGGCCGCGGTTCAACATTGTGCTCCGCGACGATAAGTCGTACCCGTATGTGAAAGTGACCGTGCAGGAGCCATACCCGCGCGTCTTTGTCACGCGGCGTTTGGTCAACGACGGGGCGCGGTACTTTGGGCCGTACACCGATGTTGGTGCCATGCGGCAAGCGCTGAATGTCGTCAAGCGCATCTTTACCGTGCGCTCCTGTCGGTTCGATATGCCATCGGAGATGCCCGAGCGCGCCTGCCTCGACTACTACATCAAGCGGTGCAAAGGGCCGTGCATTGGTCAGCAGTCCTTGGCGGACTATGGCGCGATGATTGACGAAGTGGTCGTCTTTCTCGACGGCCGCACCGACGAGGTCGTGCGTCGCGTCAAGGAGCGGATGTCGGCGGCCTCAGATGCCATGCAGTTTGAGCGTGCCGCCGAACTGCGCGATGCGTTGGTGCATCTGCAGAAGATGGAGGAGCCCACGGTCATTCTTGACGTCGAAGGCGGCGAACGCGATGTCGTGGGATATGCGCGCGATGGGGAAGATGCCTGCGTGACGATCATTCGTATTCGCGGTGGCAAGTTGCTCGGACGCGATCATCGGTTTCTCGAGCACGTGGAGGACGAGCCCGACGCCGCCGTCCTCGGTGCGTATCTGGCGAGTAGTTACATCGGTGCCACCGAGCGCGGACGCGAACTGCTCCTTCCCTTCGATTTTGAAGATCGCCCAGTGTTCGAGGAGACGATCCCTGGCACGTCGGTCCTCATTCCACAGCGTGGTTCACGTCGCGAGCTTATTGATCTCGCCGAGCAGAATGCGCGTCACCTGCTTGAGGAGTTCAAGCTCGCCGGTGTCGAGGTCGACGAACGTGCGGCTGACCCGGTGTACGAACTCGGCCGCGAGCTCGGATTGCAGAAGATTCCGCGCTCGCTCGTCTGTTTTGACATGTCGACCGCGCAGGGCAAGGACAACGTCGGGTCCATTGTGTGGTTCGAGAACGGACGGCCGAAGCGGAGCGAGTACCGGACTATGCGCGTCAAAAGTGTGGACGAGGCGCATGGCCCCGACGACTTTGCCTCGATGCGCGAAGTGGTGCATCGATTCTTCCGCCGCCGCCTCGAAGAATCAAAGCCACTCCCGGACCTGATCGTGATTGACGGTGGGAAGGGGCAGCTCAGTGCCGCGCTCGCGGCACTCACGGAGCTTGGCCTGGAAAAGCATCCGCTCATTTCACTCGCAAAGAAAGACGAGGAAGTGTTCATGCCTGGCCGGTCCGAATCGCTGCGATTGCCCCGACGATCCCCGGCCCTCCGGTTGCTCCAACAGGCGCGCGACGAAGCACATCGCACCGCGGTTGGCTATAATCGGAAACGGCGCACCCTGCGCACCGTTACGTCAGAGTTGTTGAAAATTCCCGGTGTTGGCCCCGTGAAGCGCCGCGAGTTGCTCTCGCACTTCGGATCGATTCAAGGGATCCGTGATGCCACCCCCGAAGCGGTCGCAGAACTCCCGGGGTGGTCGACGCGTTCAGCACAGAAGATGCTTGATGCGTTGAAAGCTTCAGATCCAACGGCACCAGCCGTATCCGATGCTCCTCCTGTACCGACACCCGAACCTCACGTCTCGTGACTGCCTCTTCCTGGACGCTCCATTGTTCCGCGTGCGCCTATACCGTACCCGGCGATCGCTTGGCCTCGCTGTGTCCTGACTGTGGTCAACCGCTCATGGTGAAGGTCGCCTCCGTCCGCAGATCAGAGATCGGCACTGAGCCCGACATGTGGCGCTACGCGGCGGCGTTGCCGATCAACGACGGCGAGGTGCGCACGAATCGCGGTGAGGGCATGACGGCGCTCACCGAACTCCCCGAGCTTGCGAAGGACGTCGGAGTGGGTCGCCTCTGGATCAAGGACGAGGGGCTCAACCCAACCGCGAGCTTCAAGGCTCGTGGTCTCTCCATGGCCATCACGCGCGCGAAGGCGCTCGGACTCCCCGGCGTGTGCGTCCCAACCGCCGGAAACGCCGGCATCGCGCTTGCCGCCTATGCTGCGGCCGCACGTATGCCAGCCCGCGTCTACGCGCCGGCCACAACACCCCCGCCGATCCTCGGCAGCATTCGTGCCTATGGCGCGGAACTCCATCTTGTGGAAGGTCACATTGGCGACGCGGGGAAGGCGACGATGCAGTTTGCGAAGGAGAGTGGCTACTTCAACGTCGCCACCGTTCGCGAGCCGTACCGTGTGGAGGGAATGAAGACAATGGGCTATGAAGTCGCTGAACAGCTCGGCTGGCGTCTCCCAGACGCGATCGTCTACCCGACGGGCGGTGGCGAAGGCACGATCGGCATCTGGAAAGCCATCAACGAGATGGTGGATTGGGGATGGCTCGAAGCGGATACCCGCCGGCCGAAGATGGTGATTGCCCAGGCCAGTGGCTGTCAGCCGCTGGTCCGTGCCTTTCACGAGGGCGCCGAGAAGGCGACGCCATGGGAGAATCCGACGACGCATGCGAGCGGGCTGCGCGTGCCGGGGCCACTGGGTGATCGCCTGACGCTCCGCACACTCCGCGAGAGCAATGGTGGCGCCTTCGCCTGTGACGAAGAGGAGATTCGTCGCGGAACCTTCCGGCTGGCATCGGTCAGTGGCATCGATGCAGCGCCCGAGGGTGGGTGCGGACTCGAAGTCGCCCGCAAGATGGTCCTCGCCGGACTCGTGAAGCCGGACGCCGAGATCGTGGTATTCAACACGGGATCAGGGGCGTCGTACCGCTGGTAGGTCAGTGTGACAGAAATGTCGCGGGGCTCGGCAGTTGGCCGGGCCCCGCGATGTTTATATTCACACTATGACCAACATCGCGATCTTCGACCCCTTCTCGGGAATCGCCGGCGACATGACGCTCGGCGCACTCCTCGACCTCGGACTCGACCCCGAATGGCTCAAGGCGCTGCCAGCGACCCTCAAGCTCGACGGGGTTTCGGTGCGGCTCGAGCGCGTGAAGCGCGGAGAGATTGCGGGCTGGAAGGTGGATTTCGATATCCCGCCCCAGCCGCACGGTCGCCATCTCAAGCATATCAAGGCGATTGTCGATGCGTCGCCCGCTCCCGCGCTGGTCAAGGAGCGCGCCATGCTGGTGTTCGAGGCCGTCACGACGGTCGAAGCCTCAATCCACGGCACCACCCTCGAGAAGGTGCATCTGCACGAGGTTGGGGCGGTGGATGCAATTCTCGATGTGGTCGGCAGCGTTTGGGGGCTGCATCTTCTCGGGGTCGAGAAGGTGTATAACACCACGATCGCGATGGGCGACGGCTTTATCGACGCGGCCCATGGGCGGCTGGCGGTGCCCGCACCCGCCACGCTGCGACTCCTTGAGGGGCTGGCGGTCCGTCCGGGCCCAGAGAATAGTGGGGAGCTCACCACACCCACCGGCGCGGCGCTCCTGCGGGTGCTCTCGAGCGGCGCTCCGCCTGCCGAGTATCGTCCGCGCAAGAGCGGATACGGGGCAGGGACCAAGGACTTCCAGGGGCGCGCGAACGCGCTCCGGATCACGCTGGCGGAGGTGCAGGGCGTGGCCGCAGCACATGAGACCTTGCATCTGCTCGCGGCGGATCTGGACGATCTCTCTGGGGAGTATGTGGCCGCAGCCGCAGACGCCCTCCGCACGGCCGGCGCGCTGGATGTCACGATCCTCCAAACGCTGATGAAGAAGGGGCGCCCCGGGGTTCGGTTGGAGGTGCTCTGCACCCCGTCAGATAGCAGCCGTTTGGAGGACTTGCTCCTGCGGGAGAGCACGACGATCGGAGTGCGCCGCTCAGAGGTCCAGCGTCGCGCCTTGGATCGTCGCACCGGCACCGTCGAAGTCTTTGGGCAGGTGGTAACCACGAAAACGGTTAGCCTTCCCGGTGGTGGCGAGCGGATCAAACCGGAGTTCGACGACGTCGCGCGAGTCGTGGCGGCAACGGGGCGTACGGCCGCCGAGGTCTTGGCAGAGGTGGTACGACGCTCGGAAGTCATTGTTTCTGATTGATTTCCGGTGCCAATGTTGATAACTTACATCAACTATGGTAAGGGTCGCGCGGGTTCAGCCCGATAGCATTGCTGCCGAGCTGGGCATCGTCGCCGGAACGGAGCTCATTTCCGTCAACGGGCGCGCCCTCGAGGACTTCCTCGATTGGGAGTTCCTGACCGCCGTTGATGCCCTCGAAATCGAAGCCAAGTTCCCGTCGGGCGAGCTCGTCATTTTTGACGTGGAGCGCCCGGAAGATGAGCCGTTTGGGCTTGAGCTTGAGCCGCCCACGGTGCGTCGCTGCGCGAACCGGTGTGAGTTCTGTTTTGTCGAGGGACTGCCGAAGGGGCTCCGTCGGCCGCTGTACATTCGCGACGACGACTACCGCTTGTCGTTTGCCTACGGAAACTTTGCGACGCTGTCGAATCTTCGCGAGCACGATTTCGAGCGGATTCTCGAGTACCGGCTCTCGCCGTTGTACGTCTCGGTCCACGCGACGCCGTGGGAAGCACGCAAGAAGCTGCTGAACAACCCGCGAGTTCCCAACATTATTGAGCAGCTCACGCGGCTCACCGATGGCGGGATCCAGTTCCACGGTCAGATGGTCGTGGTGCCGGGGCTCAATGACGGCGAGGTGCTCGAGCAGTCGCTCACCGATCTCTGGAACTTGGGCGAGGCCTGCCTGACCGTTGCGCTCGTGCCGGTTGGGCTGACGCAGTTCTCGCATCTGTACACCGGCGAGTCGATGAACGTGGCGAACGCGACGGCATTGCTCGCCGTCGCGGAACGCTGGGCCGAGAAGGCGCGTGCGGAGCGCGGCTTCACCTGGGTCTATGGTTCCGATGAGTTGTATCTGTTGGCGGGTCGCGAGCTGCCGGATGC
>Ga0194048_10000676_pt1 | contig 16767 bp, 20 predicted proteins | sample JunL225m_MetaG_FD_161685 | JGI IMG/M metagenome (GOLD analysis project Ga0194048, IMG submission 161685) | Anoxic zone freshwater microbial communities from boreal shield lake in IISD Experimental Lakes Area, Ontario, Canada - Jun2016-L222-5m | ecosystem: Environmental > Aquatic > Freshwater >...
GGTGTTCCCGGTGCCAACTGGCGAGACTGACGACGTGTACCTCGAGGGCCTGTGCCGCGAAGGCCTCGACCGGCGCTACGGCGTGGACAACTGGCCGGCCGATGCTGAGGACCGGCTGCAGTTTGAGATCGACACCATCAAGGAGATGGGCTTCTCGTCGTACTTTCTCATCGTGTGGGACTACATCAAGTGGTCACGCGAGAACGGCGTTGCGGTTGGGCCGGGGCGTGGATCTGCAGCCGGGTCGCTGGTGGCGTTCTCGCTGCGCATCACCGATCTCGACCCGCTGGAGCACGGGCTGCTGTTTGAGCGCTTCCTCAACCCCGGCCGCAAGTCGATGCCGGACATCGACACCGACTTCTCGGTGGGCGGACGCGACCGCGTGGTGGCGTACGTCACGCAGAAGTACGGCAGCACCGCGGTCGCCCGCATCGGCACCTTCGGCAAGTTGCTGGCCCGCGCGGTTGTGCGCGACTCCGGCCGCGTGCTCGGCTTCTCGTACGGGCAGGTCGATCGCATCGCCAAGCTCGTGCCCGAGCGCCCCATCGGTATCAAGCTGGAGCAGGCGCTCGCCCCGGGTGGCGAGCTGGCGGCCTACGTGGAGTCCGACGAAGGCGCACGCAAGATCATCGAGGTGGCCCGTCCGCTCGAGGGCCTGGTGCGCAACGAGGGCGTGCACGCGGCCGGCGTGGTCATCGCACCGGGTGCAGTCACCGACTACCTGCCCGTGCGTGTTGACGACGAGGGCGCGGTGGTCACTCAGGTTCCCGACCACGACGTGGAGGCCCTCGGCCTGCTGAAGATGGACTTCCTGGGGCTGCGCAACCTCGACATCATTCAGGACGCCCTGCGGTTGATCCGCGAGTCCACGGGCGAGGACCTCGATATCGAGGCGTTGACCCTGGACGACCTGCCCACGTACCGCATGCTCGCCAAGGGTGATGCGCTCGGGGTGTTCCAGTTTGAGTCATCGGGCATGCGCGACGCCTTGCGCGAGGTCCGACCCACCGAGTTCGCCGACCTCGTGGCGCTGGTGGCCCTGTACCGCCCCGGCCCCATGGCGTTTATCTCCACATATGCGAAGAACAAGCGCGACCCCACCCGGGTCCGGTTTGACGACCCGCGCCTGGAGCCCATCACCGGGCCCACGTATGGCGTGGCGGTGTATCAGGAACAGTTGATGCAGATCTCCCGCGCCATCGCGGGATTCTCACCGGCTCGCGCAGATGATCTGCGGAAGGCCGTGGGCAAGAAGGACAAGGAACTGATGGCGTCGATGAGCGCCGAGTTCATTCAGGGTTGCATCGACTCCGGCTGCAGCAAGGACGTTGCGGAGCGCCTCTGGGGCCTGTGCGAGGCCGCCGGCGACTACTCGTTTAACAAGAGCCACGCAGCCTGTTACGCCCTGCTCTCGTACCGCACCGCGTACCTCAAGGCCAATCACCCTGCCGACTACATGGCAGCCGTGCTCACCTCGGTGATGGATACCAAGGACCGGGTGCCGTTCTACGTATCGGCCTGCTCAGATATGGGCATCGATGTACTGGCACCCGACGTCAACCAGTCGGGCGCGGGCTTCGTTGTCACCGGCGAGAAGGAGATCCGCTTCGGGCTCACAGCCGTCAAGGCCGTGGGGGAGTCGGCCGTGCAGGCGCTTCTGGCCGAGCGGGATGCCAACGGCATATTTCCGTCGCTGTGGGACTTCTGCCGACGGGTCGACCCCCAGCAACTCAACAAGCGGGCACTTGAGAGCCTCATCCGCGGGGGCGCCCTCGACTGCACCGGCGCCAGTCGTGCGGGCATGCTCGAGACGCTGCCGGCCGCGATGGCTCAGGCAGCAAAGCGTCTCAATGACCAGGCGGCCGGGCAGGAGTCGCTGTTCGGCATGCTTGACGACGCCGGCGCCGGGATGGCCGACGCCGACCCCCTCATCACGGCACCCGAGATGGAGAAGGACGAACTCCTCAAGGGCGAGAAGGAGGCCATTGGCCTCTACGTGTCGAGCCACCCGCTCACCGACTGCCGCAAGCAGTTGGCACGGCTCACCACCGTGAGCATCGGCGAGGTGGGGCGCTGCGCCGATGGGCAGACGGTCACGCTCGGTGGGCTCGTGGGGTTCATCAAGAACATCAGCACCAAGCGTGGCGAACCCATGGCATTTGTGCGGCTCGACGACCTTGAGGGGGGGATCGAGGTGGTGGTGGTGCCGCAGGTGCTGGCCGCCTCGCGCGAGGTCTTGCACGAGGATGCGCTGGTGCTCATCAGCGGTCGTATCGACCAGAAGGGTGAGGGCGAGACCAAGTTGGTGGCACAGGCCATCACGCCGTTCGAGCCCGACCCGGCCGATGAAGAGGACAGGTTGTTGCTCAAAGTGGATTCCAGCCGCGTGGCCGGCACCGATATGGGGATGCTGAAGCAACTCATCAGCGACCATCCGGGTGAGGCGTCGGTGGTGGTCGATGTGATGACCCCCGAGGGTCCGGTACGGATGCGCCTTGGCAAGGAATATCTTGTGGATCCGGGCGATCGCAACCTGCTGGCATCGCTCAAGTCGATGTTCGGGGAGCGTGCCGTCGCCTGATCGCGACGGGCGGTGCCAGAGAGGCTTGACCTCCCGGGTGGCCGCGGCTTCAATCGTTTCCTGTGGATCACACCGCCCCCGACTCCCGACTCGCCCTCGAGGCCGCCGATGACGGCGCATCGTGCCGTCTCTGCCCGGTGCGGTGCGAACGCATCGTGTACCCGGCGGCGTGCGTGGCACAGGCCTGCCCGCGCCTCTATGCGCACGAAGAGGGCGGCGTTACGTGGATCGGCTGCGTCGACAAGATATTCGGGGTCGAGATCGATGCGGGTCAACTGGCCAGGGTGGAACAGGACCACCCCGGTTTCGGTGCCATTCATGCCGATCGCCCGCCCCGCCCCATCTGCGTCGCGGCCATCGATCGCACATTCCCGCTGCGAGCGAATGGGGCATGCCTCAACCCTGCATTCGGTGCCAGCCTGCCCGATGCCCCAGATGGCCGCGAGCCGCTTCGCACCCGCCCGGCCTGATCAGTCGCTCTGCAGCGCGCTGATGGCCGCGATTGTGTCCAGCGCGCCTGCGATGAACTGAGCGATGATCTCGGCCGCGGGGCGGTCGGGGCCAGCAAGCGCCGCGGCCTGCCCGGCCCACAGCGACATGAGCTCGGAACGGTCGGCCGCGGCCGCAGCCCGGCGCACGTCGCTGGTCGCGGCGTTCTGCTGGGGCCAGCCCATGGCACCGGGCACATCGAGCTGTCCGATCAGCACATTTGGCAGGCCACGCGCCGGGCGGCCCGAGAGCGCCCTGGTCACGATGGTTTCGTCGTCACGGGCAGTGCGCACGCGATCGCGCCAGCTCTCCGGAACGCCTGCCTCGTTGGCCACCAGCAGGGCGGTGCCCAGTTGCACGCCCGACGCGCCGAGGGCCAATGCCGCGGCCATGCCGGCACCATCCATGATTCCCCCAGCGGCCACCACCGGCACATCCACCGCGCGCACAACCTGACGCACAAGTGCCATGGTGCCCACCAGCGGCACCGGGCCGTCCGGCGGCACGAGAAAGTTCGAGCGGTGACCGCCGGCCTCCCCGCCCTGGGCCACCACCACGTCGGCGCCGCTCTCAACCACGAGCACCGCCTCCTCAACCGTGCTCACCATTGCGATGAGGGGCACCCCGGCGTCACGGGTGAGACCGGCCACTGGCGCGGGATCGCCCAGTCCGGTTGCCACCACGGCGGCGCCGGCATCAAGCCCCGCCTGCACCAACTGCAATGGGGTCGCGGGCGTTTGCGCAGATGGTGCGGGGTGGGGAAGACCGAGTTCAGCGCGAAGCGGGGCCAGCAGGTCGTCCATGCGGCGTGCATCGGCGCCTGGCCGCTGCACGGTGGGGGAGATGAGCACATTCACGCCGACGGGCGCACCGTGCGCGAGATCCCGCGCCCGCGCGACGGCGTCATGCACGGCGGCGGTGGTCATGCCAGCAACCCCGAACACCCCAAGGGCACCTGCACCCGAAACGGCCCCGACCAACTCGGGTGTGGTTGGCCCGCCAGCCATGCCGGCAAGCAGGATGGGATGCCGGATGCCGAGAAGCCGTGTGAGGCGCGTGGCGAGGACGGGCATGGAGGGAGGGTGCCAGACGCCTACGCGCGCCGCCGCCCCGGGCCAGGTGCAGGTGGTACCGGGTCCTCACCCAGTGCCACGCGACGTGCGATCCACCCGGCGAGCCGGCGACGCTGGTCGTCATCGAGCCAGTGTTCGGCAACGTGCCGCAGGCGCGAGATGGTGTCGTCCCCGGTTGCCAGCGCCTTGCTGCGACCGGTGCGCAGGGCGATCCAGCCGATAAGGCGGTCGGCCTCGTCCTCACTCATTGTGAGCGAGGCAACGCGGATGATGTCGTCAACAGGGTCGCCCACGTGGGCACTGTAGCGAACACACGTTCCCTACCCTGCGGGGCCTAGACGGCGGCCTTGTCCTTGCCGCGCAGGCGTCCGATAAGTGACGTCATCCATGGCGCCGATCGCGTGAACTCCAGCGCCAGGAACCACAGCACCGCCAGCACCAGACCAACAACCCATGCGGTGGTACTGAGCGAGGTGAAGATGATGAGCACAAGAGCGATTACGGCGACGCCGGCGATTTCGAGGTGGCGGGCGTACTCACGGGCGAACGTGGTGACGCGCCCGTCGCCGCTCTGCGCACCAGTCGCAAGGTCCTTCGATCGACGGGCGATCCACGAACGGGAGCGCTTGGCCAGGCGGTCGGGACCGAACAGCCACAGAATTCCGGCAACGACCGCGGCGAGGAGCGCCAGCCACATCGTCTGGGCCAGAAGGCGTTGCCCGATCTGATCGACGATCGCGTTGTACACCTGTTCAGATGCTGGCTCGGCGATGAGGCCGGCGATGACGCTCTTGGTGATGCGCAGCGCGATGAACACCACCACCGCGGCCACTGCGATGGCGATCATGGTGCGGTAGGCAGCCGACCTGCGCTCGCGTGCCAGCAGCAGGCCCAAGATCATGAGGATGAGGAACGCCAGCGGCAGGAGCCACGCCATCAGGTCAACCAACGTGATGGCGTTCTGCACGGCCGTGACCCCAGGGCCCTGAGCGATGGTGTACACGGGGTAGCCCTCGACTGCCAGCGGCGTCGGAAGGTACTTCGCCACCGATCCGAGCTTGGCATCCACGGCCGCCCGGGCTTCCTTCACCAGGGGCTCGGTGTTGAACACGATCGCATCACCCTGGAAGGCGAACACCCCGGGCTCATTCCTCAGCAGTGCGACCACGCCCTCGCTGGCCCGCTGAGAGACGTTGGCGATGAGATTGCGAGCCGCACCGGTACTGAGCGCGTTCTCCACGATGTTGCCCACCTGCGCGCGAAGCGACGTGGCGAGCACACCGGTGAGGAAGGTCTTGCGATCGGCACTCAGCGGCAACTGATCCACGACCTTGCTGGCCGCCTCCTCAGCGCGCTGCTGGGTGATGACGTCATTCTCGACGTACTTGACGATGGCGTCCTGCACGCCCACCTGGCCCTGCACATTCAGGGCCGCACTCACGAAGCCGTCGGGGTTGTATGCCGTTGCACGCACCCACACGAAGAGGCTGCCCACGATCAGGCAGAGAATCGAGATGGTCAGGCAGACGAACGACAGGATGCCGCGCCAGCGCTGGGTCTTCTTCGTCGCCGGTGTCGGCGCGCTCTCCGTAGTTGCCACGCGTGCACTCTAGCCATGGTGTCGGGGCCGCCGCGCAGTGCAACACCACGAGGGGCGTGGGGCGATTGCCCGCGCTAAGTTATTCGCCAACGGTCAGGAGGTCATGTGGTGAGCAGCGAAGTTCCCACCCGACGCCATATGAGTCCCGATGAGGAACTCGAGCGCGCGATGACCGACTACCTGCGCATTTCGCGAGGTGCCCACCTCTACGCCAGCGGCGACGAGCACCAGCGTGCCGAAGAGGCCGCGTGGGGCCGTCTGGAGACCGCGCGCGATCTGACGGAAGGAGCTCCCACCACCTCTTAGGTGCTGCTCAACCCCCATCGGAATCCGGTGGGGGCGGGCATTGCGGGCATGGGGCTTACCGGCATGCCCGGACGGGGCTTGCCATGGAACTCCACCGGGGATGTGTCGTTGGGTGCCTCCGGGTGGAACATGGAGGCCAGATACTGGATGTGCCCCCGGCCCGGGCCCAGCTCGTATTGCCCCCCGCCGTACATGCCCAGGCCCTCGGCACGCGCGTGGTCGTACACGGCCATCAGCCCCTCCAGCGACCCGATTCGTGATGGCTTGATGTTGATGGTCTCGGGATCGATGGCCTGCGCCGCGATGTCATCCACCGAGTGGATGGGAGCGTCCCACGTGATGCGCGGTTCGGCTCCGGCAAGTGCGATGCGCGTGCGGTCGTCCACCCGCGGGTCCTCAAGCCAGGCGTCGGGGAACTCCTCGGCCACCATTGCATAGAGGCCCGGATCGGCTCCCGAGTCGACGCTCGTGCCGATGTAGTGGCCCTTCAGGTCGATGACGTCCACATCAACCGCGTCGCCCAGCGCATGGGCCATCTCCCGCGTCCACGATGGCGAGGCGTCAAGCTTGAAGGCGATGCCCGGTGCGACCTCGGCCCAGCGCTCAACGATGCCCGGGTCGGGGGGGTCGCCGAGGCCGGTGGAGATGACGAACGAGACCGGGGCGCATTCCTCGCCGAGCACACGCCACAGGGGCTCCCCGGCCTGCTGCAGCGCCAGGTCGAGTGCGGCGCTCTCAAATGCCCACCTGCGGTACGCGCGACTGGGCTCCCAGGAGGGCGGGGCAGGGAAGAGATCGATCTCGTCGAGCGCCTGCGACAGCGAATGAATGGTCCACTTGCCACGAATATCAGGCGGCCCAGCGATGGCGAAGGCAACGGCCTCGTCTGCCTCATACGTGACGTCCTCGCCAACACCCTCATGCCCGCCGCCGCGCAGGAGCACCAATGTGGTGACCCTGGTGAACTGCGGTGATACCTCGAGGGCGAGTCGGTCGAGCGCAACTTCGTCGATGATCACGGGGAGATCGCGGATGTGGTCGTAGATCACTGTGGTTGGTCCCGTTCGTCGTCGAGCAGGCCGGCTTCAAGGGCGTGCCGCACCATTGATGCCCTCGAACTGGCGCGCAGCTTGGTCATGACGTGCGCGCGGTGGCTCTCCACGGTGCGCACACTTACCACCAGCATCTCCGCGATCTCCTGGTTGGTGTAGCCCAAGGCCAAAAGGCGCAGCACCTCGCGCTCGCGTGGCGAGAGGTCATCGACCGGCCCACGCGACGGTGTGGGCTGAGCGAGCGCAGCACCCAGCGCCGGGTGCAGGTAGCGCTCGCCTGCAGAGACCGCGCGCACCGCCTGTACCAATTGCTCATCGGCAGCCGTCTTCAGCACATAGCCGTTGGCCCCGGCCGCGAAGGCCCGCCGCACGTCGTCGGTCTCGGAGTGCATCGAGAGCACCAGAATGGTGAGGTCGGGGTGCTCCTCCCGAAGGCGCTCAGCACCCTCGAGGCCTCCGATTCCCGGCATCTCCAGATCCAGCAGCACCAGATCGATGCCACCGGCGCGCACCAGATCAATGGCCTCCTCGGCCGTGGTGGCCTCGCCGACCGTCTCGAGGTCATCCTCACGGTCGAGAAGCAGGCGTAAGCCCGATCGCAACACGGCGTGGTCGTCGGTGATGAGGATGCGGATCGGAGGCGTTCGCGGCATGAAGCAATGCTACCGACGTGTCCCGCGATATCGTGGTCGCATGCCCGATCGCGTGCAGATCACTATTCGCAATACCGATGGCAAGCCCGTGGGGCGTGTTGCATGCGACCCAGATGGAACCGTGGTGACCGCGGTGATGGATGAGGAGGCCCATTGGCTGGTGGAACTCGTGGCCGAGCGCCACGGGGCCCCCAGGCACCCCCGGCCACGCCCCTCGTGCTCGCCCCCGATCGATGGTCGTATAGAGATGGAATCCGGCAAACCCTCAACCTGAGGTTGAGGGCAGAACCGGGCGAGCGGGTGCGCGCGGGCGCTGGTGCGCAGGCCAGTAGCCCTCTACGGTGCGCCGTCCCATGAACTTGACCACCACATCCACCCGCACCCCCAACCTGGTCGAGATGGCCTTGCTCGAGGTCGCCTCGGTGCCGGGCGGTATCCACCGCAGCGTTCTGTGGGCCGCCATTGCGGCGCGTATGGCCGAGCTCGATCCCGGCGCACCTCCTCCCGAGCCGGATCGGGTACTGCGTGCACTGGGAATGTGCATCGTGCGCGGGCAGGTGGACGAGGTGGGCGGCCGGGTGCTGCCCGTGGCCGCGATCAGGGACCAGGCCGAGACCGCGTAGTCCGGGGCCGTGGGAGGGAGCACCGGGCGCGCGGCGAAATCCCAGCCCGATGGATCCCGACCGACTCCTCACGCTCACTGATGCCGCGATGCTCGCGGGCTGCTCGCGTAAGGCGTTGGAGCGCAGGGTGGAGCGGGGAAGCCTGCACGTGAGCCACGGTAAGGATGGCCAGCGCGCAGTGCGCCTCGCCGACCTCATGCGGTCCGGGCTGGTGGCGCTCATGCCCGCATGCGCGCCGGTGGGATCCGCTCCGGCACGGGTGGAGGAGGCCGAGTCGGAACTTGAGGCCCTGCGCGCCGCGCTCACGGCCACCGAAGTGGCGCTTCGCCGGTCGCGCGAGGAGATGCGCATCGTTCGCGCACACCTGCTGGAGGCAGAGGCCCGCGCCGCGGTGGCCGAGGACGACCTCACTCGGGTACTGCTGAATGGCGTGCCGCCGCAGCCGGTACCCATGCAGCCCGCCGCACGGCGCGGCAGGCTGCGCCTGCGCACGGCCTAGAGCGGGTCAGCCCGGCAGGAGCCCCAGCAGTTCGCGGGCCGTGGCCTCCGGGGCCTCCTCGGCAAGGAAGTGTCCGCAGTCAAGGGCGCGCCCGCGCACGTCAACGCCCTCGTCCATCCATGTGCCCAGCACGTTGTAGATGCGGTGCATCGCACCGCGCTCGCCCCACAACACCATGAGGGGGCAGGCGATTCGCGAGCCGACGTCCTCGGCGTCGTGCACCAGATCGATGCTGGCGGCCGCGCGGTAGTCCTCGCACTGGGAGTGGATGGTGGCCGCATCATCGAAGGCCGCCTCGTATGCGGCGCGCGCGGCCCGGTCGAACTCAAAGCCCGGGGCCGCCCATCGGCGCAGCGTCTCGTTCAGCCACCACCGCGCGTTCTGCCCGATCATGCGCTCGGGCAGGCCGTCGGGCTGGATGAGGAAGAACCAGTGGTAATAGGCGGTGGCAAGCGCCTGGTCGGCGGTTGCGAACACCTTGGCGGTGGGCACGATGTCGAGCACCGCTGCCGCCGTGATGCGATCGGGGTGGTCGAGGCACATGCGGCGGGTCACGCGTGCGCCGCGGTCGTGGCCGGCCACGGCGAACTCGTCGAACCCGAGGGCCGACATCACCTCCACCTGATCCTGGGCCATGGCGCGTTTGGAGTACCCGGCGTGGTCGGGCCCGCTGTCGGGTCGTCCGCTGTCGCCGTAGCCACGCAGGTCGGCACACACCACGGTGAAGTGGTCGGTGAGCAGCGGTGCAACCCGGTGCCACATGGCCATGGTCTGGGGGAATCCATGCAGCAGCAGCAGTGGCGGACCGGAGCCCGCCACTGCCACCGAGATATCCGTGCCGGTGACCGCGACCTGTGATCGCGTGAAGCCGGCGAGGGGCACTACTTGGCTGCGCCCGACGTGGTGATCTTCACCGAGGTGATGGTGACGGGCGAGTTGGGCTTGTCAGCAGCGTCGCGCGGCACGTTGGAGATCGCATCGGCGACGGACTGCCCCTTCGTTACCTGCCCGAAGAGGGAGTAGCTGGGGGGAAGCGATACGCCGTTCGCCCCGGTAACGATGAAGAACTGTGATCCGTTGGTGTCGGGGCCGGCGTTCGCCATTGCCACGGAGCCGATCTTGTACTGGCCCGCCGAGGGCAGCTCATCCGGGAATGAGTAGCCGGGGCCGCCGCTTCCGGTGCCGGTGGGATCGCCACCCTGGATCATGAATCCGGGGATGACGCGGTGAAAGGTGAGGCCGTTGTAGAAGCCCTGCTTCGAGAGGAACACGAAGTTGTTCACGGTCTTGGGTGCCTGCTTCGGGTCAAGGGCGATGGTGATGTCGCCCTCGGAGGTGCGCATGGCAGCTGTGTACGTGGCGTTCTTGTCGAGGGACATCGCGGGCGCTGCGGCCCAGGTCTTGCCGCCAGATGCCGGGGCGGCGGCAGACGCCGTGGTGTCGGCCGCGGTTGATGCGGAGTCGGATGAGCCGCAACCCGCGAGCACGGGAACGGCGGCGATGCCGACAATGACGGTAGAAATGATCAGTCGTTTCATGAGAAAGAGGATACCTGTCATGACTTGGTTTCCGCGGGATGATGGTGCGCCGGTTCGGGCGCACGGCGGGAGTACCGTCGGGGAGCGATGATCGCGTCCACCACCACTCCGGTGCCAAGGCTTTCGGTGCGCCATGCCAATGCGTCGCGGCGGGCATCCATCGCCGCCGCCGGGCTCGTGGCGGCAATCGGCGCTCATATCGCCGTATCGGGCGGGCTTGACGTGATCCCCATCGCACCCGCAATCTGGGCGATGCTCATCTGCGCCGTCGCGCTGCTCGGCGTACGGACCGCCGTGTTCAGCAAGCGCGCATGGCCCGTGACGCTCGCGCTTGTCGTGGGAAGCCAGCTGGCGATGCATGTGGGGATGGTGAAGGCGCCATGGGCCTTTGGTCTGCGTATTCACCATGAGGCCGTGCTCATCGCCCCGTCGGCGCTCATTGCGCACGCCATCGGCACCATCGTCCTGGTGGCCAGTGTCTGCTGGCTTGAGCGGGTGCTCGACGTGCTGTCGCGGGTCGTGCGTGCGGTGCTACATGCCGCCCCCCGGCCGCCGCGCCCTGCCGAGCTTGCCGTCCGCATCGAAGTTCCGCCGCCGCCGCGCATTCGTGCCGTCGGTCTGCGCCGTGCGAGCTCATCGCGCGGCCCGCCTCTGCCGGTCTGATTCCAAGCCGCCTCCTGGCGGCGCCATCAGACCACGCGCGGGGTATACGCCCCACGCTGACACAGAGGAAGTCATCTCATGAAGATGCGCAATCTTGCGCTCGCGGCTGGTGCCGTGACGCTCATCGCCGCACCCGCGGCGCTCTCTCACCCCAGCACCATGGAGTACGTGGCACGCGTGTGCCCGTCGTCGGGGGCCTGCAACGCCGGCACCCTGACGGACCAGACGCAGTACGTGGTCATGGAGCACGGCTACGTGACAGTGCTGAAGGAGAGCAATTCCGCTCTCAACCGCGGAATTCTCAACCTGAAGAACCTGCCGAGCGGCTACCGCAGCGGGCTTGCCAACAAGGCCGCGTGGTTCACGGCCGCCGCCGGAATGCCCACGCCATTCGCGAACGGCCGCACGGGTGCCGCTGACACGGGCGCGCAGCCGCACGCCACGTGCCGTGGGGTGACGGCGCTTGAGTCGGGCAACCCGACGGGCGACGCCAACGTGCTGGGCTGGCAGGGCACCGATCCGTTCTTCAACTACGTGCCCTGGCAGGCAACGGCATCGGGACTCGACGACAAGCTCGAGGTGGCCTCGTGGCTCGCAACCGCATCGCGGGTGTCGGGGGCCACGCTCACCACCTCGTCAACGGTCGCCCAGTTCACCTCGGCGTGCACCGGCATCGGCGGTACGTATACCGCGGCTGACGGAACGGTGACGACCATTGCCGGCGCGTCGTCGGGCGTGGTGGCCGACGCTGTCGCACCGCTCAACACGCAGATCACGGACCTGCAGGCACAGGTGGCGAGCCTTGAGGTGATTGCGGCGAAGGCCACCGCCGACGCCGCAGCATCGGTCGCACGGCTGGCGCCCTTCACGGTGACGTTTGTGTCACCCCGGGTCACCCGTACGTCGGTGGCGGCGGATGGCATCCACGTGACGGTGTCGGGCCCCACGGGCCGCGTGGCCCACGTGGTTGTGCGCACCCGCGAGGGTGTGGCCGAGCGCCTTCACCTGCCTGTGGTGCTCGGCGTGGCCGGCGGCACCCCAGGTGCGGATGGCACGCTGTCGCTGGTGGTGTCGCCGGGCAAGGGTGCCCTGCGTCGCATCCGCGATTCGAAGGGCGCCGTCCCGCTCATCGCAGAGGTGCTCCCCGCTGAGAAGCCGGGAACCGCCACGGGCGAGATCGGGGGATGACTGTGATCCCACGCATCGCGTGGGTGGCCACCGTTGTTGCGGCACCGGTACTGCTGTTCGCCCCAGCGGCGAGCGCGGCACCGGTGCCGTGCGGTGGCACGGCGCAGATCACCGACGCGTCGGGTGATGGCCACCATCAGAACTCCGATGTGATCTCCGCGTGGTTTTCGGGCACGCCAGAGGCGCTTCAGGCGGTCATCACACTGCGCCTTGGTCTGTTTGAACCCGCGCATGACGATTCAGATTCCGTTGCGTACGCGATGATCTTTCGCACCGGCACCGACTGGCGTTACGTGCGGGCGCTTGCTGGCCGCGCAGCCGCCATTACGTACGAGTACGGCACGTGGTCGCCGCTCACCTACTTCCAGCCGTTCGGATCGACGACGGGATCGGCCACGGTCGAGAATGGATCCGGCGTGGTGGCGATTGACATCCCCACCGTCTTTGGCATCACCCCGGTATCCACCATCAGCACGCCGTTCGTGATGACCAACGATGGAATGGACGGGGGCATTCCACACTGGGTGGATCGCGCGCCGGGTGGAGTTGCGCCCGACTCGGGAGAGTACGGCGCTGATCTGGTGGTGGGTGCCTGCTCCGCCGCCGTTGATGGGGCGACCGGTGTGACCCTCTCTGGGCCGGTGCGGATGGTTGGTGCGGGCACAGCCCGCGTGGCAGGCGTGGTGACCGGTGCGCAGGCCGGCGTCGCCGTCACGCTCATCGCCACCGGGGTGGTCACTCGTACGTACACCAGCACCACCGTCGGAGGTGGTGCGTTCAGCGCCAGCATTCCGATCCGCGCCACAACCACCATCAGGGCCACGGCGGCGGGCCTCGGTTCGCCCACCATCACCGTTGTCTCGCGTGAGCGGGTGACGGTGAAAGGCCGGGTGCGCGCATCGCGATCCGCGACTGTGGTGGTGAGCCCTGCGCTGCCGGGCAAGGCATTGCTCCTTCGGCCCGTCGGCTTCCAGCCCCTCGCCACGGCCCGGGTGAGAAATGGCGTCGCCACGTTCCATGTACCCGCGTCGGCCGTTGGTCGCGCGCAGGTCGTCATCATCCCCGATGGCGGCCGTGCCGAGCGGGCCCAATCATCGATCTTCCGAATCCAGTGAGAACACAGAGGAGTCTGGGAATGAGAAAGTTCAATCGACGCGGAGCGCTTGCCGTGGTTGCCCTGGCCGCTGCCGGGGCCGTGGTGCCGCAGGCCTTCGCCCATGCGGCGCTCAAGTCCGTATCACCGGCCAATGGGGCGACCGTGAAAGCGTTGCCCGGGTTCGTGAAGATCACGTTCTCCGAGCCCATCGGGTCAGTGAGTTCCGTGCGCCTGATGGACGCGAAGGGCAAGGACCACGTGGTGACCGCGGGCCTCGACCCGCGGAATGCCGCACGGGTGCTCGCAAAGACCACAAACCCCGCTGCCGGTACCTACGCGGGGACGTGGTCGATCGTGGCGGATGATGGCCACAAGGAGACCGGCAAGTTCCGGTTCACCGTGAGGAAGTAGCAGCGGTCAGGCGGGGGCTGGTACGCCGGCCCCCGCATTGGTTCCCCACCAGGCGATGATCTGGGCGATGATCACGGCGATGGCGGCAACCCATCCCCAAGTGGGGATGAGGAGCACCATCGGAAAGCCGATCAGCGCCACCGCGGAAGCGATGAACTGATCGCGTTGCCATGGCACTGCATCGGCCACCATGAACGCCAGGCACATGGGAATGCCGATGATGGCAACGGCACCGAGGACGGCAAAGGCGCCGGGCAGTCCCAGCACGAACCGCGCGATGAGATCCCCGACGGCGAGCACGAGGATGACGATGCGCCGCGTTCTCATCGCGCTGGTCCGGCAAAGCGATCACGGGTGCGCCCGGCTGAGTCGATGAAGGCGTAGGCCACACGACCCCGGGCAACGTCCACGCGCAGGGTGCCGAAGATGGCCAACGACCGCACGGCATCGTCGCTCACCGGCGTGAACCCATCGCCGTCGGATCGCGGGGCGCCACCGGTGCCCACTGTGAGGCAGAGCACGCCACTCGTGATGCGTCGCTCATACCGGTGGTTGTGGCCGCTCAGTACGGCTGACACGCCAGCGGCACGCACCACTGGGAGAATGGGGTTGTCGGCTGCCGGCGGACGGTGGACGATGACGAACCGGGCATCGGCCCCGGCGGTGGCAGCCAGCGCCGTGCGCAGGAATGGCAGGTCGTCGGGGTTGGCCTCCACTCCCAGGGTGATGAGGGCAATGCGGCCGTAGCGCTGCACGCTGCGGTCGCCGCCCGCCGGCCAGCCGAGCGTGTCAGCCAGCGCCTTGCCACCAGCCCAGAGGGTGTCGTGGTCGCCCACGACCCCGAGCAGCGGCCCCTGTGCCAAGAGCGGGCGCAACGGGCGAAACAGGTTGCGGTCGAACAGCACGGGCGCGGCGGCCAGATAGATGTTGTCGCCGAGCGACGCGGTGAACGCGGGGGCCTGCGCCACGGATACGCGCGCCACTGCCCACTCATCCTCGCCACCCGCCCCGTAGTCGCCAAAGGTGATGAAGCGCACCGGTGCCCCGGCAGCGGTGGGCGGTGTGGTGACCGATCCGAAGGCGCGCGCCTGATCGCCCACGCTCGCAACCCAGCCGTAGCGCGTACCGGGAGCCAGGCCGGTGAGCACGCCATCACGCGCGGTGAGGGTTCGTCCATCGGGTGTGGTGGCCCGCACGGTTACGGTCGTGCCGGTGGGGGCATCCCACGCGATACGTGCCCGGGTGGCCGCAACTGATGCAACCCATGGACCGCGGGTAAATGGATCGGGCTCGGTGGGCAGCACGAACCGCATCCAGTAGAAGACGATCGCGATGATGAGGATGATCAGCACGCCCACCGCAATGGCGGCGGCAATGAGCCAGCGCCGGAGGCCTCGTTCGCGCGGGGTGAGTGCGGTGTCGGTCATGCCGGGGGAGTCTCCCACTGGTGACGCGCCGGGGGAGGGAGTCCGGTGCCATTCCGGGTGAGTACTGCCGCGCGCGAGGGGCCAGCGGCCGTTACGCTGAACAAATGAGCACCCGCACCGGATGGTCATTCACCGGCATCGTGGCCGCCATCGCCATCCCCATCATCAGTGTGGTGGGGGCGATCGCCGCCGCCATTGTGCTGACGCTCACCTAGCCGCGCCGGCAGACGCGTCGTTATGAAAGGAACGCGGGCATGGCGATGAACGAAGAGGGCTTCTGGATTGACCACGTCATTTATGGCGTGGTGAATGCTGATGCCGCATGCGACCGTCTGCGGGATGAATTCGGACTTGGTTCGGTGGCCGGCTCGGAGCATCTGGGCGGCACCACCAATCGCATCGTGCCGCTCGGTCCCCAGTGCTTTCTCGAGATCCTCGGAATCGGCGACACCGCGAAGGATGACGGCGCGTGGCTGGAGGCCACCCTTCAGGGCAGGGACCAGGTGCTGTGGTGGTGTCTCGGCGTGAAGGATGTCGACGACACCGCAGAGCGGCGCGGCCTTCCAATCCGTGCCGGGCAGGCACGTACGAACGATGCCGACGAGCTGGTGTTTCGCAGCACCGGTATGCCGCAGTACCCGCTGCCATTCTTTCTTACGCTGAACGGTGACCCGGCCGTACGTGCGCGGGTGAACGCCGCCCGGTACGAGGCCGCCGGCCACACGTGTGCGCCCACCGGGTATACGTTCGTCGAGGTGGGCGACTTCGCACCGGTGCTCGACGGCTGGCTGGGGCCCGACCACGGGCTGCCGGTGCGCTACGAGCCGGTGACGGGCCCGGGCATTCACGCCTGCGGCATCGCCACTGCTGACGGCGAGATCATCCTGCGCTGAGCAGGACCAGACGCGGGCCACAGGTTGCGTTCAGACCAGTGGTCCGCTGCGCCTGGGGTGCCTCCCCCGGCTCCGCGGCATGGACAAGTCTTTGCCAATGCCCGGAACATATCGAAGGGAAGCGTCGCCACCCGCCCCCTCGGGCCAGGCCAAGGTGCGTATCCCAACGGCCCTGCCGGGAGTGCGCATGACGCGCGCTGAACCGGTGGTCAGTGGGGTCGTGAATCCACTAGGCAGGAGCGCTCACGTGGCGTATGTCATTACTGAGTCATGCATCGGAAACAAGCACGGCACGTGCACCGATGTGTGTCCCGTCGACTGCATCCACCCCGCACCAGGCGAGTCCGGGTTCGAGGAGGCAACGATGCTCTACATCGACCCAAGCGAGTGCATTGACTGCGACGCATGTGTGCAGGCGTGCCCGGAAGGGGCTCCGATGTCGGCGGGGGATGCGCGCGGGGCAATGGCAGTGTTCACCGAGATCAACCGGGCCTACGGGCAGCAGGGACTTGCAGCGGCCGAAGCCCTGCTGGCAGGAGCGCGCTGACACCAAGCGAGAGCGGGTGAACGGAATCGAACCGTCATCAGAAGCTTGGAAGGCTCCTGCTCTACCGTTGAGCTACACCCGCGTGCGACCGGCAGGATAGCCGGTCGGCGCAACGCGACGGCGAGAGG
>Ga0194048_10000677_pt1 | contig 16765 bp, 14 predicted proteins | sample JunL225m_MetaG_FD_161685 | JGI IMG/M metagenome (GOLD analysis project Ga0194048, IMG submission 161685) | Anoxic zone freshwater microbial communities from boreal shield lake in IISD Experimental Lakes Area, Ontario, Canada - Jun2016-L222-5m | ecosystem: Environmental > Aquatic > Freshwater >...
GAACGCCTTTATTTGTCTATGACGAAGACCACTTGCGTGCGCGTTGTCGCGCAGCAGTCAATGCGTTCGGTGCAGGCAATGTTGTCTATGCAACGAAAGCGTTTATCTGTGGAGCAATGGCCCGCCTAGCGCACGAAGAAGGTTTGCTGCTTGACGTTGCAACTGGCGGAGAACTACACACGGTTCTCCATGCTGGGGTGCCTGCCAGTAGTTGCGTTCTACACGGCAACAACAAGTCACTTGATGAACTTCGTATGGCTATTGCCGCGGGTATTGATCACGTCGTGGTCGACAGTTTTGATGAAATTGACCGGATTGAAAAATTACATACAGAGGGCTTACCTGTTGTGCGTGTTCAATTGCGCATCACGCCAGGCGTACATGTCCACACGCATGAATTCGTATCAACTGGTCAAGATGATTCAAAGTTTGGTTTCAACCTAAATAATGGCGATGCGCATAAGGCAATTGCGCGCGCACAATCTTCAGCTGCAATTGACCTGATTGGTATTCATTGCCACATCGGCTCCAATGTTTTCGCAGTTGACAACTTCGCAGAGGCAAGCAAAGTAATGGTTGATTTATTCTCAACCTTGAACTTGTCAGAACTCACATTGGGTGGCGGACTCGGTGTGGCATACACAGAAAACGAAGAAGCACCCACCATTGAACAATGGGCAGAAGTGTTGCAGCGTGCAACACAGTCATTGCCGACTGGTTCAAAAGTTTCAGTAGAACCTGGCCGCAGCATCGTTGCATCAGCAGGTGTCACTGTGTACACCGTTGGCACTGTGAAGCCCATTGACGGAATTCGTACGTACATTTCTGTTGATGGCGGAATGAGTGATAACCCGCGCCCAGTTCTCTACGGCAGCGGGTATGAAGCATTCGACCCTGCACGTATGTCAGCTGATCGAACAGACAGCGCGCGCATCGTTGGTAAGCACTGCGAAAGCGGAGACATTCTTGTTGAATCAGCTGCCGTTGCCCCAAATGTTTCGGTGGGTGACTTGCTAGTGATGCCAGTGACAGGCGCCTACGGGTATTCGATGTCGAGCAACTACAACAAGGTCATGAGGCCTGCCGTGGTGTTCGTTTCTGAAGGCGAGTCACGCCTAGTAGTACGTCGCGAAACCTACGACGATCTCGTACGTCTCGACCTGTAACTCGATTGGCGCACCCTGTCCGTACGGTGTGTGTGACCGAGAGGAATAGATGAGCGATATTGAGTTTTGTCCCGAATGTGAAGCACCCGTTATTGGTTTTGGTGACGATATTCGTTGCACCAATTGCGGCATGACCTTTGGCGAGATGGTTGATGTCATTGGCGATGATTTCCTTGATGGCCTTGGTGGCGACGATGAAGTACAGGCAGATGAAATGGACGAGTTGGGTGACAATGATTACGACTCTGACCTCTAAGGACTAATAAATGTCCCTTTCGGGGCAGTGGTCATAGCCGTAGGCTTGGTGCCTATGGCAAAAGCCCCCGCGCCTCAATCAATCGTTCGAATCGGAGTCCTTGGCTGCGGCAATGTCGGTGCTGCCTTTGTTCAACTTGTTGAGCGCCAGGCCGACATTATCGAGGCTCGCACCGGGGTGCGTTTAGAAGTCGCCAATGTTGCTGTGCGCAACGTCAGTCGCGACCGTGAAATTTCTCTTCCTGACGGCGTGTTGACGCGCGACGCACATGCAGTTGTTGCAGACCCGTCGATTGATCTCATTGTTGAGGTAATTGGCGGCATTGAACCTGCTCGCGAACTTATTTCTGCAGCTCTGGCAAATGGCAAACCCGTAGTGACTGCAAACAAAGAATTGCTTGCCAATTTTGGTCACGAACTCTGGGCACAATCTGATGCTGCTGGTGTCGACATGTTGTTTGAAGCTGCAGTCGCTGGCGGTATTCCGCTGATCCGTGCGTTGCGCGAATCACTACGTGGTGAACCAATTACTCGTGTCATGGGAATCGTTAACGGCACAACAAATTTCATTCTCACGAAGATGACCGAAGATGGCGCTGATTATTCAGCAGCCCTGAGTGAAGCACAGCGCCTTGGTTTTGCAGAGCGTGACCCGACAGCAGACGTTGAAGGTTTCGATGCCGGAGCAAAAGCAGCAATTATCGCCAGCATTGCATTTGGTGCTCACATTGTCGCTGGCGATGTGTATCACGAAGGGATTAGCGGCATCACTGCTGCTGATATCGCAATCGCGAAACGACTTGGCTATGTAGTGAAGTTGCTTGCTATTGCTGAACAAGAGAATCAATCAGATCCGGTTGCTGTGCGCGTGCACCCGGCCATGGTTCCTTTTGCTCACCCGCTCGCAAGTGTTCGTGATTCATACAACGCAGTTTTTGTTGAAGGCGATGCGGTGGGTTCGTTGATGTTCTACGGTCGCGGAGCTGGTGGTTTCCCCACAGCATCTGCAGTGCTTGGCGATGTCATTGATGCAGCTGTCAACTTGCGTAAGGGGACACACGGCACCATCGGCACATTTGCCCGAGTGCCTGTTTTGCCCATCGATGAAACGTCATCGCAATATCTCATCGGTCTTGACGTAGAAGATAAGCCAGGCGTTCTGCATGCCATTACTGGTGTGTTTGCGAGTCACGGAGTCAGCATTCGTGCTGCCGAACAAGAAGGTATTGGTGAAGACGCTCGTCTTGTCTTTATTACTCACCGTGCCAAAGAATCTGATGTTCAAGCCTGTGTGAGCGAATTCCGTAAGTCACCAGCCGTACGACGCGCATCTGGTTTGATTCGCGTTATTAGCGAATAAATCATGAAGTACGTTTCAACGCGTGGTGCAGCGCCCGTTTTAGGTTTTGCAGATGTTGTTCTTGCTGGTTTAGCAAATGATGGCGGACTTTATGTTCCTGAAACATGGCCAACACTTGGCTCAATGACATCTGGTTCGTATGCCGAACTCGCCGCTTCAGTTTTTGTGCCGTATGTCGGAGCAGATATTGACAACGCCACCATGCTTCGTCTGTGCAATACGGCGTATTCCACATTCCGTCACCCCGATGTAGTGCCGATTGTTCCGCTTGAACCAGGTCATCACCTGATGGAACTGTTTCACGGGCCAACACTCGCGTTCAAAGATGTGGCATTGCAGCTGCTTGGTCAATTGTTTGATCACATCCTCACGCAACGTAATGAAAAAGTCACCATTGTGGGGGCTACTAGTGGCGACACCGGTAGTGCTGCAATTGATGGCGTAAAGAATTGCGCCAACATCAACATCATCATTTTGTATCCGCATGGTCGTGTCAGTGATGTGCAGCGTAAGCAAATGACAACGGTTGATTCACCCAATGTGCGCACTGTCGCCATTGACGGAACATTCGATGATTGCCAAGACCTTGTTAAGGCCATGTTTAACGACGCTCCTTTCCGTGAAAAACACAATCTGTCCGCCGTGAACAGCATCAACTGGGCTCGAGTAATGGCTCAGGTTGTTTACTACTTCGAGGCAACTCGCAAAATGGGCGGACCGATTGATGTCACGGTGCCAACAGGAAATTTCGGCAATGTTCTCAGCGGTTGGATCGCAAAGCAGATGGGCGCCCCAATTCGCCGTCTCATCGTCGCATCAAATGAGAACGACATTCTCACGCGTTTTTTCGACTCGCACGCAATGGCCGTTACTGGTGTGCATCCAACACTGAGCCCCAGCATGGATATTCAAGTCTCATCAAACTTTGAACGTTTGTTGTTTGAGATGAATGATCGCGATGGGGCAGTGACTGCTGAACAACTCACTCGTTTCCGTGACAAGGGATTATCCGTTGAGCCCGATCAATACGAAAAATGGATTGCACCAACGTTCCGTGCGTCACGCGCAACGGACCACGACACTCTTGCAACGATTCGTTCCGTCTATGAAGACTTCGACATGTTGATTGATCCGCACACGGCAGTTGGCGTGAAAGTAGCGCGCGAGTTTGCTGAAGATGGTGTGCCGATGCTCACAATGGCTACAGCTCACCCGGCGAAGTTCCCTGATGCAGTAGAACGAGCAACCGGCGTGCGCCCTGGCTTACCAGAGCACTTATCGAACTTGTTTGACTTGCCTGAGTTCACTGTGCAATTGCCCAATGACTTGGCAACTGTTGAAGCCTTCGTTGCCGCGCAAGCGAAGTAACTAGTTACACGCCGCAGTTTTGCGTTAGGAACGTATTGAAGCGCGTTGATGCTTCGGTGATAGCTGGATCAGATCCGATTTTTGTTAAAGCATCACGGACTGTTGGCTTCTTAGCAATGGAAAGTAAGTCATATTTGTTTGCTTTGAAGATCTTGTTCATTGCAATGACGCCGTCAACCATCATGGTTGCATCTTTCTTCAATGAACTTGGTGCGAGAGTCTGCAATGTGATCGATAAGTCCGTGATCTTTGCCCAGGCTTCTGCCATCTGAGTTGGATCAGTAATAGCCGCAGGATTTTCACCGTGTGGTCCAGCCATTGCTGCGTTTAGTTTTGATGAAGCGGCACAGAATTTTGCATAGACCGGATTCACTTTTCCTGAAGCGGTTTGAGTAGCAACAGATGACGCAGTGGACGAACTACTTGAGCCACCGCATGAAGCGAGAAAGAGAAGGAAAGCGATGACGAGTCCCGTAGAGCGGATAGGCATTATTTCATTCCTAAGAATTTGCCCACCTTGTTGCGGCGGCCTGTGCGGGAGAGGGGGATTCCCGTTGCGCGCGACACCTTGCGCTTTGCGGCGGTGACGCCGAGGGCTCGTTTCCACGAGAATGTAAGTCCAGGACCGAGTTTCATGAGTCTGACCGTACCAGTGGGGCACGCCTAGGTGTCAGGCATCGTTGTTGTCGGGGATACACCCCGCTAGGGTGATGGTCGCTCGGGTGTCCGAGTTCTCCCCGCCCAAGTCTTTGGGGGGTCGAGATGGAGTAGCTCCTTCAAACCTTTTGTCGGTGTGCCCAAACCCCTAGATCCAACCGTGGAACGGTTGAACGAAAGCAGGAAATCATGGCTGCAGAAGCTCTTGAGAAATCCGCCCTTGAATCCAAGGACAAAGATCAGTTGATGGCAATCGCCGGCGCCCTTGGTGTCAAAGCCGCTGCCCGCGATTCAAAGGCCACATTGGTCGACAAGATTCTGGAAAAAACTGGCGCGAACGATGCGCCAGCAGCATCGCCAGCTCCTCGCGGACGTGCGCCTCGTAATGAAGAGGCAACAGAAGAGTCTGATTCTGATGACGATCGTCCAACACGTGAACCACGTGGTTCACGCAATGATCGCGGTGACCGTGCACCTCGCGGTGAGCAATCATCGAATGAATCAGCAGAACCAATTGTGTATGTCGGAGCCGATGGCGAGCCATTGGCCGAATGGGAAATTGAATTAGCTCAGCACGAAGGTCGCACTGGCGAACTGAAGCAACAAGGTGCCGGACAAGGTCGTGGTCCTCGCAATGATCGCAATGATCGCAATGATCGCGGTGACCGACCTGAACGCGGACCACGTCAGCAGAATCAGAATCAAGGCCAGCGTCAGCAAGGCCAAGGAAATCGTCAACAGAATCCAAACCAAGGACCTCGCCAACAACAAGGCGAAGGCGATTGGGATGCTCGCGGTGGTCGTAACAGCCGTCGTCGTCGCGGACGCAATGGTCGCGACGAAGGCCCACAAGGCGAAGATCGTTTTGAATCACGTGATGAAGTCAGCAATGAACCAATCAGCACAGAGCCAGTCAAAGTAGAGGGTTACCTCGACTTGCGCGATGAGGGCTACGGCTTCTTGCGCATCGGTGGCTACATGCCAACAAGTCAAGATGCATACATTCCTGTGAAACTCACGCGCCAATTTGGTTTGCGTAAAGGCGACCATGTTTCTGGTTTGTCGCGTCCTGCTGGTCGTAACGAAAAGAACCCAGCAATGCTGGAGATTTACACCATCAACGGACAAGATCCTGAGAAGGCGCGTCATCGTCCTCGCTTCGAGGATCTCACTGCGTTGTTCCCTGATTCGAAGTTGCGTATGGAAGATCCAAGTGATCCAACAAACATGACTGCTCGCATTATCGACCTCATTGCGCCTATCGGAAAAGGTCAGCGCGGAATCATCGTGTCGCCACCGAAGGCCGGTAAGACCACAGTGATGAAGACCATCGCTGCGTCAATCGAAAAGAACAACCCTGAAGTAAAACTCATCGTGTTGCTTATTGACGAACGTCCCGAAGAAGTAACCGACATGCGCCGCACCGTAAAGGGTGAAGTTGTTGCATCAACATTCGACCGCCCAAGTGATGAGCACACGCACATCGCTGAAATGGTGAGTGAAAAAGCAAAGCGCATGGTTGAGATGGGCGAAGACGTTGTCATCATCCTCGACGGAATCACACGTTTGTCACGCGCATACAACTTGGCAGCACCTGCTACTGGTCGCGTGATGTCTGGTGGTATCGATGCTGGTGCGTTGTACCCACCGAAGAAGTTCTTCGGAGCTGCACGAAATGTTGAAGAAGGTGGCTCGCTCACGATTCTTGCTACCGCGCTTGTTGATACAAACAGCCGCATGGACGAGGCAATCTTTGAAGAGTTCAAGGGAACCGGAAACATGGAATTGCGTCTTGACCGCCGCATCGCCGAACGCCGCGTTTTCCCTGCCATTGACGTTGATGCCTCAAGCACCCGTCACGAAGAACTGCTGTTCGAGCGCAAGCAACTCCAGCTGGTCTGGAAGCTACGCCGCGTACTCAGTGGCCTTGCCCAGGACGGAAACCCCGCTCCAGGCTTGGAAATGCTGATGGATCGCCTGAAGACCTTTAGCACCAACGACGAGTTCTTGGCCGAAATCGCTAAGACGCCTGGCGCCTAGTCCCGATACACTTCAGAGTCCGTTTCAAAGAGATGACAGAGATATGAAAACCGAAACACATCCTGAATACGCAGATATCAGCGTCAAGTGCTCATGTGGCAATACCTTCACCACACGCAGCAGCCGCAAGGTTCCTATCGTCCTTGAACTTTGCAACGAGTGCCACCCATTCTTCACCGGTAAGCAGAAGCTTGTCGACACTGGTGGACGCGTCGAGCGCTTCAACAAGCGTTATGGCGAGCGCACCAACGCACCTGCACGCCCAGAGTGATTTTTTGTGACGCGTGCGTCACAAACCTCCATCTGTACTCGTTATGACTGATGTGAACTCCGCCGATCTTGATCGTCGTTCCCGATTGCTCTCTATTAAGTTGCGGTCGCTTGTCCGTGAACATCTTGCACTCGCGTCTGATCCAGATGGCAGCAATGAATTTTTTGCTCTCGGAGCAGGTTTTCTTACAGCTGATGCAGTGTGGGTTTTGATCGATGCCGACGCCTCTCGATCTTTAGGTCCGGTGTTGGCGTGGACATCGCAATTCGAATGTCATGTGAATCTCTTGGTTGAAAACAACTCGGGTCTTCTTGCGCGCCGCGCTGCGTTGTTTGATGCCGATATCACGGTGTGGCACGTTGATGACCACACCATGACGCGCGCTATTGCTGAACCGCACTTGGTGTCTGTGGCTGCGACAGATTCTCATCTTTCATTCGTGGACATCATCGAATCGTCCGGTGCTGATGCACTTGTTGAACATGGTGTGGTTGTGGGCGAAGTGCGGGGACTTGAAATGTGTCGCGTCGTCGACGACATCACAACTGGTGATGTGCGATTAGAAGTGGGCATGGGCCGACATGATCGCGAAGCCTTCACCATGATTCACGGCGAATTACCAACCGCCCAAGCAATGCGCCAAGTAATTGACGCCGTATTGCCACACCGCACTGAAGGCGCTGATTCTCACCCGTTCAATCAATTTGGGGTTGAACGTCTTTCGCGTTGGAAAGCAATTAAAGATCCGTCGTCTATTGGTTTTTCTACTCTTGCCCCGGCTGACCCACCAGTACTGCGCACGAATGTGAAAGATTCTGTGCCATGTGTGGCAATTGGCCTCACAGGCGCAAAGCGTTTATCAACTGCTGTGTTTGTGCATGGTGTTGATCTTGACTGTGTGAGTTTTGCTGTTGATGCAGCATCACGTCTCGGCACTCAAGATGTCACCATCGCCGTTCGTCGTCGTGATGTCATTGCATCAATCGAGCGCTTGGCAAACATGGCATCAATTCAGGTACGACTTGCGTATCTAGCCTGAAGTGAAATCGGTAAAGGTGCAGGGCCCCATGAAAAAAATCATTAGTAAAGCACACCTTGCTTTCGTGCTTGCGCTAGTCGTGCTATCCGCATGCAACAAATCCACCATGTCAAAGAGTGCTGACTCAACAGGAGCAACCGGATCTACGTCAACAACACTTCCTGTTTCCACCACAGTTCCGTGGGAAAAAGGTGCGCCAGAGGCTGCCTGGGCAGCATGGCTAACAACATTTGCGGTTGTCGATGCGTCGGAAATTTCTGAAAGTGAATGTGGAGTTTTTGCCATGCTGGTCACTGATGAGAGCCTTACCTTTTATTCGTGGGATGGCGTGCAGTGGTCAGACAAGTCAGATGTATTGGGCGGCGGTCGCGGCAAGTATCCACTCAAGGTCTATAGCTCTGATTACACAAATGATGGAGTGGTGGATTACTTCGTCACATATCGCACACGGAAAAACAGTGGGCCTACCTACGGAGGTTTTTTCACCATTCCATGGAGCGGAGACATGCGGTGTGTATGGAGTTGGGTTGATATTGACAACGGACGGGATATTTCGAAAGTGATTGATCGCCCTGAGGTTGACCAGCGAAAAGGCAAGGTCTACGCCGCTGGCTACGTGCATCGCCGTTACAGCACTCGCAGACAGTTGAAATATTCACCGTCAGCCAATTCTTTCGTGTTTGACGATGTGTTCCAGAAATAACACTGCGCCAACCCTCTAACCTTGTGATGCATGAACAGCCGTCTTGAATCCATTGAGCGGGACTACAACGAGCTTGAAGTAAGTCTTGGTAGTCCTGAGGTTCTTGGCGATCAAAATCGTCTGCGTGAAGCGTCCCGCAAATACAAGCAACTCACGCCCCTCGTGCAATGTATTCGTGACTTGTGGTCTGCGCGTGGCGATGCTGCAGCGGCAAAAGAACTCATGAATGAAACCACCGGTGATGAGCGCGAGTCATTTCGTGCAGAAGCAACGGCTGCTGAAACACGAGTGGAAGAACTCGAAGCACAATTGCAAGTGTTGTTATTGCCACCAGACGAAAACGACGGCAAGCCTGTCATCATGGAAATTCGTGGCGCTGAAGGTGGCGAAGAAGCCAACTTGTTTGCCCGTGACTTGATGGAGATGTATACCGCGTACGCATCAAAGCGCGGCTGGTCTGTAGAGACTATGCAAATTGATAACTCGGAAATGGGTGGCATCAACCAAGCGACACTGATGTTCAAAGGTGACGATGCATGGAGCCATTTGAAATTCGAAGGCGGACCACATCGCGTGCAGCGCGTGCCTGCAACAGAGGCTCAAGGCCGTATCCATACATCGTCTGCCACGGTGGCTGTCATGGTGGAAGCTGAAGAACTTGACTTAGAAATCAACGCTAATGATCTCAATATTGACGTGTATCGCGCATCAGGTGCTGGTGGACAACACGTCAACACCACTGACTCTGCTGTGCGAATAACGCACAAACCCACTGGCTTAGTAGTTGCGATGCAAGATGAGCGCAGCCAATTGCAGAACAAATTGCGTGCCATGACTGTGTTGCGGTCTCGATTGTTGAAATTGCGTCAAGAAGAACAAGAAGCCAAAGCATCAGTGGAACGCAAAGCACAAATTGGTGGCGGCGGACGTGGCGAAAAGATTCGTACGTATAACTACAAAGAAAACCGCATCACAGATCACCGCATTGGTTTTACGTTGTATCAATTGCAAGCTGCACTTGGCGGAGAACTTGACCCCGTTATCGATGCGTTGTCAGCAGACCTGCGGGCGCGCCAATTAGCAAACAATGACTAATACAGACGTTCATGTCACCTGGCGTGAGATGGTGAAGCGCACCCAGGCCGAAGTAGGTGAGCGCAATGTTGCGCAATGGCTATGTGAACACGCAAGCGGATGTGACTCGGGTGAATTCACAGACATTCTTGACGAATTAGTAAGTGAGCGATCTGCTCAGCACCTACAGAGCATGCTGGCGCGGTATGCAGCAGGTGAACCATTGCAATACGTGATGGGGCGATGGGCGTTTCGTCGTCTTGATTTACTTGTTGATTCGCGCGTGCTCATTCCGCGACCTGAAACAGAACTTTTAGTTGAACATGTCACGCGGTACGCATTGCAAAAGATTCGCGATGTTGGCAGAGGCGTAACAATCGCAGACCTCGGTACTGGGTCAGGCGCAGTGGGGCTGTCGCTTTTGCATGAATTACCGTTCGAGTCTGCCGAAGTCTGGATGACTGATGTATCAGAAGATGCACTGCACGTAGCTCGTGCCAATGCTGCCGGGGTTGGCCGCAACGCAGTGGGCGCACGATTCGGACATGGACATTGGTATGCGGCGTTATCTGAAGACCTTCGAGGTTCACTCGACGCAATTGTTAGCAACCCTCCGTACATCGCAGCGGGGGACCCGTTAGTTGGTGATTCAGTTCTGAAGTGGGAACCGCACAATGCATTGTTTGCTGGTGCAGACGGACTGAGTGATTTACGAGTCATCGTGTCTGGTGCCACTGATTGGTTAGTACCAGGTGGATTACTTGCAGTGGAGATGGGATTCACACAAGGAACTGAGGTCTCTCAGTTGTTCACGTCGGCAGGCTTTACCAAAGTTTCTGTACATAAAGATCTTGCAGGGCTTGACCGATTCGTGACTGGTCTAGCACCGCGTTAACAGAGATTGCGCTGTAAGAATTCCAATTGGTGCAACAAGAGATTTTCTGCAACCACTTCTTGCGGCGTCATATGAGTAACGCCTGAAAGCGGAAGCACTTCATGCGGTTTACCAGCAGCTAATAACTCTGACGACAATTGCAACGTATGGGCGGCCACCACGTTGTCGTCTGCTAATCCATGTATGAGCAACAACGGTTGTTGGAGATGCTTTGCATCATTAAACAATGATGTTGCCTCATATGCACGTGCATCGATTGAAGGATTACCCAAGTAACGCTCTGTGTAGTAGGTGTCGTAGAGGCCCCAGTCTGTAACAGGCGCACCTGCGACAGCGGCATGAAAGAGATCACTTCGACGGAGAACCGCGAGTGCTGCAAGATACCCGCCGAAGCTCCAGCCACGAATTCCTACTCGTGAAGTATCGGCGCGCGGTTCAAGGTCGTTTAGGTCTCGCAAGATTTCTACTTGATCATCAAGAATCGGTTGAGCAAGGTCGTTCACAATTCCTCGCTCCCATGCGCTGCCTTTGCCAGGAGTTCCGGTTCCGTCAACAATTACAACAACAAAACCCTGATCGGCAAACCATTGCGATGAGTGATACGCCGCACGCGAGGCAACAACTCGTTGCGCATGTGGACCACCGTATGGGTCAAACAACACAGGCAACTTTGTGGAGAGTCCATCACGCGGCAAAAGTATCGCGACAGGTATTCCGCGAGGACCGACCGACATGATTCGAACGTTTGGTTGCACGAGCGAGGTTTCGGCTAACGAGGCGATGTTGTGAGTAGCAGTCGGAGTATGAACAGTGAATTGGGCGCGTTCAGTGTCGAGCGATGAAATTCGAGAGACGTAACAGTTCAGAGAACCACTTATTGAAACGACTCCGTGTGAGTGAGTAATTTGTTGAAGCTCGCCTTTGCTGTATGCCCATGCATCTGTTGCCCACGGCGTACTGATGTCATTTGCGATAAACACAATGCTGTCGCCAACAGATACAACGCTTCGTACTTGCAGTGTGGTTGGCGTTACAGCCGAGCCATTCACCACAAGACGACGAGCATCATCGCGATCTGAGCAGGTAACAAGAGTCCCGTCACGTTGAAGCGCAGGAACGCCAGGAACCAATTCAATCCACACATCATCTATATCGGAAGAAATGATTGTGGCTTTGCCGGTACCCGGATCAATGGAGTGGATATCGACCTTTTTCTGATCGCGTGTTTGTGTTTGCGCAATGAGTCCGGCGCTATTCCAAGAAACAGTATTGAGATATTCCCACGTACCTGAAAGCTCTACTGCGGTTGCGGTAGTTGTTGCTACAGAAATGATGTGAAGCGACACCACCGCATTTGGGGTACCTGCAGCGGGATACCTGTGTTCTGTTGCAGGTAATTCAGGATGTGCTGGATCTGCGATGTACCAAACGTCGATTGGTGAAACATCAACTCGGCATGCTGCAATCGATTGTGAATCTGGTGACCACCAATATCCGCGGAATCGCCCCATCTCTTCTGCTGCAATGAACTCAGCGTTACCCCACGAGATCGCATCGTTCGGATCTGATGCGATAACGCGTTCATTGCCAGCGAGCGATGAGACGCATAGTGACGTTCCACGTAAATAAGAAATGGTGTTGCCGTCAGGGGAGAGGCGTACATCAAACACACCAGGATCGATAGCGGGCAAAGTTGCGACTCCACTGAGAAGATCGATCAAGACAATGCTTCCGCCTAAGACAGTGACGGCGCTGGTGACGTCTTGATTGCACGCATATGTGGTGACTCCACTTGCGCCTTCACGAGCACGTTCACGTTGGCGGCGTTCGGCTGCAGTTAGTTCTGATAAGTCAGTATTCAGTGTGCGCGGATCAAGAAGTTCGCGTTCATTTCCTGTTGCGGTGTCAAGGCTCCACAAAGTGTTGACAGCATCAGATCCAGCGTGCGAACGAATAAAGATGACGCGAGAGCCATCTGGTGAAACAGTGAAATTACGGGGTTCGCCGAGCGACAGTCGTTGAGTACGTGCGTATTGGCGGGGGAAAGTATCGCTCACGCGAGCAGAGTACCTGACTCGTCAGCGCGAACCGTGCGGCCCACCCATTCATTGATGCACATATCGCGACCAATGCCGACATCTGTGGTGTCAGCCCATGCGCGACGGCCATCAGCAAGGATGCACGATGCGATAGATCGCTCGGGGTTGCCTTCGCGGTCATGCATGACGGAGTATCCCTCAATTGTCATCTCGCCCGCTGCATCTGCAGGTGATGCAAGTGACCTGCGTGGCAATGCATCGATTTGATCTTGCGGATAGTCGTATGCGAAACCATTCTTCGGTGGTGTCGTTGCATAGACACCGAATGCATGTTTGGTGGTGTAACCGCCGTTGGCCCACACGAGGCCAGTGGCTCCGACTCCGCTGCGCAATTCGTTTGCGACTGTGGCAATGGCGTGCATGACGTAGTTATTCCATGGTCCACCACCGAATTGAAGTCCGCCTGTGCGAGTGAGTTGAGCATTGATGTCAAGACCCAACGACTTTGCACCAAGTTGTACGGCAGAAGGAAAGCATGAGTACAGATCAATAAGGTCAATGTCGTTGATGGAAAGTCCGGCAAGTTCCAGTACGCGTCGTCCTGCTAGTTCGATTGCAGGAGTGTCATAGAAATGATTGCGGTGCGAAATGAATGCATGTTCGTGCGCATCGCTACCTGATTGAGGGAAAATCCAGCGATCACGAGGAACGCCGAGTGCAGTTGCTTTCTCGGCCGAACACAAAATGAGTGCAGCTGACATGTCAACGTCGTTGTTTGAGTTCATCAACTTCGGATATGGGAAACCAATCATTCGGTTGGTGTCAGAAGCGGTGCGAATTTCTTCAGCTGTGTATTGCTTCTTTGACCATGCGTATGGGTTTGTTGCAGCCACAGCACTGAAGCGCGCATACAACTCACTGATATGAACTTGATGATCAGCGACTGACCGGCCCGACTGTGCACGAAGCGCAGTTTCGAACAACGGATAGATCTGAATTGGCATCATGATTTTGCGAGCTAACTCTTCTGGCATGTTCATGGTGAGATCTTCAGAGACAAGAACGGGTGCAATGTCTGTTGTGCGCCAGTCCGGAGTAAGACCGGCCTTGTTGTATCGCGCACGTGTCCGAGTTGTTTCGCCGCCGGTCAAAATGACGAGATCGAGGTCGCCCGCAAGAATTTGGCGCGATGCAGCATTGACCAAAGTTTGTGGAGTGTTGCCGCCCATGGCCGAGAGCCCTAATTCGCGAGGCGTCAGCCCGAGGTCTTCAGCGATGAAATGAGCAGGGTTGCCATATTTCCAAGACAGAAGGCTGACAACACGAATTGCATCAGGATTCGGCACCGATGAGAGCCCCGCATCAGAAGCTGCAAGGGTGATGGCTTCCACCATCATTGCCACAGGGTCGCGAGCGTCATCGAGACCCTCTGCACGCTGCACCACTTGGCCGGTGCCGATAAGAACGGGGGTACGTGGGTCAATTGTCATGCCATAACGCTAGGTCGTAGACATAACACCTCTACTACTGTGAATGAGATGTCCCGAATTGCAATTGGTGCCGACCACGCTGGCTACACCCTGAAACAGCACCTCATCGATGTGCTCACGAATCAAGGGCACGACGTCGTTGACCTCGGGACCCATTCCACCGAGAGCTGTGATTATCCACCTATTTGCGCCTCGGTCGGTCGTCATGTTCGCGACGGCAAAGCAGATCTCGGCATTGTGCTTGGCGGAAGCGGCCAAGGCGAACAGCTTGCAGCAAACAAAGTTCACGGAGTCCGCGCTGCATTGTGCAACGACTTGTACACGGCTCGTATGGCACGGTCACACAACAACGCAAACGTTTTGTCGATGGGCGCACGAGTTGTTGGCGAAGGACTTGCGGAAGAAATTCTCTCAACGTTTTTATCAACCCCCTTCGAGGCAGGCCGCCACGAACGTCGCGTAGCGATGTTGGCCGAAATCGAGCAACAAGAATCGAGCAAGTAGTGCCTTTTCCTTCCGACACAGACCCGGACAATGCGGTCTTTGATCTTCTTGAAACAGAACGCATTCGTCAAACCACAGGTTTGCAACTGATTGCCAGTGAAAACTTCACGTCGCCTGCAGTGATGCATGCAACAGGTTCCATTCTGACGAACAAATACAGCGAGGGATACCCCGGTAAGCGTTACTACGGCGGAAACGTCAACGTTGATGAAATCGAAGCACTCGCAATTTCGCGAGTGAAGCAATTGTTTGGTGCAGAGCACGCAAACGTTCAGCCGCATTCTGGTGCAAGCGCAAATATGGCTGTGTATTTGGGTCTTTTGAATCCTGGCGACACTATTCTCGGTCTCAGTCTTGACCACGGCGGTCACCTCACGCACGGATCACCGGTTAATGCGAGCGGCATTCTGTACAACTTTAAGTCGTACGGGGTCACGTCTGGTGAAGAGCGAATCGACTTTGAAGAGATGCGCGATCTTGCTCTTGAACATCGCCCGAAGATGATTGTTGCGGGAACTACTAGCTATCCACGCCGACTTGATCCTGAACCATTTAAAGCAATCGCTGATGAAGTCGGAGCGTTGTTGATGTTCGATATTGCTCACCTTGCAGGTCTTGTTGCCGGTGGCGCACACCCGAATCCCGTGCCATATGCAGATGTTGTCACGTTTACAACGCACAAAACATTGCGTGGCCCTCGCGGTGGTTGCATTTTGTCAAAGGCGCAATATGCACAAGCAATTGACAAAGCAGTATTCCCCGGTAGCCAAGGTGGCCCACTTGAGCATGCTGTTGCCGCAAAGGCTGTTGCATTCCGCGAAGCACTTGATCCATCGTTCTCTGTCTATGCACACCAAATTGTGAAGAATGCTTCGGCATTGGCAGCTGCACTTACCAAAGAAGGATTCCGACTTGTCAGCGGCGGTACAGATACACACTTAATGGTTGTTGACCTTCGTCCATTCGATGCTGAATGCACCGGAAAAGTTGCCCAATTGGTTCTTGATGAAGCAGGCATCACGTTGAACAAAAATACCGTTCCTGATGATCCACGAAGCCCATTCGTTACATCCGGAGTGCGTATCGGTACACCATCTGTAACGACACAAGGTATGACCGAAGCTGAAATGCCAATCATTGCTTCGTTGATTGCAGAAACACTGCGTCATCGTGATGATGCTGCAGCGGTCGCCGCGGTGAAATCCAAAGTCGCCGCCCTCTGCGCCAAATTCCCTGTATATCCGCACAAACTGTGACGGAAACGATCCTGGTGAAACAGTCATCTAGGCTCGTCATCTAATGGGAGACACAAACGGATATCTCATCATCGGACTGTGTGCGATGTTTGTCACTCTGATCACGACGCCTGTTGTCAGATGGTATGCACGCGAACACAATTGGGTTGCATTGCCCGATGAGCGAAAAGTGCACACAGTGCCGACTCCGGACGTTGGCGGTATTGCTTTGTTCGCCGGAGTTGTTGCTGCATTAGGACTTGCAATGCAAATGGATCGCTTTTCACCGTTGTTTCACGGCAATAGTGAACCAACTGGTGTGTTGCTTGGTGCATTAGTTGTTCTTGTCATTGGCACTCGTGACGATGTGAAAGAAGTGTCGGCTCCTGCTCGTGTAATTGCAATCGTTGGTGCGGGCATGATGCTTGTGTGGTTCGGCGTCACGATGTTTTATTTCCGCGTTCCTTTTTTGGGAGTTATTCAATTAGGTAATGACTGGATTCCTATTGTCACCGTTGTGTGGTTGCTTGGAATGGTGCAAGCAATCAACTTGATTGACGGGCTCGACGGATTAGCTGCAGGCATTGTTGCTATTGGTTCTACTGCGTTTTTCATTTACTCACGGCATCTTTCAGGTCTTGGTTTATTGTCCGAACCAAACATCGGACC
>Ga0194048_10000678_pt1 | contig 16720 bp, 19 predicted proteins | sample JunL225m_MetaG_FD_161685 | JGI IMG/M metagenome (GOLD analysis project Ga0194048, IMG submission 161685) | Anoxic zone freshwater microbial communities from boreal shield lake in IISD Experimental Lakes Area, Ontario, Canada - Jun2016-L222-5m | ecosystem: Environmental > Aquatic > Freshwater >...
AGATTGTTGTTATCAATACCGCTGTTCCGCGCCCTTGGAGGGATTCAAATAACAATCTCATCAAAAAATTTGCCAAACTTTATGGCGCAGAAATCGTTGACTGGGCTTCAATCTCGCAGGGTCATCCAGAATACTTTGGGCCTGATGGTGTGCATTTGGTCCCCGCTGGAGTTCAGGTATATGTCAATGCGATTGTTGAAAGTTTATAAGTTAAAATTTAGGGACTAAAAAATAAAACCCCCGCACGAATGCGGGGGTTTTATAAATTATTTACTTATTTGTACTCACCTTTGAGACCGAAAATCTTTGCAGCTACGTTTTGTCCGTCTGAATAAACTGATGAGAGTCGGAATTGAGTCCAACCGGTTTCACTATTCATGGTGACGCTTTGAGTTGTCTGAGTTGGTGATACCGTCGCGATTGTTGTCCATTCGCCAATTCCATTTGCACGAATTTCAATATTAAATCCAGTTAAACCATCGGTGGCCGTTGGGGCAATCCAGCGTAATTTAACTCCATCGGCAGTTTTCAGTGCGACAAACTTAGAAGGGGCTTCGACTGTCGCTACTGCCGCACTGGAATCGCTTGGAGACGCTGACTCGGTTGGCGTCGCAGAATTACTTGGAGTTGCTGACTCAGTTGGTGTTGCAGAAATTGAAGGGGTTGGTGCTGCATCGTCTGTATTGCTAGCCGATTTTGACCACACGATCACACCCAACAGAACTATTCCAACTACGACTGCAAATAAAACACGGTTTGAAGTACCTTGTTTAGGTTGCGCAGCTGGTTTTGGCGATAAAGGGGCAACAGGTTTTACTGGTGCGGGGCCAACAGGGGCAACTACATTTCGTACCGAAGTTGCGGGCACAGGTGGAACTGAAAATTTAGTTACAGATGTTTTGCTCGCACTCTTCTTTACTGCGCGTTTTGCAGGTGCCTTTTTAGCAACCTTCTTCGCTGCGGTTTTTTTCGCTGCGGTTTTTTTAACGGCAGTTTTCTTTACTGCACGTTTTACAGTTGCTTTCTTAGCAACCTTCTTCGCTGCGCTCTTCTTAATAGGTGCCTTTTTAGCAACCTTCTTCGCTGCGCTCTTTTTCTTTACGGCCACGTGAACTCCTTGGATAGCGGTGCGCGTTACTAACGCGTTTTATTGAGACAAGGTTACCCCAGAGAGCGCAGCATTTGGATGACATGCGGAGCAATAGCGCGTAAAGACTTTCCCCGATGACTTATGGCGTCTTTTTCCTCCGCGTTCATCTGCGCGCAAGATTGATTTAATCCAAGGGGTTCAAAAATTGGGTCGTATCCGAAACCTTGATCGCCAATCGGTGCATACAGAATTCGCCCATGAAAGCGACCTTCTTCCACATGAGTTCGCCCGTCTGGCAACGCCAGCGCACTTACGCACGTGTAATGTGCGCCTCGGTAATCATCTGCAACTCCGAGTAATTGCTCGAGAATTTTCTCAAGATTTGCTTTGTCGTTTCCATGAACCCCAGCCCATCGGGCAGAAAAAATTCCTGGATCCCCGTTGAGGGCATCAATACATAAACCTGAATCATCTGAAATAGCAGGCAGACCTGTTGCCTCTGCCGTATAACGTGCTTTAAGTAGTGCGTTTTCTTCAAAAGTTTTTCCAGTTTCTTCTACGTCAATTAAATCTGGAAAATTCTCGACGCCAATGAGATTAATTTCACCTGGAGCGATTGAGTCTAGAATCCGCCGAAACTCAACAATCTTTCCTTGATTGCGTGTTGCCAATACTAGTGTGTGCGGCACTATTTGGAAAGGACTTCTTTTTGTAATGCATTGAGATTGAGACAGCCAGCTACTGCTAAATCAAGAAGTTGATTTAATAAATCACGATCGAAAGGTTGTCCTTCTGCAGTTCCTTGAACTTCAATAAATCGTCCATCGCCGGCAACAACTACATTCATATCCGTCTCTGCTCGAACATCTTCTTCGTAGCAAAGATCGAGCATTGGAACTCCATCGATGATTCCAACGCTTACTGCTGCAACTGAATCGCTGAGTGGATTGGAATTTTGCTTGATATGTCCTTGTGCCTTGGCCCAAGTGATTGCATCAGCAAGTGCAACATATGCACCTGTGATTGCCGCAGTACGTGTGCCGCCATCGGCCTGTAAAACATCGCAGTCGATAACGATTGTATTTTCGCCAAGTTCTTTCATATCTACGATTGCACGCAGAGATCGACCAACTAAACGTGAAATTTCTTGAGTGCGTCCACCGAGTTTGCCCTTGACGCTTTCGCGGTCGGAGCGAGTATGTGTTGCGCGCGGCAACATTGAATATTCAGAAGTGACCCAACCTTTTCCTGTGTCTTTCAACCAACGTGGAACGCCTGGGGAGAAAGAGGCAACACATAAGACTCGAGTTTTTCCAAACTCAACCAAAACTGAACCTTCAGCATGATCTAGCCAGCCGCGAGTAAATTTAATCTCTCGCAGGTCATTAACTTCTCGTCCATCATTGCGTGCCATGTGGTGCTCCTATTTTTTATCAGTATATTGCTTAGAGATCTTGATGAATTACTTGCGTTACTTCCGGACCCAGAAAGCGTCGAGCTAAACTCTCAAATGCGGTTGCATCGCCAGTAGCGAGAAATGTATGTGTCGGAAGTTCGTTCTTAGAAACTCGAAGCAAATCGTTCTCAACCAAGGTTCGATAAAGATCTTTTGCAGTTTCTTCCGCGCTTGAAACGAGCGACACCCCTTCACCAACTACATAAGATATAACTCCAGTTAATAAAGGATAGTGAGTGCATCCCAAAACTAAAGTATCAACATTGGCTTGCATTATGGGTTCAAGATAATCGCGCGCAACTATAGTTATCTCGCTTCCAGAAGTTTCTCCGCGTTCAACAAATTCAACAAATAGTGGGCAAGCAATCGATGTAATCTCTAATTGAGGGGCGGCAGCAAAGGCATCTGCATATGCTTTCGAATCTATTGTTGCCTTAGTGCCAATTACGCCAATGCGGCCGGATCTGGTTGCAGCTACAGCGCGTCTAACTGCCGGTTGAATAACTTCAATGACTGGAATCGAATATCTCTCACGAGCATCCCGTAACATTGCAGCACTTGCCGTATTGCAGGCAATTACCAATGCTTTAACGCCTTGCTCGACTAAGAAATCTAAAGTTTCCAAAGCAAATTCACGTACCTCGGCTAATGGCCTTGGACCATATGGCCCGCGCGCAGTATCACCAATATAAATTGTGGATTCATTGGGTAATTGATCAAGTATTGCTCTAGCTACAGTAAGGCCACCAACTCCTGAATCGAAGATACCAATCGGTGCATTACTCACAGTGCAAGCCTACAGTGTCAATCATATGAAACTAGATAGCTTCATCCATCAGTGCTTCAATTAGTGAACCCTGCAGCCATCCAAGCCAACTATAAACTGCATAAACACCACGTAATGGGTCATCAGGGGCTAATAGTTCTAACTCATCGTGACTATTTTGTTCGACATTCAATCGAACTCCTAATGCAAGACGAATATCGTTCATTGCGCCAAGCCAATCGTTTGCACCATCATGATCAACTTCAACAATTCCATCGATTGCAGATTTTATTGAGATTCGCATAGACATTGAGTGCGCATATTTCTTGGTTCGCAAAGTTGATTCGGTATAGCGTCTAAATTCTGAGGCATCTACTTGATCAGCATATGCATTAGGTAATAAGCGCATAAGCACTTCATCTTCTGGTGGTGAGTCATGCGAAGTAATTCCAACCATTGCAGCTAGGGGATCATCAACATGCTTATCGGCGCGCTCACCTAACAATTCAAGAATCTGTTCAACTAAATTTATAAGGACTTCTCTTTCTGAATCAGAGAGCTGAACTACAAATGCATTTTCACCATGTCGATAAAAACCTGCAATGTGGTCTGAATCTTCGAGGCTCATATCCCTTGATCACCCTTTTGAAGCGTTGCCCAAAGTCCATATTCATGCAACCTGGCAACATCATGTTCCATTTCTTCTCGACTCCCCGTCGATACAATCGCTTTACCTTGAGTATGAACTTGCATCATTAATTCATGCGCTTTTTCACGTGAATATCCAAAGAGTTCCATAAGTACATACGTCACATATGTCATTAAATTTACTGGGTCATCCCAAACAATAGTTACCCAAGGTCGGTTATCACTCAAGAGTTCTTCTATAGCCTCATCAATTTTGTCGGCAACTTTAACCATGACTAGCGCACCACCACTGAAAATTCCGGAGACAAAGTTTGCTGGTTCTTCACTGTTATTAGAACACGCAATTTAACAATTCCCTTCTTGCTTTCAGCAATACTTGTTTGAAATTCACCCGTTGCGCCAGTAGTTGCAGTTGTAACATTCTGCCACTTGTTTAATTGAAACTTCTGGAGAACCACTGCTTGCTCAGGCAGTTGTGGCAAGAGAACTCCACTGATAACAATTGCTTGTCCATGTCGCACAGAAGTAGGGCGATTTAGATTTATTTTAGAGAGCACAGTTATTTTCTCTTCCGAACTTAGTGAGGCTGCATAGCTTGCGCTTTCGGAGGTGCTCAATCTAAAAACGGCAGTTGAGTCAATAGTGACTGGTGTACTAAATGTTCCACTTTCTGAGGTTGTAAATTGTGCGATAGTTTTCCAACTGTCTTCACCTTCGTGCTTAAACTCTAGATTCACTGGGATTCCAGCAATCGGAGTCTTATCTACACGCGTGAGTGCGCCTCGAATAGTAAATACTCCCCCGTAAAAGACGCTTTTATTTAAAGCATCATCAATAGATATTGTGTTCACAACAGTATCTGGGCCTATAGATTCCGCGACATTGCGCATTGCCGCCGTAGCGATCGGATCTTCCATTCCTAATGTCCATAATGCAGAACCACCCAAATCATATTTTGCAACTAAATTCATCCGTTCGCTATAACTACGATCATTTTGGTACCAAACAGTGCGACCGACAGTGCAAGAAGTCGCGGCGCCTTTGGCCGTAACTCCATTGAAGTTCTGTACATATGAATAAGTTACTTCGCTTGTTGCGCTATCAAAAGTTGGCGTCGCATTATCGATAACTGCTTTTGCGGTAGCGTAATTCGTCTTAAATGTCGCAGCTTTTGCGCCTACTGTTAACCCAGGTGGCGCAGTTACGGGACATGTTCCGGTTACCGAAGTAATCCAATCTCGACCATAGCCAGGCAAACCAATAAAGACTTTCGAGGCGGGCATTATCGATACTGCATATTGAGTGGTTTTTTCTACCCAGGAAATTGGTCCAATTGGTCCGGGCTTTGCAATTGAATAGTCGTAGGTCATGATTCGTAAGCGATCAATATATTGTGCGATTGCCGACCAAGAGTAAATGGTATATCCCTTAACTTTTTCTGTTGGGTCATAGGCATATGGTGAGGTTACTGAGAGAATTTTTTGCTCAACGTGTAGCGCCGTACTTAACTCTTTGATGAATGCTATCCAACCTGGCGCAGTCTTTGCCCACGTTGTATTTCCATCCACAAAAGCGAAACCTTCAAAATCCAAATCTATTCCGTCAAATGAATTACGTTTAACTAAATCGACAATAGATTTAACAATAGTAGTTCGGCTTTGAGTATTTGCAAGATACCCAGATAAAACCAATTTATCTGTTCCATCAGTAATTGTTGGAATTAATTTCAATCCAGTTTTGCGCATCAAACATAAAGTGTCAGCAATCGGCCAGGATGGATTTGCCGTTGTGTAATCATCCCTAATTATTGTTGGTGATTTGAGGGAATACCAAAAAGGCATAACTTCCTTCATCAAATCTTTATTCATAAATAAATATGAGTGATCTAGAAGAGATATATCATCTGCAGAATATTCATCATCTTCGCAAGTGACAGGTGAGCCTGGAGTAGGCGTAGTTGTCGTAGGCAGTTTCTTAATGAAAGGCATGACATTTTTCATTGCGTAATATGGGATCCAGCCACTCACGATCTTACGCGGCTGCTTATCGGCTGCCGTAGCAGGCAAACCTTGGAAAATAGGTGCAATTAAACTCATAACAAGTACGAGGAAGAGAATCCGTCGCATAATTATTTATCTTCAGGTTCGGGTTTCAGACCTGCATAAATCTCTTTGCATGTTGGGCAAATTGGATATTTTTCTGGGTCTCTCGAAGGTATCCACTTTTTCCCGCATAATGCTTTCACTGCTTTGCCAGTAACCGCTGATTCGACAATCTTTTCTTTTTTCACATAATGGGAGAAGCGATCATGTCCGCCATCATCCTCTTGAAGTTCAGGCCTAGTTAAGAGATCGGTATCAGAATCCGTCTCAATCCCGCGCTTTCCAAAGAGGCCCATAAGGTTGCTAAGAATACCTTTGGTGCAGGCAAAACTACCCAGTAGAATTCCCAAATGAAGGACTTACTGCGCACGCAAGATCTCAGCCGAGACGATGTAGAGCTTTTGCTCGAGACTGCTGCGGCTTTTGCCAAAGATCCTCTTCGATCAAAGAACGCACTGGCAAATAAGAGCGTTGCGATTTACATGACTAAGCCTTCAACACGTACTCGGCTCTCATCTGAAACCGCGGTTGCCCATTTAGGTGGAACACCAATCTTTATCCGTGGGGATGAACTTCAACTTGGTCGTGGTGAAACAATCGCAGATACTGCAAAAATAATCAGTGGGTATTGCAGTGCATTAATCATTCGTACGTTTGCTCAAGCCGATGTGGATGAACTCGGTGCAAACGCATCAATTCCTGTTATAAATGCATTAACTGATGATGATCATCCAACACAGTTGCTGGCCGACTGGATAACTATCCGAGAAAAATTCGGAAAAGATATCAGCGGTCGCAAATTTGTTTACTTGGGCGATGGAAACAATATGTCACATGCCTGGTTAATTATGGGCGCAATCATGGGCGCACATGTTGTTGCAGCAACACCTTCTGGTGCATGGGCTCCAAATCCTACAATCGTTGAAACTGCGAAGAAAATTGCGGTACAAAACGGTGGAACTGTTGAAGTGCTTCACGATCCAGAAGCGGCTGCAAAAGATGCGTCGGTGTTATATACCGATGTATGGATGTCTATGGGAGATTCAGAAAGTGAACGAGATTCAAAGGTGCTGGCACTCTCACCATTTTCAGTAACTGAGAATTTGATGTCGTTAACAAATAAAGATTCAATATTCATGCATTGTTTACCTGCGCACAGAGGCGAAGAAGTTGAGGCCTCGGTTATCGATGGTCCACGTTCGCTTATTTGGCGTGAGGCATATCATCGCCGCACAACAATCCAATCACTGCTATTTCACCTCATAAATGGTGACTTGAAAGGCGCAAGCCACTAGCATTTGGCTCATGCGTGTAGTCGTTCCAAAAGAAATTAAAGATGGTGAAAAGCGCGTGGCGCTTGTTCCCGATGTCATTAATAAATTAACTCGACTTGGGTTAGAAGTTGTTATCGAATCCGGTGCTGGAGTTCATTCACAAGCAACTGATGCCGATTTCAAGGCAGCTGGTGCAACAATTTCCGATGGAGAAGTTCTCAGCAACGCTGATGCAGTTCTCTCGGTACAGCCTTTAACTCCGACTCAAATGGGAAAGTTGAAAAAGGGTGCGATCACCGTTTCATTTCTTTCTCCAACAACTGCAGTTGATTCAATCGATGCCGCGGCTTCTGCCGGTGTAACTGCATTCTCACTTGAATTAGTTCCACGCATTTCGCGCGCACAATCTATGGATGCGCTGACATCACAAGCACTCTGTGCAGGTTATCGCGCTGCCCTTGTTGGTGCTGAATTATCTCCACGCTTTTTTCCAATGTTGATGACAGCAGCAGGCACAGTTACTCCTGCACAAGTACTTGTACTCGGCGCAGGTGTTGCTGGACTGCAAGCAATTGCAACTTCGCGCCGACTTGGCGCAGTTGTGTCTGCATATGATGTACGCCCAGCATCTGCCGATGAAGTTCGATCAATGGGTGCAACGTTTATTGAATTAGAACTGGAATCACTTGAAGGTGCAGGCGGGTATGCACGCGAGATGACTGAAGAGCGCGCAGCTAAGCAACGTGAACTTTTAACTCCACATATTGCTAAATCACATGTTGTGATTACAACAGCTGCGGTGCCAGGGCGCCAAGCACCTCGATTGATGACACAGGCCATGATCGATTCAATGGCACCAGGAACAATCATCGTCGACTTAGCTGCAGAAACAGGTGGCAATGTCGAAGGTTCAAAGCCTGGCGAAATTGTTACAACTCCTGGTGGTGTTCGAATCTGGGGCGGCAAAGATGTTCCAAGCCAGCTGCCATTTCATGCTTCTTTCTTATATTCACGAAACGTCGTAAATCTCTTGTCATTATTTACTGTGGCAGCAAAAGAAGGTGAAGTCGTAGCTTTCAATCTTGATTTTGAAGATGAAATTATAAATGGTGCCGCGGTAACACACGGTGGATCACGAAGAGGAGCCAAGTAAATGGAACCGATGGCAATCGTTTCAATCTTTGTATTAGCAGTCTTCGTGGGCTTTGAAGTTGTTTCAAAAGTCTCATCGACTTTACACACACCACTTATGTCAGGTGCAAATGCAATCCACGGTGTGATTTTGGTTGGTGCAATCATCGTTGCAGACCACAGTTCGACCAATCTTGAACTAGGTCTTGCCGTGGCAGCAATTATTCTTGCAACGATAAATATGGTTGGCGGTTTTGTAGTTACCGACCGAATGCTTGAGATGTTCAAGGGAAATAAAAAATGAGCCGTACTTTATACGACCTCGTCGGTCTTGCTGCTGGTATCGCATTTATTCTCGCATTAAAAGGTTTGTCACATCCAAAGACTGCACGCCGAGGCAATTTAATCGGTGCATTCGGTGCAACGTTGGCCACATTGGTTGTCTTCTTCTATGCCAATCCTGGATCATCGCTTCCACTTAATAATTTAGGCTGGATCCTTGGTGCGATGGTTATCGGTTTATTGGTTGGTGTACCAGCTGCTCGCAAAGTACAAATGACCCAGATGCCACAACTTGTTGCTCTCTTTAATGGTGTGGGTGGTGGAGCGGCAGCTCTAGTTGCAATCGTTGAATACTTGCACTTAGGCGCAGAAGCAACTACCGCAGAAGTTATTTTCACTGTGTTTACCGTAATTGTCGGGTGTGTGTCTTTCAGTGGATCTGTCATTACTTTCTTGAAACTTCAAGAGTTAATGACGACTCGCCCAGTGATTTTCCCGGCGGGCCGCTTCATCATCGCAGCCACTTTGGTTAGCGTTATTGGTGTTGGTGGTTGGGTTGTTTCATCACTTGGTACCACTCCACTTCTAGTCTTAGCTGCACTTTCACTTCTATTTGGTGTGCTCTTTGTTCTACCAGTTGGAGGAGCAGATGTTCCAATTGTTATCTCATTACTAAATGCATTTACTGGTTTAACTGTGGCAGCAAGTGGCTACGTGCTTGATTCAGTTCTATTGATCATTGCCGGAACTTTGGTTGGTGCTTCAGGAACAATCTTGACACGCCTTATGGCCGAAGCAATGGGACGTTCATTGTTTGGAACTTTGTTTGGCGCATTTACTGCAAAGGCACAAGATACATCCGGGGCTGCAGAAGATCGCCCAGTTCGTTCAGGTTCACCTGACGATGTTGCAATCTTGCTCAACTATGCACGTCGGGTAGTAATTGTTCCTGGATTTGGTTTAGCTGTTGCACAAGCACAGCACACTGTCCGTGAACTGGCAGACTTAATGATTTCTAAGGGCATCGATGTTGCTTATGGAATTCACCCTGTTGCTGGTCGTATGCCAGGACATATGAACGTGTTGTTAGCAGAAGCAAATGTTCCTTACGAACAACTTGCTGAAATGGATGAAGTGAATCCAACTTTCGGTCAGACCGATGTTGCAATTGTTATCGGTGCTAACGATGTTGTTAATCCAGCTGCACAAACTTCTCCCGGTTGCCCAATTTATGGAATGCCTATTTTAGAAGTTTCAAACGCGGCCAACATCATCTTCTTAAAGCGTTCAATGCGTCCAGGCTTTGCTGGAATTGAAAATGAACTGCTTTATGATCCAAAGACAATGTTGTTATTCGGTGATGCTAAAGCTTCCTTAACAAAGGTTGTTTCCGCGCTTAAAGCTCTCTAAAACTCAACTTGCTGGTAGTTGAAAGTTCAACTAACCTTAGTTTAGGAAAAGGGAGAGATTAAATGCCTGCAGTTAACGTTGCCGATATAACAGTGTTGCCCCGCGTCAGTGAAGTTCCTGGTGCGCGTGCGCGTTCGGTGAAAAGTATTACAACTGCCCCGCAAGGTTTTGAGGGCGAAGGCTTCCCGGTTCGACGTGCATTTGCTGGAGTCGATTTAGCCGAACTAGATCCATTTATTCACCTTGATCAAATGGGTGAAGTTGAATACGCGCCAGGTGAACCAAAGGGAACACCGTGGCATCCACACCGTGGTTTTGAAACTGTTACGTACATTATTGATGGAATCTTCGACCACAAAGATAACAACGGTGGTGGTGGAACGATTTCAAATGGCGACACACAATGGATGACGGCAGGTGCAGGAATTCTGCATATCGAAACTCCCCCAGAACATTTAGTAATGAGCGGTGGCTTGTTTCATGGTTTCCAACTCTGGGTAAATTTACCAGCAGCTAAAAAATGGTCACCACCTGCGTATCAAGATGTTCGTGCAAAAGATGTTGCGCTTCTTTCATCTAGTGATGGTGGAGCATTAATTCGTGTAATCGCAGGTGAAGTTGATGGACATGCAGGTCCTGGAACAACTCAAACTCCGATTACTTTAATCCACGCAACACTTACTGCAGGTGCCGAACTTCGACTTCCTTGGCGTCGCGATTACAACGCACTTGTTTACACAATGGCAGGCCATGGCTTTGTCGGCGATGAATCTCGCCCGGTTCATACGGGGCAATTAACCGTGTTTGGTGATGGTGACACGATTGTTATTCGTGCGGCAAATCAACAAGAATCAAGATCTCCAGAGTTAGAGCTTTTCATCCTTGGTGGGGCGCCGATTAAGGAACCTGTCGCTTGGATGGGACCTTTTGTTATGAATACTAAGCGTGAAGTTCTACAGGCCTTTGAAGATTTCCAAAATGGTTTGCTGGGAGCTATTCCTGCTATTTATAAAGATGATGCAAAGAAGCCTTTGAATCGAAGTGGCGCAGGTACAAAACTTGGTGGCGATTCAAAACCTGTGGATAGTGCAGCTGATGTGCTTGATGTGCATGGAGCGCCAACCGAAGTTCAAGAAGGTTAATTAGTTCAGTTCGGTAAAGAAGGTTAATTAGTTCAGTTCGGTAAAGAAGGTTAATTAGTTCAGTTCGGTAAAGAAGATGTGTGCCGAATTAACTTTTTCGACTGTTGATAACTTTAATTCTTTGTCGGCGCTTCACGTCATAGTCTCCTTTATGACAACCGCGAAAGTTTACGAGCTGGATTCCGCAGACCCTTTGTCTGCACGAGTATCTGACTTGCTACAAGCAATCCCGGGCATTCAAACCCTTACGGGGCTTGTTTCAATAAATCCATTGGATCTTGTTATGGGATCTCGCATTGATTTTCTCTCAGCACTTGAACGACAAACTGCATGGTTGCAGGCCATTATGCAGAGAGCAATCGTCGCAGTTGCTGGAGAAGAATCAAGTAGTAACGACAAAATTTGGGATGGCGTAGACGAAGCAGAACGTGAAGATATTGCAACAGCTTTGCGGCTCTCCCCTAACACGGCCCAACTACGAATAGATGTTGCACGAACTCTTGTGAACCATCTTCCAAATACCTGTTCGGCATTGGCCATGGGTGAAATTTCGGCTGCCCATGCAACGGTAATTGCAAAAGAAAGTGCTGCAGCAATCAGAGACGGGCTAAGCGAGTTTGCAATATATCAAGTCGAAGAAAAAGCTTTAAGTTATGCAGAATTTCATACCCCGGGGCAGGTAGCAAATAAAGTGCGTACAACTATTGCCCAATTGGCACCAGCCGAGTTTGAAGAAATAGTTGATCGGGCACGAGAATCACGGCGAGTGAGTTGTTATAACGATGCCGACGGAATGGCCACAGTTGTTGCAATACTGCCCGCTCCTGATGCACAAATCATCATGAAATCTATCGAAAGTTACATTCTAAAAAGAAATGAAGAGGATTCCAGAGAACACTCCGATGCGAATGTCGGTTCCAAACAGCACTCCGATGCGAATGTCGGTTCCAAACAGCACTCCGATGCGAATGTCGGTACTGGTTCCAGCATCTCTACGCGTTCTGAAACATCTTCCTGGTCTTTGCTCTCCGCAGATAACAAACGCGCCGATGCACTAACTGAAATTCTTTCCTCTGCATTAAGTGAGAATTCGGATTCAGTGAAACCTCATCGCAGAGCAGTCAGTGTAAATGTCACAATAGATCTTCCAACTTTGCTGGGCTTGGCCGAAAATCCTGGCCAACTTTCAGGTTATGGTGCTATCCCGGCATCAGTTGCGCGTGAATTAGCAAGTGATGCAACGTGGAAAAGATTTGTTACTGATCCTATAACTGGGAATCTACTTGACTTTGGTCGTGAGAAATATGAACCTCCTCAAGTATTAGTAGATTTCTTGTTAGCTCGAGATCGCACATGTCGTTTTCCTGGTTGTCGCCAACCTGCATCCCGCACCGACATTGATCATGCACATAGTTGGGAATCCGGTGGAGAAACCAGTTTAGAAAATCTTGGATTGCTCTGCCGACGACATCATCGATTAAAAACGCATGGTCGTTGGTCGCTAATAAGTAATCAAGATGGCTCATGCGAGTGGACATCTCCGGTTGGAAAGAAATATTTTGTGCCCGCTCGGCCCATCAATGAAAGCGTTTAATTCCCCTGCTTCTCTGAGGTTCCCCTGCTTCTATTCAATCAGTGGTGCATACTTACGAAATGATTTGGTGGCCCACAGAAGTTCCTACTTTGACTTACGGATTACTAACTCTGCGAGCCCCAGAAGAGCGCGACATTTCTGAAATCTTTGAGGGCTGCAAAGATCCGCTTATCCCAGTATTTACTCGCATTCCTTCTCATTACACGATGGGGCATGCAGAGTTTTATGTTCGTGAACGATCACCCAATGCATTTACTGCCCAGACCGAACTTCAACTGACTCTTGACTTTGGAAATGGTGATGACGCGAAATTTGCGGGTTGCTTCTCCTTCCACAGCATGGATTTACGTGAACATGTGGCTGAGATTGGTTACTGGTTAGCTGCACCTATGCGTGGCAAGGGCTTGGGTACTACCGCTACGAAAATGCTGACCCAATTTGGATTCGAAAGTATTGGTTTTGAGCGAATTGAAGCCGTAGTGAACATAGAAAACTTGGCGTCACGCAACCTGCTTTTGAACGCTGGGTATACCCTTGAAGGCATAATGCGAAAGAAATCCAGAAAAGAAGATGGGTCTCAAATAGACATGGCCCTCTATGCAGCCATCCGTGAAGATTGGAAGATCGAATAAATGGAAAGTCTTGCAATTCTTGTTGCGATTATATTTTTAACTGCAATTCTCTCAGGGCCAATCGTAATTCTTCTTGCGCGAATTAAATTTCAATCCGCGGTAGCTCGAATAATTAAAAGAATAATTCAGGCGGTATTAACCCTCATTGGAGTAATAGCCGGCGGTCAATTCCTTTTTGCTCCTGGGCTTCCCCTTCCGGTGCGATTAATCGGAATTGCATCAATAACGATGTGCTACATCGGAGTACGTAATGAATATTTCCCACAATTTAAGTTGCTCAGTTCAATTTTGCCTTCACGGTCTAATGGACGCAGTAACGGCGATGATGGACATGGACCTGGCGGTCAGCATTAATTTCCTCGAATTACATCACTAAAAGAGAAATTCTGGCATCACTAAAAGAGAAATTCTTTTCACGAAAAAATCTGACTATGGATCTTAAATAGCAGAGTTATGAGTGGAGGTGCCGGGAATCGAACCCGGGTCCTTCGGTGCAAAAACAGGGCTTCTACGGGCGTAGTGTGATTAGCGCTTTCTCAGTCCCGAAGTTTCTCCACACAACTCTTCGACGAACTCAGTTGCAAAACTGTTCTCCCGCGTTGTTTGCAACACCAACGAAGTGAAAAGCCCTCTAGCGACGCTAGGTTCCAGGTCGAGAGCGGCACCTGGGCTAACGGCTTCGAAATGCTTATGCAGCGAGTTCGAAAGCTTGCTGATTAGTGTCAGCAGTTATTTTTTGCACGGATTATTGGTTTACGAGATCATTCCGGCTTCCTCGGCCCGCTTCCCCTGCCTCAACATCCAAAGTCGAGACCGTTCACCCCCAAATTTATTTGTGTACACATTCATTTGTGTACGCCCGCATGCTCATAGCGTGCGCGCAAAAAATATGGAGAAAAAGAAACGTAAATATTTCATCGCTATTTAATTGTCAATTCAACTTCACAGTTGCGTAGTAAGCCTCTGCATCACAGTTGCGTACTAAGCCTCTGCATCGCAGTTGCGTAGTAAGCCTCTGCATCGTCGCTAAATGAACCCAAAAATGGGCAAACTAGGCGGCGGTGCATTAAGTGTAAGTCAAAGCACTGACAGTTCATAATCCAGTGAGATCACCCAAGAAATCGGTGGGATTCACGCATCAACAAAGATTGTAGAAAAGAAAACTCTCATTAATCCTCGTAGCGTTTGGAGGCGCTTAATCCTCGTAGCGTTTGGAGGCGCTTAATCCTCGTAGCGTTTGGAGGCGCTTAATCCTCGTAGCGTTTGGAGGCTCGTCCACTTTTTCCGGAAGTACCGCGAGAAACCACCCGGGCCACTTCCCTATCGGCTTCACGAGATTTTATGGCTTCACGCTTATCGTGGGCTTTCTTTCCACGGGCAACTGCAATCTCAACTTTTGCTTTTCCATCTTTGAAATATAAAGAGAGTGGAACCAACGTAGTACCAGAATCCTTAAGTTTGCCGATGAGTTTATTGAGTTCCGACTTATGAACTAAAAGTTTGCGATCTCGTCGAGGAGTGTGGTTTGTCCATGTGCCTTCTGTGTATTCAGGAATATGAATTCCACTGAGCCAGAGTTCACCATCTGTAATCATGGCAAAGCCATCTACGAGTGATGCCCGACCAAGCCGCAGAGACTTAACTTCGGTTCCAGTGAGAACCATTCCGCACTCGTAGACATCTTCGATTGAATAATCATGGCGTGCTTTTTTGTTTTGAGCGATGACCTTGCGGCCAACTTCTTTAACCATAACCGCAACACCGCCCTTCCTAATTAATTCGATAAAGGATTACAGGGGTAATTCTCTCATTAAGTGTGGTCGGCTAACACCTGCGACTACCGATGATCTGCATGAGTTCTGCTCGGTCAACTGCATGCGTTCGGCTCGGTCAACTGCATGAGTTCTGCTCGGTCAACTGCATGAGTTCTGCTCGGTCAACTGCATGAGTGAGTTAAACCTTCAGATATCGGCGAAGCGTAACTATTGAAGCGATTGTTGATACGAAAAGCCCGGTTGCTAATAGATACGCTGACGAGACCCATACTTCGCCCCAACCAAAGAATTTAGTAAACGTAAGTAAGGGTGCAACCTTTGTATCAATTACCGTTTTGAGCGCGGCAAGAATTCCAGTTGCCAATGCCCATCCCACGATGGCTGAAATAATTCCTTCTAATAAAAACGGTAATTGAATTGACCATGAGGACGCGCCGACTAATTTCATAACACCAGTTTCACGCCGCCTGTTAAATGCGGCAATGCGCAATGTGTTACTGATCAACAGCGCGGCAGTTAACACTGAAGCTAAACCAACGAGTAAAGCGCCATTTCGAAGTACGCCAAGTAGCTTGAAGAATTTATCAAGAATCGTTCGTTGATCTTGAACAACATCAACTCCTGGTCTTCCAGAAAACGCACTGACGATCACTGCGAATTGAGTTGGATCTTTTAGCTTTACTCGAAATGATTCAGGCAATTGATCGGCAGTTACGTTTGCAGCAATTGCCGAATCCTTAAATCGCTCTTGGAAATGCGTAAACGCTTGGGCTTGAGATTCATAAAAAACGGAATCAACCACGGCCATGTCTTGAATATCTTGTTGAATCTGAATGCGCTGATCGGCAGTAACAATTCCGCCAGAGCAAGATGGAGATTCTGAAAGTGAGCCACAGAGAAATACCGATACTTCGATTTTGTCGTACCAATAATCTTTCATTGCACCAACTTGAGCATTAGACAGCAAACCAATACCGAGAAGTGAAAGTGAGATGGCTGTGGTCACAATTACGGCAAAAGTCATAGTCATATTGCGGCGAAGGCCAATTCCGACTTCACTTATAAGAAATCTTGCGCGCATGTTATGCCCCTCTATTTGACTGTGTGGCTGTTCTAGTTGCGTAAATATTTAATGGTGCTTGAACATTTGTTAATAATCCCGTTGCTGTTTTCATGGCCATCACCCGGTATATCCATACACGCCGCGAACTTGGTCGCGAATTACATGTCCGGCATCTAGTTCAATAACGCGCTTACGCATTTGGTCAACAATTCCTGCATCATGAGTTGCCATTAATACAGTTGTTCCTTCACGATTAATTCGATCAAGTAGTTTCATAATTCCAACAGATGTTGCCGGGTCTAAGTTTCCAGTCGGCTCATCTGCAATAAGAATTGGTGGGCGACTTACGTATGCA
>Ga0194048_10000681_pt1 | contig 16679 bp, 11 predicted proteins | sample JunL225m_MetaG_FD_161685 | JGI IMG/M metagenome (GOLD analysis project Ga0194048, IMG submission 161685) | Anoxic zone freshwater microbial communities from boreal shield lake in IISD Experimental Lakes Area, Ontario, Canada - Jun2016-L222-5m | ecosystem: Environmental > Aquatic > Freshwater >...
GGCTGGGGTGGGTGGCGGCGTGCTAATGACGACCGGGGGAAGGTCCTGCTTCGAAGTCGTCGGCGTAATCGGAGCAATCGGACGGACCGGGGGAGTAGCGGGCGGACGCACCGAAGGCACCGGACTGGGCAAAATGGTTGGGCGAGGCGGCAGGCTGACCGGAGTCGGCGAATTGGGCTTAGCCACCGGGGTAGCGGAGGAGACGGGCTTCACCGCTTCGGGGGCCTTCGCGACTTCGATGACTGGCTTTACGGGCTCAGGGGCGGGCTCAGCTTTCTTTGGGAGTTTGTCCTCCGCGAACTTCATGAAGTCATCGCGGTAGGTCTTCCCAAAGTTGCTCGAGGCGGCGGGCTTCTTGCCGGCGGAGTAGACGTAATCCCTGAACTCGGGCTGAGCCTCCACGAACTGGTCGACCAAGGCGAGGAGCGCCTTGACCTCCAAGCCGAGCTCCTTGGCCACGTCGCTGAAGCGCTGGGTCGTGGCCGCCTTCTTGGCTTCAGGTTTCTTCTTCTCGGTCATGTGCTCGTTCGGGGTGGTATGTCGGGATGGACTAGAAGAGGGGTAGATTAAGCGCTACGGCCCTTGGCGTAGGCCGCGAGGACGGTTTCGACCTCTTCGGCCGGGATGCCGCTCTCCTTGAAGTCTTCCACGGTCGCGCCTTCGAGGGCTTCGACGCTGGAGATACCTAGGCTGACGAACTTCGCGATGAGTTCGGCCGGGAGGCCAAGCTGTTCGGCGATGCGGACGGCAGCGTCACCAGCCTTAGCTTCGAAGCTTTCGGCGGCATGCGTGGCCTTCTGAATATTGAGACCCCAGCCCATGAGTTTGGAGGTGAGGCGGGCGTTGCGACCCTTGCTGCCGATGGCGATTCGCATGTCGTCTTCGTCCACTTCGAAGTGGATGCTGCGGGTGCGCTCGTCGATCCGTACGTTACGGGGCTTGGCCGGTCGGATGGCTTCTTCGAGTAGCTTGAGCGGCTCGGCATGGTAGCGGATAATATCGATCTTCTCGCCGCCGAGTTCCTTAACGATGTTGCGGACGCGGGCGCCACGGGCACCGACGCAAGCGCCGACGGGGTCGACCTTGGGGTCGCGCGAATCAACGGCAATCTTGGTACGGTAGCCAGGGTCGCGGGCCATCTTGGCGATGGTGACGGTTTTATCGGCGATTTCGGCGACTTCGAGTTCCAGCAGGCGGCGCACAAAGCCGTCGTTGGCGCGGGAAAGGACGAACTCGCGACCGCGCTGCGGGTCTTCCCGGATTTCAAGGAGGAGGCAGCGGATGCGGTCGCCGGTGCGGAATTCGTCGCCATGGCAGCGTTCTTTGTGGGTCAGCACAGCTTCGGCGGTGCCGAGCTCGATGATGACATTACCACGTTCGGTGCGGCGGACGGTGCCGGTGACGATGTCTCCGACCTTATCCTTATACTCGAGGAAGACTTGGTCCTTCTCGATTTTGCGGAAACGCTGGTTGAGCAGCTGCTGGGTGGTCTTGGCGGCGATACGGCCGAGGTCAGCCACATTGATGGGCTTGCGCACTTCTTGGCCGACCTGGACATTGGCTTCGAGGAGGGAGGCGGCGATCGGGTTGATCTCCTGCAGGGGGTCGGACACTGAGTCCGTCACGCGGAGGACGACGCAGGCGTCGAGTTTGCCGGTGGCGGGGTCGGCCGTGATTTCGACGTTCTGGCCGGCCATGACCGATTTCTCGACGGAAGACTTGATGGCCTCAATAATGAGGGCGCAGGCCTCTTCTTTTTTGATATTCTTCTCTTTTTCGAGATATTGGAGGAATGGTTTGATATCGACGCTCATGGTAGGTGCTGGTTTGCGGTGAAAGTGTTTGGGGACAAAAAAAGCGGGTCCGGCTGGACCCACCTCGGTAAAGGTGAACTGACAGTCACCTTGGTCGGCCACCCCGCGATGTCAAGACCGCTAAAGGCCCGTGCCTGCCGGGTTCCGCTTGCCCCCGGGGGCGCTTCTCCGAACCTTCAGCCCCATGGCTGACGATAAGGTGATTTTCACGATGACGGGGGTGACGAAGTTCTTCGAGAAGAAGCCCGTTTTCCGGGATATTTCATTATCCTATTACTACGGGGCTAAAATTGGGGTCCTTGGACTCAATGGCTCCGGCAAGTCGACACTCCTCAAGATCATGGCGGGCGAAGACAAGGAGTTCGATGGCACGATCAGTCAGGTGCCTGGTTATACTCTTGGCTACTTGGCGCAGGAGCCGCGCCTGGATGAGCACCTCACGGTTCAGGAATGTGTCATGCAGGCCGCCGGCCCAATGAAGGCGCTGCTGGAGGAATACGATGAGACATTCGTTAAGGTCTCCGAGACGGATGACGCCAAAGAGCAGGAAAAGATTCTGGCCCGCCAGGGCGAAATCCAATCCATTCTCGATACGCGGGGCGGCTGGGATCTGGATGCCCGCATTGAGATGGCGATGGAAGCTTTACGCTGTCCGACTGGTGACGCGGTCGTCTCTAAGTTATCCGGGGGTGAGAAGCGCCGCGTAGCCCTTTGCCGGTTGTTGCTGATGGAGCCAGATATCCTGCTGCTCGATGAGCCGACGAATCACCTCGACGCTGATACGGTCGCATGGCTCGAGCGCCACCTGCAGAGTTATAAGGGTACGGTCATTGCCATCACGCACGACCGCTACTTCCTTGATAATGTCGCCGGTTGGATTCTCGAACTTGATCGCGGCCGCGGGATTCCTTGGAAGGGCAATTACTCCTCATGGCTGCAACAGAAACAGCAACGCCTTGAGATGGAGGAGAAGCAGTCGGTCGCCCGCTCCCGCTCGATGGAGCGGGAACGGGAGTGGGCCGCCGCTTCGCCGAAGGCCCGCGTGGCCAAGAATAAAGCGCGTCTCCGTGCCTATGAGCAGATGCTCACGCAAGATCAAGGGCAGCAGGAAAAAGCCGCCGAAATCTGGATCCCGCCCGGCCCGCGTCTCGGCGGAGCCGTCATCGCCGCCCGCGGTCTCATGAAGGGATATGGCGACCGCATCCTGATGGAGGATGTTAATTTTACTCTGCCTGCTGGCGGTATCGTCGGGGTGGTTGGCCCCAATGGTGCCGGCAAGACGACGCTCTTCCGGATGATCACGGGGCAAGAGAAGCCGGACCGCGGCACGCTCACGGTGGGCGAGTCGGTGAAGATCGCTTACGTGGATCAATCCCGCGATTCCCTTCCAGCGGACGCGCCCTTATGGTCCGCCATCTCCGATGGACAGGACATGGTCCATCTCGGAAAAATCATGGTACCGGCTCGGGCCTATGCCGCGCGCTTCGGCTTCACCGGCGATGTTCAGCAACGCAAGGTCGGCCTAATGTCTGGGGGCGAACGCAATCGCATCCACCTTGCGCGGCTGATTAAGGCGGGAGCCAACGTGCTCTTGCTTGATGAGCCGACCAACGATCTCGACGTGAATACTATCCGCGCACTGGAAGATGCCCTTGAGGGGTTTGCCGGTTGTGCCGTCATTGTCACCCACGACCGCTGGTTCCTCGATCGCGTGGCCACACATATTCTAGCCTTCGAAGATGACAGCACCGTCGTCTGGCATGAGGGAAACTACGGCGACTATCTTGAAGACCGCCGCAAGCGCTTAGGGCTTGATTCAGATACGCCCCGCCGGCCGAAGTATCGTCGCCTTACGCGCTGAGCCGATGGGCGGCGCGTAAGCGCTGCTTCCAATTCGCCGCCTCGGTGTCGAGTCGGTCTAGCTGCGTCTCGCTCATGCGCCACGTCCAGTTGCCTTGGGGGTTCCCCGGCGTGTTGAAGCGCGCCTCGGAGCCCAATGCGAGGAGGTCCTGCGCTGGGATGAACGCGGCGATGGCCGGTGAGGCTAGCACGGCTTCCGCCAATGCGACTGCCGGGTGATTCATCGTCCCGTAAAGGGAAGTCAGTCTTTCCAGTTCCTGCGGCTGCGCCTGCTTGACCCAGCCTGCGAGGGTGTCATTGTCGTGGGTGCCCGTGTACGCGATGCGGTCTACGGCGATATTGGGAGGGTAGTGCGGGTTCTGCTCCAGCTCGCCACCAAATCCGAATTGCAGCACGGCCATACCTGGTAATTTCGCGGCCTTGCGTAGGACTTCCACGCCCGGAGAAAGTAGCCCGAGATCCTCGGCGACCAAGGCTAAGTCGCCGAGGGCTTGGGTGAACGTCAGGCCCGGCCCGGCCCGCCATTCGCCCACGCGTGCATTGGGCGCGCCGGCCGGGACACTCCAGTAGTCATGGATGCCGCGGAAGTGGTCGATGCGGATCGCGTCGAAGAGTTCCAGGTCGTGATGGACGCGTGATTTCCACCAGGCGAAGTCGTCGGCGGCGTGGCGCTCCCAGCGGTAGAGCGGATTACCCCAGAGTTGGCCGTCTTCCGCAAAGTAATCTGGGGGCACGCCGGCCACGGCCGTGGGGCGTCCGGCTGCATCCAGTTGGAATAAATGCGGGCTGAACTTAGCGTCGCAGCCATCGCTCGAGACGTAGATGGGTTCGTCGCCGAAAAGTCGCACGCCTCTTTGGCGGGCGTAGATACGTAGCGCCTTCCATTGTTCGGCGAAAAGGAACTGCAGTACGGCCGCCTCATCCTGCGCCACTCGTGAAGCCTCCTTGATGGCCCAGGTGTGGGGTGCGGCGTAGCCGTTAATTTCACGTAGGGCGGAGAAGCGGCACCAGTCCGTGAGCCAATGGGCCTCGCGTGAACGATAGGCCTGAAAGGCAGGATCTTTCGCGAGCACGATGGCGCCGCGGCCGGCGGCTACTTTCAGGGTCGGGCGAAGCTCGTTCCAGAGCCTGCCATAGTCGGTGCATTCATCGCCGTGCCGACGGAGGGAAGAGAGTTCGCCTGCGGTGATCAACTTGCGGGCCGCGAGGTCGTCCAGGTCGAGCAGGTAAGGATTACCAGCGAAGACGGAGAGCGCCTGATAGGGTGAGTCGCCATACCCGGTCGGCCCGAGGGGGCAGACCTGCCACCAGCGGAAGCCGCTCGCTTGCAGAAAGTCTACGAATCGACGGGCGCCGGCTCCAAGATTTCCCGTCGGGCCAGAGCCAGGCAGCGCGGTGATGTGGAGCAGTGCCCCCGCGGTTCGCTCCGGGAATGCTCGGCAGCGGAAGGGGATGGCGGGAACCCGGCCGCTTCCGGCCTCGGGGTCACGTCGAGATTGGCTCATTTTTTCGGCTCAGGACCAAGTGTCGCGACGTAGTGGTAGTGCTTGGCACGAAGTTCAGCCATCCGCGTTGCCAAAGCTTGACGGAAATTTTCAACGTTCACCTTGCGCTCAATGTCGCCCAAAACCTCAGGGTCGGAAAGTGGCAGATAGCCTTTGGGTCGATAATCAGTGCGGACGAAGATAAACCAAGTGGCAGCGTTTCCGCTGATGGTGAATTCCATCGGGGCGGAAGCTTGATTGGCGGGTAGGTTCTTCACCGTGGTGACGATTTTCTCGTTCAGATCCCCCAGCTCCCGCCAGCCGCTATCGCCGCCGGTTTTGGCATAGTCATCGGTGCTAATCCGTTCGGCGATGTCAGCGAAGGTTGGCTTCGCATTCAGCTTATTGGTGTCGATTTTAAAGCGCGCGAAGGTGGTGAGGATTTTCTCCGGATGCTGGAGGGCGTCGGCCCAGGCATTGGCGCGAGTTCGGGCTTCTTCGACGGATTCAGCGGAGCCTTGGGTGATGGTGATTTGGCGGAAGCGAATCTGCTCCTTGCGTTCGAATTCAGCTTTATGCTTTTCGTAATACTCGGCGAGTTTCCCTGGGCCGGTAGTCATGGCGTTGGTGCGGATGTCGCGTTGCATCTCAGAGGCGATGATGTGTTCCTCTACTATTTTTCGGTATTCAAGCGGGGTTGTGCCTTCTTTGCGGAGTTGGTCGACGAAGCGATTGCGGTCTCCGGCGAAATCCCGCCGCACGGTTTCCTCAATCTCTGCATCGATGAAGGAAGCGGGGACTTTATTCCCGCTGGCTCGAAATTCCGCAACGATGAGCTTACTGTCGATGGTGCTTTTTAGGGTGTCCTGAAATATTTTCTCGAGCGCCAGATCGAAGTCGGCAGCGCTCTTCGACTCGGCTTTCACTTGGCCGATAATCGGGACCATTTGTCGGATGATTTCCGAATGGGTGATGCCTTGGTTGTCGGACACTCCGGCGACCCTGTCCATGCGCTGCGCCCTGAAGTTGCGGACTGCGACATGCTCGAGGTCGCTTGGCGCTAACTGCGCGAATGCTGCGGCGGCGCAGCCGAGGAGGGCGAAGGAGAAGGACGAAACGTTCATGAGCCAGTGGAAGGAAGGATGCGCGAGAGGAATCCTCGGATTTCTTTGAGTTTCCGCAGGGGGTCCTTCACGGTCAAGCGGGGAAACCGATTGCCTATCATAATAGGCTCAGGCGACCGCCCTCCCGCCATGCTTAGGCAACGGAGGGTGTTGCCATCGGTTGTCACGGAAATGACACTTTTCTCCTCAGCCAGACAGCGGATTTCAGCCAAAGAGAGCAAAGCCTCGGCTTCCGGTGGTAATTTGCCGTAGCGATCTTTAAGTGAGGCACGTAGTTCCACCACTTCGGAAATATCTAGGGCTAAGGCGATGCGCCGGAATGCTTCGATGCGCAAGCGAGTCTCCGGAATCCAATCTGCCGGCAGCGTGGCGGTGAGCAAGGGGGCGTCGCCATCGCTGGAATTGACCTGTTCCGTCCCAAGTGCGGCCTGGGTGTGATCGATGAAATCAAGATTCACATCACACCGCTCACTCGTCGCACCCTTGTCGCCGCGCAATTTGGCCACGCTCCGGCGGAGCAGTTGGCAGTAGAGGTCGAAGCCCACAACGGCGACATGTCCGCTCTGGGCGGCACCCAGGATGTTACCCGCGCCTCGTAACTCAAGGTCGCGCATGGCGATGCGGAAACCCGCCCCGAGCTGGTTGTACTGTCGGATGGCGGAAAGCCTTCGGTGCGCCGTGCCAACGAGCGCGGCGTGCCGGTGCAGGAAGAGATAAGCGTAGGCTTGTCGGTTGAAGCGCCCGACGCGGCCGCGAAGTTGATAAAGCTGCGCCAGACCAAAGCGGTCCGCCCCCTCGATGATCAGCGTGTTGCAGTTAGGGATGTCCAATCCAGTTTCGATAATGGTCGTGCAGACGAGTACATCGTATTCACCCGCGACAAACGCAGACATAGTTTCTTCGAGCTCGCCCGCCCCCATCTGGCCGTGGCCGACGACAATCCGCGCCTTGGGGAGGAGGGCGGCGAGGCGCTCAGCGACCGCTCGGATGGTCTCAACGCGATTGTGTAAGTAAAAGACCTGCCCGCCCCGGGCGAGTTCGGCCTTCACGGCATCACGCACGAGATTCTCATCATAACTACGCACGACGGTACGGATCGGCAGTCGCTCGCGCGGCGGCGTCTCGATGACGCTTAAGTCACGCGCCCCGACGAGCGCGAGGTAGAGCGTGCGCGGAATCGGCGTGGCGCTCATCGCGAGGACATCGACCTCGGAGCGTAACTGCTTGAGGCGCTCCTTGTGTCGCACGCCGAAGCGATGTTCTTCGTCGATAATGACGAGCCCGAGTCGGCCGAAGCTCGTGCCATCGGAAAGCAGCGCGTGTGTACCAACGACGATATCCACTGTGCCGGCCGCGGCCCGCGCCCGGACGTCGGCTTTCTGCTTGGTGGTGCGGTAGCCGCTGAGGAGTTCGACCGAGACGGGCCAGCGGGCGAGACGCTCTTTGAAACTTTCAAAGTGTTGCTGGGCGAGGACGGTGGTGGGGGCGAGAATTGCGACTTGTCGTCCGCCCAGTACACATTTGAACGCAGCCCGCAAGGCTACCTCCGTCTTCCCGAAGCCGACATCACCGCTGACTAATCTATCCATGGGTGCGGGGCGTTCCATGTCAGCTTTCACTTCGGTGATGGCGCGCGCCTGATCGGGCGTCTCGCGGTGCGGGAACGAACGTTCGAATTCACCCATCCATGCATTCTCCGCGTCCTTCGGGTGCGAGATGCCAGGCTTGGTGGAGCGCTCGGCTTGCATCGCCAATAATTGGGCCGCGAGGTCCACCGTGGCCTTCTCGGCAGCCTTGCGCGATTTTTCCCAGCCGCCCCCGCCGAGTTTCGAAAGCTTGGGCTGCATCCGACCGATGCCGATATAACGCGTGAGCAGATGCGACTCCCGTAGGGGGAGGTGCAGCATCGATTTCGCGGCAAACTCCAAGCCGATGAAGTCTTCGGTTCGACCATTGTGTTCGTGGGCCTTGATGCCGCGGAAGAGGCAGACGCCTTGAGTGGCGTGGACGAGCGCGTCGCCGTCGGCGATTTCACCGAAGTCGAGGGCGCGCCCCACGGCGGCGCGGACGGCGGTGCGTCGTCTCGGCAGGGAAGCGAGCGGGCGTTTCCGGCGACCGAAGAGTTCCCGTTCGGTCAGCAGGATAAGTCCATCGCGGAGTAATCCCGGCAACTTGCCGGGGGCCAGTAGGATGCCGCCGCCGAATCGTCCGTGAATCACGCGCGGTGTGAAGCCGCGGATTTTGGCCGCGGTCACATCGGTATTCAGTCGATCGACGGACCCGTCAGTGTCGCCTGCCAGTAGGCAAGGTCGGCCGTCTTTGGCCAGTGAAGCCGCGGCGCGAAGGAGGGCGGGTCGCGCCTCTGAGCTATCCGTCGCACCGCCAATGAGTAGCGATTCGCCGGGAGCTGATTCCAGGGCGAGGGCTTCGTACCCGATGGGCGCATCGTCGGTCTCTTCGAGTACGAGTTCATCAACTTTGGCGCGGTGGAGCGCCGCACAAAGGACGTCTTCGTGGCAACGGTCGACCGATACAACGAGCGCGTCAGTACCGAGGTGGTGGAAGAATGGCGCTTCGGGTGCCGTGCCGGAATCATCACGCGGTGCGCAGATGACGAGGCCGTCGACCTCCCCTTCGCTCCGTTGCGTCGCGGGATCAAAAGGACGGAGGGATTCGACCGTATCCCCGAAGAGGTCAATGCGCACGGGCGACTGTGCATTCAGCGGGTAGACATCTAGGATGCCGCCGCGGAGGGCGTATTCGCCGGGTTGTTCGCAGAGCGCCTCATGGGCGTAGCCGAAATCCACCGCCAGACGGCGGGCGAATGCTTGCAGCCCGAGCTTATCGCCCTTGCGGATAACAATCTCAGCCTGAGCGGTGGCTTCGGGGGCGGGGGAGCGGCGGGTGATTGAGCCCGGGGTGCAAGCGATGAGCAGGGGTTTCTTTGCGTCATGGGCTCCATGACGGAGCAGGGAGAGGACGCCGAGCAGATCGCAGTCGGCCTCAAAGGCCGGCACCGCCGCATCCGATTCCGTTAAAGTCCGGGCGACGGGCTGCGCGCCGTTGAGCAGCGTAAGCAGCTGGGCGGTTTCTTCCGCCAATGTTTCCGCGGCGCCAAGATTCGAGGCGAGTAAGATGATGACGCTGCGCCCGGCTCCCTCCGAACAAGCGCACACCGACCGGGCGTGCGCTGGCACGCCGGTCAGGGCACGGCGTGGATGAGCGGGCATGCGCTTATCGAGTTGGGAAGCGCCGATGGGTCAAACCCCGTTCGCGATTCGCTCAGCGACTCTGGGCGAGTCGGGCGAGGGCGGCGTCGTTTTCCGAGGGAAGCTGCTTCAAGGCCACCCCAGCCTGTTCTTGGCCGGCGAGAATCTCCGTCAGTTCCATGCGTTCCCGCAGTTCGCCCAAGTACGCCCGATCGTTGTCCTCGCCCGAGAGTTCATAGATTACCAAGCGCCAGGCATAGGCGGAGGCGAGATTTATGACGGTCGTGGTGCCGCTCTCGTAGTGCTCGGCGAGTAACTGCATGGCGACGGTGTCGCGCTTCAGGGCGGCTTGCGTGTAGAAATCTATGGCCAGCCGAAAGTTCTGCGTGAAGCCTGGATGGCCTTCTTCGTAGGCCTTGCCGAGCAGCCGGAGGGCGGCTGAGTCACCCATCTTGGCAGCGCGCTCAATCTCCAGGTAACTTTCTTTGCGCAGTTCATTGCGGCGCGCTTGCATCAGTTTGCGGGCGTCCTGAAATTCTTGATCCGTCTCCGGCTTGGTGAGGTTCTGCTGTTTGAATTGTTGTTCTAAGCGCGATGCTTCCGCCGCCCGAATCTCGCCGAGTAACCGAATTCCCATCGGCTGGCCTTTCTCCGCCGCTTTCTGCGCCCAATCGCGCGATTTAGCTTCGTCCTTCGCCGTGCCGATGCCCTTGAAGTAATAGAGTGCAAGGACGGCCATGGCTCGCGGGTGGCGGTTCTCGGCGGCCTTACTCATCCATTCAAAGGCGACCGCCTGGTCGGGGTTGATTTGCAGGTCGGTGGGTGCGTAGCGGGTATGCCGCAGTGCGTAGATGTATTGGGCCTGGGTGTTGCCGGCTTTAGCTTCCTCGAGCAGTCGGGCCGGCGGGTCGTCTGCGCGTAGCGTACTCAAGTAGCGGTCGTAGACTTCACCGGGTACGTGGCTCATCGGTACTTCCAGTTGATTGGAAGCGTCAAGCAGCAGGATGAACGTTACTCCGCAGCCGATGAGCAGGGGTCGATGGCGGATGATATGACGGATCATCGGGGTTCGCTCCACGATGGGGGGCTGCCGGGCGATTGGCAAGGGGGCAGGGGTTCGCTCCGTAATTGTCATCGCTCAACGGCAGGCTTAAGCATTCCTTCACCTGCTTGGTATGACCCCCTCTGAACTCCTAAAATCGGCCTTGAGTGATGCGGCGCCACGCGCCGGGCTCTCACCCGAAGCGAAGACCCTCTGGCTGATTAAGAAAGGGGATTGGGATGCAGCCCATCTCATTGCCCAAGACATCGAGACGCCGATGGGCTCCTGGCTGCATGCGCTCCTGCACCTGATCGAGGGCGATCTCGGTAACGCCCGCTACTGGTTTGTGGAAGCCGGCCGGCCAGTGCGCAAGCCAGCCCAGATTGATGAATTGTGGGAAGAGATTGCCGCCGAAGTGCTCCGTCGGCCGTAGCCGACTAGAAATCAAAGACGTGTTCGACGATCAGCTTGGCGTCGGCCATCCGCTTGAGGGTCGTGTGCAATTCTGCCACCGGTGTGGCGATGGCCCAGCGGTGGAAGCCGGGTTTGGTTGGAATGGACTGACTGAAGAGGGAAACGGCCTTTCCGGTCGGCTGCCAATCAGCTGGGCCTACGGCGCTAATCAGGATTGCCGTGCGATTCCCGGCGATCTCGCGGAAGGCGATACCTTGGCGGGCGGCCTCGATGGCGAGAGGGGTGAAGGGGCCGTAGCGTGGCCATTCGGCCAAGACGCTACCATCGGGGTAGGTTTTCTTAATGGTGGCGCCAGCCATCTCTCCGGCGGGAGCCCGTTCGAGGACGACATAAGTGACCAGCAGTTCTGTGCCGTAGGCGGTATGGGCGGCTATCTTATTGGCCCACCCGTAGGCGGCCTTGGTGAGTATTTCAGAAGTTAGAAAGAAGCGTCGCTCCAGTTTGCGCAAGGGATGCGCCCCAAACCAGGGCACATCCCTCCAGAGAATTTTAGCCTGCTTGATGAAATCGAATTCATACCACGGAACGAAATAGATGAAGTCGATATAGTCTTGAGCGAAACGGGCGGCAAAGCGGTCCTCCTCGGTGGCAATCGTGCCAGGGCCGATGTCCGTGATTCGTCCAACGACCGCTTCGTAGGCTGCTTTAACGCCGAATTCAAAAGTCGAGCTGATGTTAATGACCCGGATGGTAGTGTTATACTCATCATAGGGTGGGTAGTTTCCGACGAGCTGGTCGCTCACGGCCGCATAGCATTCCCAAGCTTGGTGGATGTGGGTGGTGAGCGGAAAGGTTGTGGCGGTCCGAGTGCGCATGGACTCGGCGTACTCGGCGGGACCGAAGACCAAGAACCACTCGGGATAGGTTAGGTAGGTCTGGTCCGGGCGGCGGACGTTATCGACTGGAGCGAGGCTTGGGGTGCCGTTGTGCAGCCAATCCTTCGGCACGGGCGCCCGTTCGGACGAACGGAAGGTCGTTGGAGGGCGGACGTACCAGAAGCAGGTCGCTGCGACCAGCGCCATGCCCCAGGAGATGATGTAAAGTCGCCGCATCGAGCTCAGTTTTTGGTCAGGCGGATCAAGGCGTTATCCGAAGGATCGTTGGGCTGGAAGAGGGCTTTACCCGCCGGAGTGAAGCCATGGGCGGTCAGCATATCGGACCACTCTTTGATGGGGCGGAAGCCCTTGAAGTCAGCCGCATCGACTTCCCAGGTGGCACCAAGGCCAAGGTTGAAGACGGTATGCACGAGTGAGACGAAGCTAGCCATGGCCGGCGTGCGCACGTCGTGGTCGCGCACAATCAGCGTGCCGCCAGGGCGGAGTACGCGGCGGATCGAATCGATGAACGCTGGCAGTTGGGGGAGCGGGCAATGATGGAAGCCGATGTAAATGGTCGCCATGTCGAGGCTGGCGTCCGGGATATCAGCGGGCGAGATGGGCTTGTAGTTATCCAGCGGGATAAACTGGCCGAGTTTGGATAGCTGGCCGCGCTCCATAATGTCGCCAGGGCTGTTGGTCGGGGCGATATCGTTGACGAGGTAGATGGGGCCGTTGAAGCGGAGATGTTTGCGGAGCTCGCTGACATAGCGACCGGTGGAGCCGATCTCCAGATAGCCTTGGACGGGGCCGCGTTCGCCGAGCAATTCCAGCGTCTCCTTGGTCAGTTCCTTTTTCTGGGTGCGTAGGGCGGGAAGGGCGTAAGTGAGCACCGAGAGGAACGGCGTGATTTCGGGCAGGCGGCGTTGGACTTCGCGATAGATGGCCTCGTCGCTATCCAGCTTCCCGCAGACTTCATGAATCAGGTGGTGGAACTTATCCTCTGGGTAGAGGTGGAAGACCACCTGTAGGAAGCGGAAGAAGGCGTCGCGCGATTCAGTGCGATCGAAGACGGTGTGGAATTCAGAGGCTAGTTTGGTCATTTTGGGGAGAGTAATAGGTGTTCCAGAGGACGTGCCGAAGGCGGTAGTCGGGATCGAGTCGACGCTTCAACGCGAAGAGTTCGCGGGCGCGCGGATAGGCTCGGTGGAATTGATCGGGCGTCGCATGCGCCTGGTAGGGGAGGTAGTACGTACCGTTGAGGGCGATGGCGGCCTCGATGAGCTCGCGCGTCCAGACGGCTACGGCTCCGCACGCGCCGGGGTTGGTGTCTTGTTTGTGATAAAGGACGAAGGCAAAGACCTCTTCGCGGGCCCAAGATAAGAGCGTGCCGGGGTCGGGTAGGGCGTGCCGGATGGAGACGTTGAGAATCTTGACATGATGGCGTCGCAGAATCTCCGTCAGGATGTCGGCGTAAGCATCGAAATTGCGAACGGGAATAAAGTATTCCTGCAGGACGTAGGTGTCGTCGCGCCGAGATTTTGGCTCGAGTTCGGCAACGTCGTAGCCGGCCTCATAGTTGCGCCAATACACGCGGTTGCGAAAGAAGAAGACCGGGTCGAACATGTGTTCACGGCGCCAGTGGCCGCCCGGGGTCTCGGTGTAGGCCCAGATGAAGTAGCGCATGACCGGGTACGCGTCATTCAAGGGCATCAGTCTCGTGGGGGTCGTCGGCTTTCGATCGGTCTTCCGCCAGGTGACGGAATTGATTCGCCGATAGTCAGGCGGGTACATGTCGCCATTGTGCAGTACGGTGAGCGGGTCATCGCGGACTTCCGACTGGAAATGTTTTACGTAGTCGGTGCGCGTTAGCTTTCGGTCGGTGCATTCGATGGCCGTGTTGTCGGCCAGATCGAGTTCGACTTCGACGATGATACCGATGGCACCGTAGCCGCCGATGGCGGCGAAGAAAATCTCCGAGTTTTCGGTCCGGCTAGCGCGATGAACGCTGCCGTCCGCCAGCATTACGTCCACCCAGCGAACAGAAAGCACGGCCGGGCCGAAACCGATATAACGCCCATGGGCATTCACGCTCAAGGCTCCGCCGACGGTGAAGTTGGCGTAGGTCTGCATGATTTTCACGCTGAGCCCGTGCGGGTCGATGTAGCGTTGAATGTCGCACCAGCGGGCGCCCGCCTGCACGCGAATCCACTTCTGTTCGCGCGAGAAATCGGTGATGGCGTTAAGGCCGCGGAGATCGAGATGCAAGCTGCCGGGGCTAGCGGTCTGGCCACCCATGCTGAAGCGCCCACCGCCGACTGAAACGGGCCCCTTCGTCGTGCTCAAAATCTTCCGCAAAGCCTCGATGGTGCTCGGTCGCTCCACTTTGGCGACGACGACGGGGTGGAGCTGGGTGACTTCGTTGATGACCACGCCGCTACCGTCAGCGGAGGGTTGGCCTTCGTCGTTCTTTAGGTAGTCCTCGGACATGCCTCTGGCCGCTCCGTGGTTATTCGTGACGGCCTGACCGGCCTTGATTAGAAGTTGCCAGCCGAGCCACAGGAGGCCGAGCACCGGAATAAGTATGGCGAGCAGCCACCAGCCGCGCCGTCCGCTGTCGTGGAGGCGTTTGGTTGAGGTTGCGAGTAAGCACCAGATAAGCAGCGGCGAGAGTAACCACGGCGTTAGCCCGCCGAGAATCTTACCCATGCCTTGATCTAAGAGGTAGAATGCCGCCGCCAGCAGCAGCACGCAGTGCATGTATTGCATCCGGCCAAGCCGACCACGCCGGGTAAAGAGCATGTAGGTAAGCGGAATCTTTTGGGGCAGAGAGGGCATGGACTTCAGGGTTTGGCGGGGTAGCCAAAGTTCAGGGATGAGATGGTAGGCGGTGGCTTCTTGATTAACACGGTTAATCGGCGACTTATTCTGTTGGGGGCGGCACGACATACCGGCCGCGGCGCTTTCTTGATTATACCTTCTTAACGCACGAAGGGTTAATCGATAAGCATGATGGGGCTTATCAGCCCACCCGATGCGAATACCTGTTTAGGCGTTGGACGTCGTTCCCCTGGACTTGCCTGCGGCGGGTGCCCAGTCATGGTCGAGCCACTCCCTCGCCTTATGCGTCTACTCGCCTGCTTGCTCACTCTTGTCGCCTTCGCTGAAGATAAGCCGCCCGTCCTCGGCCACGGCGGCCTCCGCTATTCGGTCGATTTGAAATGGGCCAAGGCCGACCCGGCGGTCGCCCCGGTGGTCAACTCGCACGCCTTGGCGGAAGGTAAGGATGGCCGCATCTACCTGGTGACCGACCACCCTAAGAACGACTTCATCGTCTTCGAGAAGGACGGCCGCTACGTCCGTTCGGTCAGCGCGGGTCTCGGCGGCGGGCACGGGCTCGCGATTTTCGAAAAGGACGGCGTGGAGTATCTCGTGCATGTCGACTCCGGCTGGCACATGGCGGCCGAAGGCTGGAATCCTTCCGCGGTCGAAGGGCGTATCACGCTGCTGACGACCGACGGTAAGGTCGTGCGCAAGTTCCCGACGCCGAAAGAGCTCGGATTGAGCGACGGTAAATTCATGCCTTGCGCGGTCGCTTGGACTCCCGCTGGAACTTTACTCGTCGCCGATGGTTACGGCTCGAACTTCATCTACGAGTTCACGCTCGAAGGGAAGTTGCTCAAGAAGTGGGGCGGGCCCACGAAGGACGCCGCCAATCTCAGCAATGCTCACGGCATCTCGATCGACACCTCCGATCCGCGTGGTCCGCTCGTCTGGGTCCCTTCACGCAGCCAGAACCAGCTCAAGGCTTTTACCTTGGACGGAAAGTATGTCGACACCATCGACCTGCCCGGAGCCTTCGCGGGCCAGCTCTGCTTCCGTGGCGATAAGATTTACACCGCCGTCTGCTGGAGCAAAGATGCCAAGGGCAAGCGCCTCGCGCAGTCGGGCTTCTTGCTCGTCCTGGATCGGGCCACGAAGAAAGTCCTCAGCGCTCCGGGTGGCGACGAACCTAAGTATGTGGACGGCAAACTTCAGCCGCTCAGCCAGGCGCAGCCCATCTTCAAGCACGGCCACGACCTCTTCGTGGACTCCTCCGGCGACATCTATCTCGGAGAATGGAATGCGGACCGTCGCTACCCGTCCAAGTTGACCCTGGTGAAGTAATTCAGCTGATCAGCAGCAGCCGCGGCGAGCCGGGCTTGTTTTCTGGGGCGCGGTGGATGCATGGTGGCACAGGGCTGCCGGGCCAGCGGGTCGCGATGCGCCAGAGCGCGAAGGTGCCGAAGGGGTAGGGCGTCGCGCCTGGCTTGGGCGCGTAATGCGAGTCGTAGCTATGCTCGTGCATGAACTCCGCGAAGCTGGCATCATCGGCCCCGCCGTATTCCCGCAGGAGCGCCGCGCGGATTTCCGGGATCTCGACTTTGAGTAAAGCGTCCTCGTTGCGGAGGCCTTCGCTACAGGCGCCGTGGTAAGTACAGAGCCAGGTGTCGACCTCGATGGGTGCGCTGTCGATGTGGAATGAGGTGACGTCCGTTGGCACGGTGCCAGCGTCTAGGCTCCGCACGCAGTCGTAGACGCAGTTGAGTGATGGCGCTAGGTCGTGGTCCCGTAAAAGCTGCTGATCAGCGAGCATCGCTTCGGCGGCGAGACGTCCGGCGGTCGTCAGGTCGAGGGCCTGAATGCGTTCGTCGTCGAGCGGCACGATGCCTTCGCCGGGTCTTAGCTTCGCAATGACCTCGGCGTAATCGCCGGGCAGCGTGCGCTCCCAGTAGAGCGCGTTGACGCCATCGGCGAAGCGCGTGGAACTGAGTTCTTCAAAGCTCCGCACTGGGCGGATGCGCGGCTGGCCGACGT
>Ga0194048_10000684_pt1 | contig 16547 bp, 21 predicted proteins | sample JunL225m_MetaG_FD_161685 | JGI IMG/M metagenome (GOLD analysis project Ga0194048, IMG submission 161685) | Anoxic zone freshwater microbial communities from boreal shield lake in IISD Experimental Lakes Area, Ontario, Canada - Jun2016-L222-5m | ecosystem: Environmental > Aquatic > Freshwater >...
TCCAGCGCCATCTTGGAGTCGTGCTTCGTGAAGATCTTGTCGTACTGCGACGGGATCTGCTCGTACTTGCCTTCAATTCCACGGAGACCGGGAAGGAGAAGGTCTTTAATCGCTGAGAGATTGACAGCCATTGATCCTACTCCTTAGACGCCCGTGAGGGACTTGGTTGTGACATTGTTGAAAGCAACAATGACCCAGTTGTAAGCGCCAGACTGCGTACCGGAAGAACCGGGGGGATCAGTCACGAGGGCAACAACACGGAAGGGAAGGGTCGAGGTCACATCGGCGCTATTGTACACCACGTAAGCGCCAGAGATGCCGTTGGCGGTGTTACCCGTGCCGTAGGCAAACTGGACGTTGGCGTTGATAGCAGCGGCGGTGAGGCCGGTGGAGGACGAACCGCCAACCATTGCGACGAACTTGGCGTTCGGATCATTGACGATGTAGCCCTCAACCGTCTGGGTCGAAGCAACGTCAGAACCGGGCCAGTAGTTCGACCACACGGTGCGCTTCTGAGCGACCGAGAGGTACTTGCAGCCGATGAAGACACCGGCAATGCCGTCAGTGCCGGGGGTTCCGACAGCAACGCCACCAGCAGCGGTGGGATATACGGGGTCGCCATAGAAGATCGCGGAAGCGTTGTAAGCAATAGTCACCGCGACCTGCTCATAGGTCGGCGCGGAACCATTGCCGCTTGACTGGCTGAAACCGAAAGGCGCGTTTGTGTTCGCCATGACGGGCTCCTTTTTCAGGGGAGTTTCCGCTCATCGCGCAACGGGGCGACTAGGAAACGGGCAAGTTGTCTCTCCACAACGGGGGAGAGAAGATCATTAAGACCTTAAACCATTTTAGGACTAAAACCTCACAAATGTAAAGGGGGGCCCAAAAGCCCCCCTAAACACCATTTTGGGTCAATCCTGCGGAATTGGGATTGGAGCGTAACTCTTTGAAATCTTTGGTTTAACCTGAGCATGATCGCGCGTCAGCGTGCCGTCAGGGGCGGAAGCAAGCTGGGCCTCCTTCTGCCGGATCTGATTGCGAGCCCGCTGCTTTTCAATCTGACGGGCTTCTTCCGTGATCTCAAGGGGACGTTCCATAAGGACCATGCCCTTGCGCTCAATGATCAGATACTTATTACTCTCAGGCATCATTGAGGGATGGCGAGACGCGGGAACAGGTTCCCAGCCCATACGGGCCAGAGAAACCTGATAGGCCGGGTCTTCCATGCCGACATTGGTTTTGCGCTTCCACTCGTAGCTCCAACCATCGGGAATATATTCAGGCGGGACAAAAAAATCGTCCGTTCCCTGATCCATATTGCCAATATGGCCACGCAATTCCGCCGCACGGCGGGCTGCGCGCTCACGAGGACTTTCCTCGTATGCCACAATTGGAGCCGAATTGGCATCAGCTTCAGGCTTTACGCGACCAGCCAAAAGGCTGCGGGGGCGCCCAACGGGACGGGTTTCTTCGGTTTCCATAGGTCAACTCCTAGTTGAGCTTGCCTTCTTTCTGAAGGGAAAGCTTGTTTTGCGCATATTCCTGATTGGTCATGCCCATCATCTGAGCCATTTCACGCTCTGCGGCGCTCAATGTGACCCGGTTCGGGTTGCTGCCCGTCCCATTGCCGCCCCTAGACACGGGTGCGGCAGGTGGGGCGGCGCGTTTCTGCGTCACGGTGGCCGATTGGGCCATCGGATCTTCATAGGCCGGCTCGGGACGACGAATGCGCAAGGTTTCTTCAACCGTAGCGAAGTAATCGTCCGTGTCAGGTTGCAAACCGTCCGCCAAAGCCAGATTATGCGCCGCAATCATTTTCTGAAAGAGGCGTTGATCAGTGGCAAATTGCGGATTGGCGCGTACCCAAGCCGCAGAACGGGGGCTTAACTGAGCAGCAAGGGCCTCAACAGGGTCCATAGGCTGCTGATACTGTGGAGCAACCTGCTTTGCCTGCCTTTCCAAGGCATCCTTGCCGTTTTCAAGCTGCAAAAGACGCGCGGCGTTATCCGACATGCGCTGCTGGATCTCAGCCGCCCTGTCATAGTCGCCAGTTGCCATTGCCTCCCGGTATCCGGCCTTCAGATACCCCGTCTCCTGCTGCGTGGAGCTAATGGCGTTGTTAATCAGGCTCAGATTGGTGTCTGTAACCTCATTTTTAGCCACATACTCACGCTCTGACGCCATACGGGCGCGCTTTTCAGCTTCCGCACGGGCCAGTTTCTCTTGTTCAAGCTGGAATTTCAGCTCTCGCACTTCAGGCGGAAGCTCCGGCTTTGTCTTAACCGGAACATCTTCAGCCTTTACAACCTCGATTTCCGCCTCTTTGACCTTTTCAGGCTCATCAAGATGGATCTCGATCTGTTCTTCATTGGCTTCTGCCATTGGTGATCTCCTAGTAAATGGTATCGGGTTTTGCGGGACGGCCTCGGATGACGCGATCATCCAAGAGGCGGCACATCACGCCGTTAACAGTCAGCCCCCAGCCGTCTGAGGGGCGGAAAAGCACCCAATCGTTGACATCGACTTGATCATTTACGTCAACAAGGAAAGTGCTTCCCTTCTTTAAGACAAGGCCAATCTTGCCCTGCCACTTGTCTTCGTCACGATAATTGTCGGTAAGGAAAATTCCTGACGAAGTTTTCTGTGGACGAATGTAAATCGCCACCAAAACCTCATTCCCAAACAACTGGAAATCAGAAAGATCGCCAACCGCCTTCCAAATTTCGTCTTTCGGATCTTCGTTATGCTGCATTACCATAGCCATTGTAGATACCCCTCTATCTCTGTTCGTTGACGACAAGCCGCGCTTCTTCGCAAAACTCTAAAGTCTTGCGAAGGCCCGCTACTTCACCAACAATTTTCATGTAGTTAGCGTAATCCGTTACGCCCATGCCGTGACCAAGGTTTTCGAGTAGTCTCTCAACCTCGCCCACAATTATCTTCTGTAACTCACGCTCGAAAGCATCACTGTACGTCAACATCCAACCACCCCTCTGGTTGCCCTCTCCTTGGATTAGTGGCCGGTGGGCGGGAGAGGGGTCTCACCCACCGGCCTATCTGACGCGCTCGCGGGAGGTCCAGCGCGTCAAATCTCGTTAGCCAGCCTTCTTCTGAGGCTCGCCGTATTCCTCAATCTTCTCCAGACGGCCCTTCCCGCCGCCTGCGCCATACTTCATCTTCGGGTATGTGCGACCGCCGTCCTTGCGCCCTTGAAGGAGCTGCGCAAGGCCCGGAGGCAGACCGGCAGGCATTCCACCGGGAGGTGCGCCGGGGGGCGGACCGGGAGGCAGACCAGCGCCCGGAGGCGGACCACCCGGAGGCATACCCATGGGAGGCGGAGCCATCGGAGGCGGCGCGCCAGCGCCGGGAGGTGGGCCACCCATAGGAGCGCCGCCCATCGGGGGATGACCGCCGCCAATGTTAATGTGGATCGCGGTTTTGCCCTTAGTGCGACCGCCAGCCTTGCGAGCCTTGCGGCCACCAGTCGGGCGGGTGCCCTCGATCTCGCCATCGGAGACGGACATGCCGCCCGTGTCCTTGCCCGTGCGAGCGCCCGGCTTCACCATCTTCTTGATGAGCGCCTTGTCCTCTTTCACGTCATCATGCTCGGCCTTGCCGCCCTTCTTCAGGCCAACCTTGCTGCCGCCTGTGGGGCCAAAGGTCATCACGTCCTTGGGAACAATGCCCATACGCTTGTCGGGAGCGGTCGGGTCGGTCAAAAGGCCACCGTCCATCTTCTTGGTGCGGCCACCCTTCTTCATGCCACCAACGTGCTTGATGCCCTCGCGCTCTTCGTTAGCGGCCTTGGCATTGCGGTTGATCATGCTGTCGGGCGTGACAGGCTTGTTGCCCGTGCGGGGTTTGCGGCCCGCATTGGCTTCCATAACCTCGCCCTGAACCTTGCCGCCACGCTTGAAGGCGCGGGGGCTAATCGGACGCATACCCGTCTTAACGTCAGCGTTAAGGGGCTCAGGGGGCGTCCAGCTACTAGCGTCCACCTTGGTTTTGGGATCAGTCGTCGTTAGACGTTTGATCTTGGATTTCATGGCCGACCTTGCGGCCTTGCTGGCTTCAGACATTGGAGTACTCCTTAGCGGCGTCCCGCTTGCTGCTTTGCGATTTGCACGGCTCTCTGAGCAGCTTCAGGGCCGAATTTGCGAAGATTTGTCTTGCGATCTCCAGAAACATCGCCTATAGAAGCAGCGGAGGTGTTCCCCGTGAAAGAACCAGAATACTTTGATGTCGAAGGCATTCCCGTCAGCCTTGGAAGGGTCGAGGGAGTCCCGTTAGGCAGCGCCGCTTGGGATAAAGACCCACCACGAGCTTTCCCGGCTGAATCGGCCCGCAAAAACGGATCACCAATATCATTTGAACGGTTCAAGGAATTGGTGCGCGAGCTGCGGTCTAAAGCACGGGCATAGGCGGCATCATAAACAGCTTTCATCTGGCTATTTAACTGAGCTGTTCTTTCCAGTTCAGCTGGAGTTGCCTCACGCTTTGACCAGTTACCTTCAATCGTCCTGCGCTCCTCATACAAATTATGAACCTGTTTTTTTGCTTGTAACATTTCAGGCAAATTAACCTGTATCTCCGCTACATGACCGCCGATATTGACGTTCATCTTTGCATCTCGGTAGCCATCAACAGGATTGGCGCTGGGGTCAAAAAGATTTCTGTAGCCTGACGGCAAAACATCATGATTGTTTTTCAATGCAGTAATAGCTGCTTGCGCCTGTTCAGGCGTATCAACTGCAATGGTTCCGCGAAGCAAATCCTTTAATCCGCGAGGATTACCACCATAATCATCAATCGTTTTTTCCGTAGCGCGCGGCCTACCTTTTAATCCGGGGCCAACATACTTGCCTCCCAAATCAGAAGCAATTTGTTGATTAACTTGATCAAAGGCGGGCTTCCTAGTGGCCGCCTCTTGGTACATTTTCCCAAGTTCTTCAACTTGAGTTGGAAGCAAAATTCTGCGAGAAGCTTCCATGCGTGGACGCCCCGCTTCAATCAGCGCCGTATTGCCCAGCACATTCAAATCGCGCTGAAACTTATTTACGTCTGAAGGATCTGCCCCCATCGCCTCGTACGCATTGGTAGCAGCACCAGCAGCACCCCCAACAATCGCGCCGGGAATACGCATCGCAGCTTCGGCAGGAAACGCCACGGACTTATATATGTCCCCAAGAACAGGGTGCTTGGCGTAATCACTTTCAAACCGAGGCCCGCCAAACGGTTGATCCCCAAAACCCTGCTTCATACCTTCCAAAATGCGGCTGTCTTCAGGCTGCTTGAAAGATTGCATAAAACGATCATATCCACCCGGCTTCGCACCTTCTGGCGCCTGCGGAGGAACGGCCACATTGCCCATAGGATCAAATTGAGCTTCTTGCATCAACACGCTCTCGGCATCGCCCCCATCCGCATACCCGCCCCGCGCGAACGACCGATCCCTAATCTGCTGCCCCGGATGGCTCTGCAAGTAGTCAGTGCGACGGGCTGACCAATCCTGCGTGGCGGGATCAACTTCGGGCTTCTCAGTCAGCATCCGGTTGATGCGATCAAGGGCGCGTTCGTGATCGGGTTGAGCAGGTGTATATCCGCCAGTAGCGTAGTGATGAGCAAGGCGCAGGACATGACCGACTACGCCGCCGTGAGCATAGGGGGAATACCAGTCTGGCATCCCATTCATAATGCTGATGCCGTTCTGGTTATTATCCTGTGCGCCGCTGCTGGAGAAAGTAGTATTCATATTGTACGGGTTCATGCCCGTTGCGCCAAGATTGCTGAAGTCTGTGCCCTGATTGGCATTAAGCTGCTGCGACAGAGCGTCGTTGCCGATACCCATCGGCTGGGTAATGTTTGTCGCCGCAACCGTGTCCATCATCGGATCATTGACCGTCTGCATCGGGGTTTTTGCCAGTTGCGTCGCCTTATCAGCCGTAGCCTTGTCTGCCGCATACTTTTGAAACGCCGGATCAAACATGCCGCTCTTGGTTTGCGCAATTTTGGCTTGATCGGCTGCGGACAGCGAAGACGGATTGGAATAATAATTCTGGAACAGCCCGGCATTGGTTTGACGAGTACCTAATGATGCACTGAGATTGGCGGGATTCTCGTACTGATCGCCAAATATCTGGGTGGCTTTGTTGACGTTCGTGCCAGCAGACAGAAGGTCTTTGTATGTCCCAGCATATTCAGGATTCTGCGTCAGCTCATAGACCGCAAAGCGATCCTGTCCTTCAGTGCTATTGGGATCAAAACCATAGGCATCGGCAAAGTCGAACAAGCCCATCTTGTTCTGCCCAGCATTAGGATTGGTCAGGCGTTCCTTGCCCCACATGGCAGCGCCATAGCCGGTGGGCATGTTGTTCTTGTCAAAGATTGGTGTGCCCGTAGCCAAACCATTCTTAGTTTGCAACTGATTTGGATTATTGAAGCTCTCAACGCCATAATTACCCATCATTGCGGCTGCAATCGTTGGGTTTAACGTTTTAGACAAATAGGCATAACGCGCATCGAGCGGGTTATCATATTGGCTATAATCAAAGTTCTGCAAATACAAAGGTTTTGTCGGCGGAACAGGCGGGTTATCGCCGAAACTTGCAACCGCGCCTGTGCTTTTCATAGTGTCGGACTGCGCAGTAGCTACAGGGTCTTGTGCCGCCTGATTAAAAGCCTGCTGCATCTGGTCCAGAGACATGCCGCCCTTGGCTTGGTCCATCCAATAGGAAAGCCCGGACGGATCAGCCTCGCGCTCAATGCCCTTCGTCGTCTTATACAGGTTCTGAATGTCGGCCTCGCTGATCGCGGGGGCCTTATCAGCCGGGGGCGCTGCGGGTTCGCGCAACGGCGCGGCCTCTGTCACTGGGGACGGAGCCCTAACTGCGGGAGCCCCGCCATCTTCGTAGCGGCGACGGTTGGCGGTCAGTAATGCGCTACGGATGGGATCCATCAGTCGCTCCCGCTCTTCAGCTTAGGCTCATTAGCTTCAAGGCGCTGCACCATACCGGGATCAAGGATCTGGTTCATGACGCCCAATCCCTGCGGGTTAGCCGCAGCATCTTCCGCCAGCTTTACCGCCGCCAGCCTCTCGCGGCTTTCGCGGTCGCGCTTGCGGTTGATCGCATCAAGCTCGGCGTCTTCCTGCTTCTGATCCAACTCGCGCTGGCGAAGCTGGAGATCAGCCGCCTTCATGGGGTCAACCGCGCGATCAGCCTGTCCCTTGGCCTGAACCTCGGCGATCTGTGCTTGCTTCAGTTGCAAATCAGCGCCCTTGAGCTGCATGTCAGCCTGCGCCAGCGCCTGCTTGATCTGGGCGTCCATCGGGTTGACGCCGCCGGGGGCCGCTGTTGCGCCTTCCTGCGGGATCTGCTGCGCCTTGGCGTGAAGTTCTGCCGCCTGCGCCTCGCCAACCAGCTTCTTGGTGTCGCTGTCCTGCTTCTTGATCAGCAGGTCGCCAAGGCCTTTCAGGACCATCGGGTTTGCCAGCATCCCCTCAATGCCGCCCTGCGGCGTCTTGCTGAAGAACTGCTCTGGGTTATTCCAACCCATGACCTGCATGGCGTCAGTGATGACGGCCTTCTTGTCGAACAGCTCAGGGGCCTGCCCCATCAACTGCATGAGGCCGACGACCTTCATGATGCGCTGGGTGTGCGAAGCCGTGTTCGGGTCAGCCTGCGGCGTCAGCTCATAGTCTTCAATGGCCTTCAGGAACGTGTCCTGATCCCACTGGTAGGACGGCTGCTTGTTGCGCTGCCAGAAGCTCTCCGGGTTGTCCTTGAACGTCCGCACCAGCAGCCGGAATTCCTCGGCCTGCGCGGCGTGCATCCGCTTGTGGACCGCATTCATCATCTTGGTGGCTTGGTCAATCATGGCCAGCGTCGTGCCCACAGGCGCGTCGGCCCGGCCCTCGCCAACCTGCTGCTCGCTGGTCCCACCAATCCTCATCCCCGTTTCGGCCATGTTCTGAACGAGCGACATGAGAGCGCCAGACGGCTCCTTGTACGGAAGCGGCATGATCGCTTGGTTTAGCGGCATACCGCCAGTTTTAACAAGCGCGCCTCCGCCCGGAGGAACGCGAAAGATATTCGTGTTCTGACGCGCGCCAGTGTCGGCCATGAGGAAGCCGGGGAAATTGGCATACATGCCAGCGTCAAGAAGCTCACGCCACGCAGCAGTGATAGCATTGGTCGTATTGCCAAGAATGTGTAAGAGCCCGATGTCATAGAAGCCCAATCCCGGCACGAAGGAGTATTTGACGAAGTTGATGCGGGCCTCGGGCAGCTCCTGATCGTCCTCGTCATAGTTGCGAACGATGGACAGGATCTGCTTGGACGAGGTGTCAATGGTCACACGATAGGGGATTTCAAGGCCAGAGACCTTGCCCTTGTACTTGTGTTCGAAGCCTTTAACGTCCAGCTCGCAGTAGATTTCGTAAATCTCGCGGTCGCGGTCATCCGGGTTGCCAGACTGGGACAAGGCAATGCCCTGCTGGCTATTCTTCTCCTTCTGGACGCTATCGAGCGTTGGAAGGCGGGCAACGGACAGGTCAATGTCCTTGTAGACACCAAGTATCTGAAGCCGCTTCACAATGCTCGGGCGCATGTAGCTGCGATGCGTAATGCGCTTGGCGTTACGCAGGTCCGTGGCGGCGTTGTTTACGATCAGGTCGTCAGCGTCCACCGTCTCGGAGACGGGGCGATTTCGTAACGGACAATAGTAGACCTTCTTGAAGCTGGTGCCGCCAAAGCCCAGCATGAGCAGCATCCGATCCGTGTCGGGATAATACTCAGTCGCGGTCGTTGTCAGGAAGTGATTGAGGTCCGTCTCCAACGCATTGGCGAGCTGGTCCTCTTGGAAATTGGCATTGTTGTCGTCATCGCGGATCTTCACCGGCCCATCGGTGGGCAGCAGCTCAGAACGTGCATTGGCCTGAAAGCGTAGCACCGCCTCAAGCAGCAGCGGGTGGCGCACCTTGGACATGCCTTCCACCGGAGCGCCATCAGACGCGCCCTGCAAACCGGGGATTTCCAGCTTGAGCCCCATCAGCTTGATGCCGGTGGCCCTGTTTTCGATCCATTCTTTGCGGCTGTCGATGTCGTCCTGAACGCCGCGCAGCAACTCGTCGCTGATCCGGTACAACTCAAGCTCGTCAATATCGTCAACGAGATTGTCAAACCAATCCTTCGGCTCGGCCTCGCCAGCCTCATCAAGCGGCTTGCCGTCGAGGCTGATCGAGATCGATCCATCGCCATGCTCAATCTCCAACACATTGCCGCGCTGATCCATGACCGGCGTATCGCCGTCCTCAATGATCTCAACCTGAATGGCAGGTTCAACCTCGGGGTAGACCTGACGGATGTTTGGCGCGAGGCCGGGCGTCATCGGCATGGCTAGTGATCCCTGCGGGCTTCCATCTCCGCGACGAAACGCCGGATGCCCTCCTGTGCCGCTAGTGTATCGGATTTCGCCTTGATTTCATAGCGACGGGTAAAGTCGTGGGGAGCTTTGCCCCAGACCTCAACAAGCCATTGATTTCGCTTGATTTTATCAACGAACGCATTGGCGAGAACCCGCTCAGACATCGTAAAGGGGAGGAGGGGCTTTTCCATATTGGGTCTTGCTTTCGTTGATTTCCGCCAGCCTTTCGGGGCTGCGGGTGAGGAGGCCGAGGTCTCGCAGGTGTCGCAGAGCCATCGACACGGTGTCAACCAGATCGTCGTGCTTGCCGCGCGGGAAGGACGAAACCTGACGGATGACGGCCTCGGCCCATGTGACGCCGGGCGCGTAGATCATGCCCTCGGCGAACAGGTGCTGGACCGAGTACAAGCGCCCCAGCTTGTCAATGGACTTCGGATCGTACATCTGAACGGCCCACGGCTCGTGATTGAACAGTCGGCGGATTTCCTGCGCAACCGAGTGCCCCGCCGCCTTGTTCTCAATCAGCAGCTTGTCCACTTTCAAAGCCTTACAGTCCTTGGCAATCTTCTCGACCAGTTCGTGCAGCTCTAGCCGCTCGGCCCACGCCCGCATGAGGATGACGCGCGGCACGGCGTTCAGGTCTGAGGTGTAGGACGTGTTGACATAGCCGTCGAAGCCCTTGCCGTAGCGGTCAACGCTGCGGGTTGCTGTGGCGGCAGGATCGCCGCTGAAGACGCCCCAGATCGTCATGGCGCTGAAGTCGCCGCGCTCCTCCGCCTTCGTGCTGTAGGCTGTGTCAATGCTGGCCACCACGAAGTCAAGGCTGGGGAAGTGGCTTTGCTCCCAGAGCTGCCACCAACTGTCTTTGATGACGTTACCGCCCCGAGGCGAAGGGACTTGCTGGTGCTGGCTGGCGACGGCATACGGGCCCATCGCCGCCTCGTCGCGGTCAACGACCTCGGGCGGAAACCGCTGCGGGAACAGCAGCTCGCCTTCCTCCTCACGAGGGTCGAGATAGCCCAGCTTCGTCGCAACGCCATCGCGCCATGCCTCATATCGCATGGGCAGGCAGATGTGGTCGTAGACGCCTTGAAAGCCCTTGCGCTCTAGGATGACGCCTGACACGTCTTCTTCGTGCAGGCGCTGCATGATGACGACGATGGCGCTGGTCTTCGGATTGTTGAGGCGCGTCGGAACGGCTTCAGTGAACCACTCAAGTGTCGTGTGGCGCATGGCCTCGCTGTTGGCGCTCTCGACCGAATGGGGATCGTCGATCAGCACCCGGTCGCCGCGGCTGCCCGTGATGGAGCCAGCAGCCAACGCCTCACGGAAACCTGTCGCCAAGTTCTCGAATTTTGTTTTCGCGTTCTGATCGCCGGTTAGCTTCACCCGGTCGCCCCAGCGGTCTTGATACCATTCAGACGTAACGAGACGGCGCATCTTAGTGCTATCGCGAATCGCAAGGCCCTGCTGATGCGCGGCGCAGATGTAGCGCATGTGGGGGAGGTTCTTCGGCCCCCATTCCCACGAAGGCCAGAAGATGTTCACAATCATGGACTTCATTGTGCCGGGCGGCACGTTGATCAGCAGGCGATTGTAGGGCGAGCCATCCTCAAGCACATGATCATCTGTGATCGCCTCAAGGTGGGCGCAAATTAACCCGATATGCCAGTTATCCACAAACGGCTGGCCGGGCTCGACGACGTGCCACGCCTGCTTGATGAACGTGGCCAGCGACAACTCGCAGCGCCGCTTCTGGATCGCCCGCAGGCTCGCCTTTCCGTCAATGTCGCGGGGGAGATCAATCTTTCCCATCGCCGCCCATTGTGGACAGCAGCGCAGTCTCCAGCGCCTCAAGCTGATCGTCATCCAACTCAGACACGTCGAGCGTCCGCAGCGTCACCGCCTGCTGAATAGGCCCGCCACCTGCGCCTGTGACTTCCCGCCGCTCAGAGTAATCGTCCTTGAAACGCGCCGAGACTGATTTCGTCCAAACTTGCGCGTTGAAGCGATCAAGATACATGCCAGTTCGCCCAGCTTTCTCCCACCAAGCCTGCTCGTGAAGCTTCGCGCGCGCTAGGGCTGTAGAAAAATCTTCGTGCGCACGAGACCAATCTATAAGCGTAACGCGATCAACATCAAAGTGCGCAGCTATTTCCGCAGGCGAACAACCCTCTTTACCCAACTTGATCACAGCTTCGCAATATTCAGGCTTGTAAAGTGATGGGCGACCAACCGGACGTTTGTTTGGGTCTTTCGGTTTCGTCATTGATCACCTTCATAACTGCATCAGCTTGACCGAGGCAAAATTCGCATGGCGTGTCGCAGGGCTCGCCGGGTAGCCCATAAGAACATATGGCGAGCGCGAGCTTGTCTTTCAATTCCATGAGCGATGATAACCCATCAAAAAAAAAGTTCAATTGAGCGATTTTTTTTGCTTTTGGCTGTTGACATACGAAGAAAGTTCGCATAGAGTACATTCATGGTTGATGAACAACCGGATGGAGATCGAAATGGCCTACGCCCCCTACTACAACGAACCCAACATGATCCAGCCCCGTGTGCTTGGCGCCTTCAAACTGGCAAGCGGCGTGTTTGAATTCAGCGACCGTCCCGAGGGAGATCGCAACGGCATGTGGCCCGGCTATCCCCAACGGATCTTCACCGCCGATGGCGACCGTGCTGCGCTGGTCTTAAAGACTGTTGCTTACGTCATCATTGACGAGAACGATGATGGCTCGCCGGTGTTTGAGAAGTGGGAAATCAAAAGCTACCGGGCATATGGTTAACCGGGGCTTCGGCCCCACCTTCCCCAACCTTATGGAGATCGACATGAAATACAAAGCAGCAGTGAACATTTGGAACCTGAACGAAAAAGGTCTTCAAAACCTTCAGGTAGGCCAATGGGTTTATGCGGGAAACCGCAACACGATGGGACGCTTTTATGGCCAAGGCCGCACAACGGTTGTGGCTTGGGTCGGAAACGGAAAAGGCCGCTGGAAGGAATATACCAAAGCCATCTACAAATATGGTCAATCTGTAAAAGCTTGATGGAGATCGACATGAACACCACGCACATTGCAACCATCGCGGCATTCGCGAACAAGTTCGATGACTTCACCGGAGCAATTCGCGATGAAGCCACTAAGGAGGTGGTTAAGGAGCGTTTCAACAGCTTTGACGAGGCGCGCAACTGGGTCCGCACAAAGTCATGGGAGATGTTTGGCCCGGTCCACTACGCCGCAGTTCGCCGCAAGAAGACCATGAAGGGCGAATACTACGCAAATTTATGGACCTAAAAAAAAATCAAAAAATATGCGAATTTTCTTCAGATAGCTGTTGACATACGAAGAGAGTTCGCATAGGGTAATCATGTCAGAGAGAACTAACGCTATCGAGATGGAGAGAGAACATGGCCTACATCAGTCAAGAGCAAAAAGCCCAGATCGTCGCCAAGGCGAAGCCCATCCTCAAGAAGTATGGCATCAAGGCAAGCTTTAGCGTCGGAAATAGCTCGACCCTTTACCTGAACATCAGCCAAGGCGAGATCGACTTCATTGGCAACTACAACGAGAACCCCAAAAACTATCGTCAGTTCAATTTCGACCCCGCCAGCAAAAACCTGACTGTCAGCCGTTTTCAGTGGAATGAAAGCTATACCGGCATGGCCTTGGCCTTCATGGAAGAGATCTGGCCGGTCCTGATGGAAGGCAATTGGGACAAGAGCGACAGCATGAGCGACTACTTCGACATCGGCTGGTACTGCTACATCAACATTGGAAAGTGGAACAAGCCCTACATTTGCACCAGCCAGATGGCCCAAGCAGCCTAATCAACCGGGGGCTTCGGCCCCCACCTAACCTGATGGAGATCGAAAATGTTGATTGTGATTTGCAAGTATCGCACCACCGGCCAAACCTACGTTGCGGAGGCCCTGACGGATCTGGACCGCACCGACCTGATCATCGACATAAAGGATGGCGTGTATGGGGGTTTGCAGCAGGTCTTAGAGATTGTCGATGGCCAGTCTGTCGATGTGACCGAGAAGATCGCGCAGGAAGTTTGGCAGGAATATAACGCAGCTAACGAAATGCCCTGCTTTGAAGTTTGCGTGTTCCTGAACTATTGGAAACTTTACACCGATGGCTTCGGCGAGCCCGCCAAGAGCCCCTTCTACGACGTGTAAAAATAAATACGAACCATCTTCGTTTTCTTATTGACATGCGAAGATGGTTCGCCTATCCTGCAATCACGGTCGCTGATGACCGCTTATCGAAATGGAGATGGAAAATGAACAACGCAATGATCGACGCAGTTGAAGCCTATCTCGCAGCAAAGTTTGTAGCCGAGAAGGCTGAAGCGGCCCTGAAGATCGCCAAGGATGCGGCCATCAAGGCTGTTGGTGGTTATGGGTTTCTTGAAGGAAACACAGCCGACCTTGAAATCGGCATTCAGGCTAAGAAAACCATCAACGAACAAAAGCTGATAGACATGGGCTTGACCAAGGCCGAGATCGACGCCTGCAAGGTCGAGGGCGCAGCCTACCCTGTCATCCGCATCAAGGCCAAGAAGATCGCAGCCTAATCAACCGGGGGCTTCGGCCCCCTCATTTTATGGAGATTGACATGCAAAGCCCCATTCAACTGAAGAAGAACCCGGACAAAACGTGGACCGTCACCTACTTTGGCCATGAAGTCGGCTGGATACAAAAAGCCAAATCCTTCGACTTTTACCGCGCGTTGTCGGTTCATGGTCAAATCATGCACACCAAAACCCTGAAATCGGCGCAGGCCGCACTGTTGGAGTCATACCATTGAACGCCGAAAAACTGCGCCTGCAAATGGACACGCTCAAAATCACTGTCGCAGATGTCGCCCTTATCAGCGGCACTACAAGGCGAGCCGTTGAAAAGTGGCGGTCAGGTGAACATCCGCCGCCAAAACTGCTTGACCTTATCCTTACGGCTTTGATTGAGCAGAAAATTAGCATTGATTGGATTTCTGGTGTTCTTTTTCCAGAACCGCCACAGTGAGGCTGGGGAGCCCCTAGAACGGCAAAGGATCGTTCAGGGGCTCCTTACTATCAGCCAGCCCATCAAGCGGGTCTGTAACCCTTGTGCGGACCTTGTAGACCATTGTGCCGGGGAATACGTCCTTTGCCTTTGACAGCTCCGGAAACCCGTCAAGCAAATTGGCAATCTCGTCGAGCGTATAAACTTTGACGAACCGCCCGCTTGCCGTAACGGCCCTTGCCTCATTCCCGCCCCTTACGAGGGCGTAGACCTCCCCCTGCTTCCCGACGCATTCCCACACCTCCGGGGACAGAGTTGTGGCCCCAGCGGCCTCCGCAGCTCGATCTAAAGCCTTCCACGCCGAGATCATCCTGCGCGTCTCCCGTTTCACCGCCTCAAGATCGCCATGCCAAAGGGCTTGGTTGACGAGGTAACGTTGCCGGTCAAACTTTTCACGCAAATCTTTGGGCACAAGTGTGCGGAGGCGGTCGGCCCCCCATTTCCGTTCCATGTCAATCGCGATCAGGTCGAGATCATCAACTTCCTCTTGTCCAGCGATGTACGTTCCCGAATTGAGTTGCCATGCTGGAAAGCTGGCCCATGTTGGCTGCTTGGCGTCGGGCGCCTGTTTCGGTTTTGCCATCTTCAAATCCCCCTCGCTTGAGAAGCCACCTCAAGAACCCAATCCACAACTTCAGGATGGTGTTCAGTCAACAACTTTAAGTCTTTGTTCCTCGCCATCCGGCCATCCTTATGGCCAAGCTGCCAAAGGTTCTTTGGCCCTTTCGCATACCTAAACAACTTGAGGCTATCCCACCCATGCTTTGACCAACCCTCAACTCTGTACAGAAACCACTCATCACGATCAGCCAGCTTCACCTCATCGTCTCGCATGTTTAGCCTGCGACCACCTACGACCCTTTTCTTAAGCTCAACCTTTACGACCTTCATGTCCTGTCTCCATTCTGATTTCAATTTCAATCCCGTCTCATACACCCCGAAGGGGAAATAAGGCGGGGGGCGACTTCAAGGAGCCACCCCGCCTACCCTTACCTTACTAATGTTAGTAAGGGGACCTCAACTTCCGCAAAACTTCCGCAAAAAAGTTGTTTGTTTTCAATGACTTATTTTTGAACTTCCGCAACTTCCGCAAGACTTCCGCAACGACTTCCGCATGAACTTCCGCAAAAATATTGTTTGTTTTCAATGACTTATTTTTGGACTTCCGCAAAGACCTTTGAACTTCCGCAAGACTTCCGCAGGAATTTAATCCAATGAGCCTGTGACTTTTAACCCCTTCTTGCTGCTATTGGCGTTGATTTCTTCGAAGGCTAAGATTTTGTTATAGAGCCAATCTTCAATCAATCTCATGGCAATTTTGTCTTTTATGCCCCAGTTTTTTTCTAACATTGTGGGCGCGTATCGCCCTTCATTCCGTGTCTGAGGCTTGTTTGACCACGGCTTGCCACTATTCCAAGCGGTGTCAATCTCACGCAATATCAACTTGAGTATGGCTTTCTCTGGAAGGGGATCTGATTGCTTTTTGGGAGCCTCAACACCCTTGGCCTGAACAATACCAATCGACACAAGAGACTCGGCTGGAGCGATGTAGCCAGCATCCACCTTCCGCAATTCAAACTCTTGGGACCAGCCATCAGCCGCCGATTTAATCTTCTTGGCGACGATCTTGCCGAACATTTCCCCCTCGTCGCGCTCGACACTGATCAGCACGTCAGCGGCTCCGTCGAAGACCGTAGAGCCTCTGAGATTGCCTGCGCGGGAGGTGTGATGAACCCCCATAACGGTCGTATCAAACGCCTCCCGAACCATGTCGCAGGCTTTAATGAATAGCGTCATGTCCTTCTGCAAGTTCTCATCAACGCCGGGGATAACCCGCGAAACGGTATCAACCACGACCAGCACCGGGCTGATACCCTCTTTCTTTGCAACCCACGCAACAGCCTTGAGGAGCTTGTTAACGTCATTCGGGGATAGAAAGTTGAGCGCCTGCCTGATCAGGTAGAAAGGCGCATCATCGCGCCTGACGCCATGATGGGTCTCCCATGCCCCAATCCGAAACTTGGCGTCTGACGAACCTTCTGAGCTGATATAA